>TBL_comb47_HYPODRAFT_10001805_pt1 | contig 27285 bp, 20 predicted proteins | sample TroBogypolimnion_40_FD_10682 | JGI IMG/M metagenome (IMG submission 10682) | reverse complement strand
ATCAACCACTATTACTTTGCTATGTATAAAGCCTGCCCTGTAGAAATAAACTTTAACACCTGCCTCAAGTAATTCTTCTACAAACGAATTTGTACCCCATTTTGGGGTAATTGCATCAGACAAACCGGGAACGATAATGCGAACATCAATTCCTCCCAGTGCGGAAGTCTTCAGGGCAGTCATAATATCAGGGGTCGGCATCAGGTAAGGAGTCGAAATAAATACAAAGTTAGTAGCTGATGCAATGGCAGCAAAATAGGCCTGACTGATGCTTTCCCAATCCGAATCAGGACCACTGGCAGTCATTTGTACCAATTTACCATTTCCTGATTCAAAGGGTTTGAAATACTGATCTCCTTTTAAAACCTCTTTGGATACAAAATACCAGTCAGCCATAAAAATGATATGGAGCGCTGTGGCACCACCGCCAACTACTTTCAGGTGAGTGTCGCGCCAGTGCCCAATACCTGGAACACCATCGCGATAGCGGTCGGCAAAATTCAGTCCGCCAACGAAGGCAGTCTCCCCATCAACCACCAGTATCTTACGGTGATTTCGGTAATTTACCTTTGACGTAAGCATCGGAAAACGCACTCTCATGAAACAATCGACTTTTATACCAGCGTCTGACATGGAACGAATGAACTTACGTTTCAGTTCCCAGCTTCCCACATCATCGTAAATCAACCGGACTTCAACCCCTTCATGCGCTTTTCGGATAAGAAGTTCTCTCAGGTGATTCCCGATCCTGTCATCTTCAATAATGTAGTATTCAAGGTGAATGTGATGTTTGGCCGATTCAATGGTTCTGAAGATCTCCGGGAAAGTTTCCTCCCCATTGCGCAAGACCTGTATTTCGTTATTATTGGTCAGAATAGCATTCGAGTTTGAAAGCATGAGGTTCATTAACCGTTTCTTGGAATAAAGGCGGCTATTGATCTGAAAATGGTTCTCCGGTAGGTTATCCAGTTGTTCAAGGGTCAGGTTTCTCAGTTTCTCAAGATCCTTCAATCCTTTGCGCGAATACATCTTCGATTTGCGGTATTCCTGCCCGAAGAACAGATAAAACACTATTCCGATAAGAGGAAGCAGCACCAAAACAAGAATCCAGCTGATGGTTTTCACAGGATTCCTGTTCTCAAGGATGATCAGAATGGCAATAAATACTACCGTTAAAAGGTAAAGGATACCAATAAGGCCTGGCAGTGATTTCCATATGCTGAACAAGATTCCCATGTGTTTTAGCAGGTTGATTTATTGCGACTAAATTTCATGAAAAATATTGTTAAAAACAAGAGGAAAATTTCAGAACACGATTTAAAGATTAAAAGATGTACAAGATTATTTGTGGTTATGTACCTTCTTCCCTTAATCCTGTACATCTTATAATCTTTTTAATCTTGTTCAGACATTTTTCTTATCACATGTAGTCTGCAATCGTCCAACATTTCAATGGACAAAGTTTCCCCGGAGATATTTGGAGCAGCAACACCTTTCCCGAAGAACTGATTTCCTGTATAAACAAAAGCCTCATCCCACAAACCCATTTCCAGGAAACTATTAAGCAGTTCACTGCCGCCCTCAACGACTACTGATAGAATATTGTGGCTGTAAAGTTCAGAAAGCAACTGAGGAAGAATATTATGGTCGAAATCGAGTGTAATGTATTTGATGTTTTCCGAATCAGGTGTTTCAATTCCGGTAAATACCCAGGTAAGTGTTTTGTGGTCGAACAGGTGCAGACTTGCATCCAGCCGGCCGGTTCGGTCCAACACCATTCGGATCGGTTGATTGCCCGTCCATTCGCGCACGGTAAGAGCCGGATTGTCGTATTCTGCAGTATTGGTTCCAATTAATATGGCCGATTCTTCAGAACGTTGCTTGTGCACCAGCCTTTTTGCCAAAGCGTTGGTAATCCAGGTTGGATGCTGTGTTTCGGTGCGGTCGGTATCGATAAACCCATCAAGGGTCTGTGCCCATTTCAGCAAGATATAGGGTCGTTTTTTCTCATGAAAGGTGAAAAAACGGCGGTTTACCTGACGGCATTCTGTTTCGAGTAAACCAACCTCCACCTTTATCCCTGCTTGCAGCATCCTTTCAATTCCTTTCCCTGCAATTGTTGCAAAAGGATCAACGGTTCCGATCACCACATGTGGTATATGGCTTTCGATAATCAGATCAGAGCAGGGAGGTGTTTTCCCGAAATGTGCACAGGGTTCAAGCGAAACATATAAAGTTGACTGAGTGAGTAATTCTGGATTCCGGACTGAATTAATGGCATTTACTTCGGCATGCGGTCCCCCGTATTTCTGATGATAGCCTTCTCCAATGATGATTCCATTGCATACAATTACGCAGCCCACCATTGGATTTGGGGCGACATCACCCATTCCCAGTAGTGCCAGTTCGAGGCAACGTTGCATAAAGATTGCAGGAGTACTCATCATCGAAAAAAAGAGTTTGAAATGTTTCTATTGTTGAAAATGTTCCTGTGAACACAAACATTTCAAACAAAAGAAACAACATTAACAAAAGAAACAACATTAACTTTGTCAAAAATAACAATAAATGAAGGCTGGCATTGCATCAATCCGAAAAGAATTGGCTGGAAGTTACTCCAAAGGGGAAATTGACAGCCTGATATTCCTGATCATTGAAAAGTTAAAGGGATTTTCACGCACTCAGTTTCTTTTGGCCGGTGACGAGGAACTAAGCATCGGAGAGGCTATAATTGTCGAAAAGATTGTTGCCCGGCTGAAGAACCACGAACCGATACAATATATCCTCGGAGAGACAGAATTTTACGGATTACCTTTTTATTCTGTACCAGGAGTTCTGATTCCACGACCGGAGACAGAGGAGCTTGTACATTGGATTATTGAGGAGAACTACCTTCCGGCACCAAACATACTGGACATCGGAACAGGAACAGGGTGCATTGCTGTTTCACTTCGAAAGAATATAGCCCGGGCAACAGTTCTTGCCTGCGATATCTCATCCGTTTGCCTTGAATCAACCCGCAGTAATGCAGAATTAAATGCCGTTGAGATTTCCGTATTCGAATACGATATTTTAAGAGGCAAGCCTGAAATTGCCTTCCCTCAACTGGATATCATTGTGAGTAATCCGCCATATGTAAGAGAAAGTGAAAAACTCCAAATGCATAAGAATGTACTTGATTTTGAACCTGGGTTGGCATTATTTGTTCCTGATGAAGATCCGCTTCTCTTTTACGAATGTATAGCTGATTTTGCAATAAGTCATCTCAGCAACGGAGGAACCCTGTATCTGGAAATCAATGAGGCATTTGGGAAGGAATGTCAGGTCATGCTTCTGGAGAAAGGATTAACGGAAGTAATCCTGAAAAAAGACATCAATGGGAAAGATCGCATGATACGGTCAATCTGTAAAAGACTATAGAATTCAATCTGGATTACAGTTCAATTATTCATATATTTGTTATACCCCGCAGGTGATCAGAAGTAATGTTGGAAAATAAAATGCAGTCCATTTGAAACAGTTTTTTGTATATACACTTTTATTTATAAATCTTGTAGCCGTAATTGCACTTGGCATTGCTTCAATTTCGGTATTCCTCAGTCCTGAAGTACTCTGGTTCGTTGCCCTGTTCGGATTGGCTTATCCATACCTGATGGTAGCCAACCTTGTTTTTATTGTTTTATGGATAATTATCAAACCAAAGTTTGCACTTATATCATTTCTGGTTATTCTTGCAGGGTATAGCCACATTGGGAACTATCTTCAGCTCTCAGGGAAAAAAACCGATGAAAAAGGAGTCCGGATTATCAGTTACAATGTGGAATACTTTCTGGGAATGAGTCAATATCCAAACAAAGAAAGTGCTGATCATATTCTCAATTTCCTGAGGGAGAACAACGCCGATATCATCTGCTTGCAGGAAGTCAGGCTCAATAAACGACAGATTTTCGATATCAGCAATACCAAGCTTCCCCTGATCACCCACATGCAACTGGCCCATAGCAGCAATGCCGGAGGGCAACTTACAATGACCCGATTCCCGATTCTGAATATGGGTGAAATCCGGTTTAAGAACTCAGGGAACATGATTATTTTTACTGATATCCTGATGAATTCAGACACCGTGCGCGTATACAACTGCCATCTGCAATCATACAGGCTTCGTCCTACCGAGATCAATGCCATTGATTCGATGGAGTTTGACCCCAATCAAAAAACAAGGGAGAGGTTGCTGAAACTGAGTGTGAAATTCAAGACAGCCCTTGTCAAGAGGGCAGAACAGGCTGCTACACTTCGCGAACATATAAACCATTGTCACTATCCGGTGATTGTTTGCGGCGATTTTAACGACGCCCCTATATCGTTTACTTACCGCACTGTAAGAGGAAATCTGAAAGATTCCTTTACTGAATCCGGAAAAGGAACAGCGAATACCTATAACGGGAAACTACCATCTTTCCGTATCGACTATATCTTGTACAGTCCGAAATTTACCAGTTACAATTTCAAGGTGTCTCCTATAAATGATTCGGACCATTATCCGGTCAGCTGTGATTTGTTCCCGGCAGAGAAGAAGGACTAATCAAACGCAGTCTTTAATGTGATCAGAACAATCGCTTCCTTTTTAGAAGATAAGTATACAGCACGTGTTTAAAATCTTCATTGATATCCGCTTCAGTAAGGTCAATGTGGTATTGTCCGCAGCGCACACGCAATTCTTCGAAATATTCTGAAACAGCCTTCTGATAGTTGTTCTTCAGATCGTGGGGTGAAAACTTAAGGTGTTCACCAGTTTCCAGATCCATAAACCGGTATGGTTGATTCCTGAAATCGAATTCCCTTTCCTGACGGTGATCAGTGACATGAAAAAGAAGCACTTCATGTTTGTTGTATTTCAGGTGTTGCAAGGCTTCAAACAATTCATCCGTACTTTCCTTTTCAATCAGATCACTAAACAGGATGACCAGCGAACGTTTGTGAATATTCTCAGCAATCATGTGCAAAGCATTGACCGTGTTGGTTTTTTTATCCAGAGGAGCCTTTTCAAGCCTTAACAATGATGCCAGTTGATTGTATAACAAATCGATGTGTACCGACGATAGACGAGCTTCTGAGTGAAACTCAATATCGTTTGAGAATAGCGAAAGACCAACAGCGTCACGCTGTTTTCGGAGCAGGTAAATGATGGCAGCTGCCGAATAGACCGAAAAGGCCAGTTTATTGATCTTCGATGGAACTCCTTTCTCAAAGGGAAACAGCATCGATGAAGAAGTGTCAATTACGATCTGACAACGAAGGTTGGTTTCCTCTTCGTATTGTTTCACAAAAAGGCGATCGGTGCGGGCGAATAGTTTCCAATCGATGTGCTTGGTCGATTCACCGGTGTTGTAAAGCCTGTGCTCGGCAAATTCAACCGAGAACCCATGAAAAGGACTACGGTGCAACCCGGTTATAAAGCCTTCGACTACCTCTTTAGAGATAAACTCAAGGTTGTCGAATTGCTGAAATTGCTGGATATCAATTAGATTATTCACTGATTGGATTTTTACCACATGCTGTTAATTGGAGCAGAAGCAAGGGATATATTATATACTAAAAAAGGCATAAGAACCTTAGTTTCCTATGCCTTTTTTCCTTTCAATTATTTCTTAAAGAATACCTTCTACCTTTAAAGCAAGAGTCGATTTTGGTGAAGCGCCAACATGTTTATCAACCACAACGCCACCTTTAAAAAACAGGATAGTTGGTATGTTTCTGATTCCGAATTGTGATGCAATTCCAGGATTACTGTCAACATCCACTTTCCCAACGATCAATCTTCCGGCAAAATCTTCCGATAGTTCCTGAACAATAGGTGCCACCATGCGGCACGGACCACACCATTCTGCCCAAAAGTCAACAAGAACGGGCTTATCTGCCTGAAGAACCAATTCCTCAAAATTCGCATCATTAATTTCTAAAGCCATTGTAATATATTTTTAGTTGTAAATACTTCAGCAATACTTAAAATCCCAGCAAAATTAGACTAATTAATTTTAAATGCAAGATCATCCTGCTTTTCAAAATAGGCAAGTAAATCATTAGTGATTTCAATCCTTGTGTTTCTTGAAAACAGATTAACCATCATTTTTGTTTCAGGATCCCAGATATCAAATTTCAGCAGCGTTTTCCCTTTGCTGTTCTGGGTCAGGCTGGCCAACTCGTGAACCAACTCCCTTGTTAGTGCCGGCAAAGGTATTTTCAGGGTAATGCTTTTAAAATATTTCTCCCTGATTTCCTCCATCATCTCCATCCGGCTGACTTTAAACTCAAGCTGATCACCTCCGTAACGGTTTTGAACCACTCCTTTCACCATCAGGTAAAGGCCCGGTTTGCAGTATTTGCCATACTCCACATAGTCTTTCGCGAAGAAGAACAGTTTATACGAATCTGTATAATCGGTCAATACAATCTGGCTGTAAGGCTTTCCGGTCTTCCCAAAGCTTTCTCTGGCTTCGCTTACCATTCCAATGAAGGTCAGTTCACGGCCCTTAAGGGCATCAATATTGCTGTTCAGATCTTTAAATGTAACATCCTTTGAGGCTAGTGTCTCGATCTCAATCTTGTATTTATCCAGCGGATGCGAAGTCAGATATACGCCCACCAGGCTTCTTTCCTTTTCGAGCAAGACCAGTTCAGCCCATTCAGGTACCAGGGGAGGCTCAGGCTTCTGAACCGATTGGCTTGTCATCACTTCGCCAAAGAGCGAAGGTTGCAGATTATTGCTTTCATACTGAATCTTATTTCCATACCTGATCAGCTTCTCAATAAAGGTTATATCATTTTCATCCGGAGCAAAATACTGGCTGCGGGTATGTTTCTTAAAAGAGTCAAACGCACCGGCCATTGCAAGGGCTTCGAGGTTTTTCTTGTTGACCGACTGAAGGTTCACCCGTTCGACAAAATCATAGATATCCCTGAATTCGCCTCCCTTCCGGGCCTTGATGATATCCTGAACTGCACCTTCGCCAACACCTTTAATGGCTGCCATCCCAAAACGGATGTTTCCTGCTTTATTTACAGTGAACTTGCCATAACTTTCACTGACATCAGGCCCCAACACATTCATCTTCATGCGCTTGCATTCCTCCATCAGTTTCGTGATTTCAACAATATTGCTGAGGTTCCGGCTCATGTTGGCTGCCATAAATCCTGCCGGGAAATGTGCTTTCAGGTAACCGGTCTGATAAGCCACTGCGGCATAACAGACTGAGTGTGATTTATTGAAGGCATAACTGGCAAAGGCTTCCCAGTCTTTCCATATTTTATCGATCAGTTTCTGAGGATCCTTTTCACCCGTCACACAGCCTTCCATAAACTTAGGATTAGCCAGACAACCTTCGCGAAACTTCTCTTTCAGTTTATCCATCTGGTAAATCTGCTTCTTACCCATCGCTTTACGGAGCGAATCCGAATCTCCCCGGGTAAAGCCGCCAAGCGCACGTGACTGCAACATCACCTGTTCCTGATAGACAGTTATGCCGTAGGTATCTTTCAGGTAAGGCTCCATCAAGGGACTCTCGTACTCTATTTTTTCCTGACCATGTTTCCGTTTGATAAACGAGGGGATATACTCCATTGGTCCCGGACGGTATAGCGCATTCATGGCTACCAGGTCTTCGAAACGATTGGGCTTAAGGTTTCGCAGGTGCTTTTTCATACCGGGTGACTCAAACTGGAATATGCCGGTAGTGTCCCCATTAGCGAATAGTTCCATGGTCTCCGGATCATTCTCAGGCAGATGGTCCATGTCAATGGTAATCCCATGCGAGAGCTTGATGTTTTCAATGGCTTCTTTGATCACCGAAAGGGTTTTCAATCCCAAAAAATCCATCTTGAGCAGACCGATGCCTTCCACATATTTTCCATCGTATTGAGTCGTCAGCAAGTTCTCATCGTCTTTGGAGAACATCACCGGGATATGGTCGGTGAGCGGATCACGGCTGATCAGGATACCGCAGGCATGCACCCCGGTCTGGCGAACCGAACCTTCGAGTGTTTGTGCAAATTTAAGAGTAGCACGAATCAGATCACTGTTCGACTTTAATTCCTGCCTTAACTCTGAACTTTCTTTGAAAGCCGTGAAGAAATTCATCTTTGGCGCTTCAGGAACCATCTTGGCCAGCCGGTCAGCTTCCGAAAGAGGCAGTTTCAACACACGGGCCACATCGCGGATAGCCAGTTTAGTGGCCATTGTTCCGAAGGTACAAATGTGTGCCACTTTATCTTTGCCGTATTTATGCGTCACATAATCGAGCACTTTCTGCCGTCCGTCATCATCGAAATCAATATCTACGTCGGGCATTGATATACGGTCAGGATTCAGGAAACGCTCGAACAGCAAATCATATTTAAGCGGATCGATGTTGGTGATGCCCACGCAGTAGGAGACCACCGAACCGGCTGCCGAACCACGACCGGGGCCTACCAAAACATCCATGCGCCTTGCCTCATTGATAAAATCCTGCGTAATCAGGAAGTATCCGGGGAACCCCATCGTTTTAATGGTATTCAGTTCGAATTCAATCCGTTCCAGCACCTCATCGGTGAACGGTTCTGTATAGCGTTGTCTGGCTCCTTTCCAGGTCAGGTGTGCCAGGTAATCTGATTCGAGTTTTACCCGCACCACTTTGTCATAACCTCCCTGTTCATCGAAGGCCTTGGCCCCAAATTCTTCGAGCAGCATTTCCTCCGTAAAGCGTGCACGGTAATCTTCCAGTTTCCCAAAATCTTCAGGAATAGGGAAAAGAGGCATGATTGGTGAGGAATTCAGCTCGTATGCCTCAATCTTATCGGTGATTTCCTGTGTATTGGCCAGCGATTCGGGAACATCTGCAAACAGTGCAGCCATCTCTGCAGTGGTTTTAAACCATTCCTGTTTGGTATAACGCATACGGGTAGGATCATCCAAATCCTTGCCTGTATTGAGACAGATGAGCAGATCGTGTGCATCGGCATCCTCCTGATTGATAAAGTGAATGTCGTTGGTGCAGATCAGTTTCACTTCATGTTTCCTTGCCAGCTCCAGCAATTGGGTATTCACCATCACCTGATTTTCATACACATTCCGGCGCATCTCCGGCAACTCAGAAGGGTGGCGCTGCAACTCCAGGTAAAAATCATCCCCAAAGACTGATTTGAACCATTGGATGGTATCATCTGCATCCTGAAGGTGCCCGGCCATAATGTGCTGAGGAACTTCTCCTCCCAGGCAGGCCGAAGATACAATCAGTCCTTCGTGATACTGTTCGAGTAGTTCTTTATCGATTCGCGGTTTGTAATAAAATCCTTCGGTATAGGCGGCAGATACCAGTTTGAGCAGGTTACGGTATCCCGTCAGATTCTTTGCCAGCAGAATAAGATGGTAGCCTGAACGGTCAACCTTCGCATCTTTCTTGCTGTGACGCGAAGTTTCGGCCACGTATGTTTCGCACCCCAGGATGGGTTTGATACCCTCTTTACGGCAAACGTCATAAAACTCCTTTGCACCAAACATGTTGCCGTGATCAGTCAGCGCAAGCGCAGTCATCCCATCCTTTTTGGCTTTCTCAATCAGCCCTTTGACACTGGCTGCACCATCCAAAATGGAATATTGTGAGTGAACATGTAAGTGCGTAAAATTATTCATAAACAATGAGTTAACTCTTATTTAGCCTCTCCTGAGCCTGAACTTTCGAAATGAAAGGTAAAGTTACCAATTTCGATTCCTGAAAACAGGATTGTTAATAAAAAACGAAAAGAAAGATTTCATCCCGTAATTAGGAGGCATAAAATAAGCCCTGAATCAAGTGACCCAGGGCTTACAGATTATATCGAACCCATTCTTATCCTTGCAGGAGAAGAACTTCAGGAACTATTCCTGACCAATGAGAATTTTTATTTCAGGAGCCGAAATCACACCCGCGGCCTGCATCACTTCCTTCAGGTCAGGATTTGACGTAAAAGCTCTGGCAACCTCAACGGAAGGAGCTTTTGTAAGTACCGTGACCAGGTTGGCATTGTCGGCAGAGACAAAAACGCCTTTAACCTCAATTCCCGCACTTTCCCGAACGCCTTCCTGCGAATCAAAGGCTATCTTCCACTGCTTGAAACCTTTCACTTCATGAGTAATCTGAAGTACCACTTTCGGTGTTCCCATTTTTAGATGTATTAAAATGTTTATACTACCTGAACTAAACACGTTCACCTGTCTGTTGTTCAAACGACCCGCAATAAAAACCTCGTTAAGACCACAGGCAGATTCCTGATCAAAAGGGAGAATGATTTACCGATCGAACATTCGGGTAGATATGCCCCTTCAATATGCCTGTTAAAGAAGAAATCTCCTCCAGAAGTGTCCATAAACAGGAATGCGAATATAAATCGGGCCAGGATCTGGAGGGGGTCTACTTTTATTATCTGTCTTCTATCTGTGTTTATAAATGCATTTTAACACAGATAGAAATCAATTAAAAATCAAATATTTTAAAACAAATGCGACCCAATCCTTTTCCGAAACCCTTACGTGCAGGTCGAAAACAGATGATTTGCCTTTCTAAAGTAGATTTGAATGGATAGCGAATTATTGTCCGGAGTCAAAAAGTTCATCTTTGGAACTTATCGTCAGATTTAAGCAGGAGCTTATTTAAAGATAAAGGGTAATTATTTTTTGTAAACTTTTTGCAAATCTAATCAACAATTCCGGCGTTTTTTGGTTTAAATCATTACTCTTCCAGTTATAGACAGATATGTTTTTTCAAATATAATATGATACTAAGTAGATTTTAGGATTGAAATATCCTTAAATATTTGTATTCTTGCTGTACAATACTGATTTCTTATTCATAACGCTAAAATACTTATTATGGAAAAAAGTTTACACCCTGAAAGATGCTGCTACTCAATGAGTGTCATGAAAAGTATTGAAAACCCCAAAACTGGAATAAACATTCTCAAACTGTTTGTTCTGATGCTGATTATCCTTGCAAATGCAGGTGTGACCAAAGCCACTCCCAGTTTCGCCAGACAAACAGGTATGTCATGCACTGCCTGCCATTATTCGTTTCCAGAACTCACTCCTTTTGGCCGTCAATTTAAAATGAACGGTTATACCATGACCATGATGAAGACTATTGATTCAAAGGAAGACAGTGACAAGGTAACACGGTTGAAACTGCTTAGCTACCTGCCCCTATCAGCGATGGTCCAAACCTCTTTTACAAGTAACGCAAAAGCGATTGAGGGAACTCAGAACAATTCTATTGCTTTCCCCCAGCAGATTAGTATGTTCTATGCAGGCCAGATCACTCCGCATATTGGTTCCTTTATCCAGATGACTTATGACGGACAAACCTTCGGCATGGATAACGCTGAAATCAGGTATGCCAACCGGACAAGCATGGGGACCACGAGCCTGCTCTATGGTGTCACTCTAAATAATAACCCTACCGTTCAGGATGTCTGGAATACAACTCCAGCCTGGGGATTTCCCACGGCATCGTCTGGTGCCGCCAATTCACCGGCCAAATCTACCCTGATCGAAAATCTTGGTATGCAGGTTGCAGGGCTGGGAGCGTACGCTTTATTTAATAACTTATTGTATACAGAAATAACGCTTTATCGTTCTTCACCCCAGGGAGCTGCCAACCCTGCTGACTCCACTAGCAGAATGACCATAAAGGGAATAGCACCTTATTGGCGTGTGGCACTTCAACACAGCTGGGGGGATAGCTACGCTGAAATCGGTACATTCGGAATGGCCTCCAATGATTATACGACTGGTATTACGGGGACTATGGACAAATTTACCGATGTTGGATTTGATCTTCAGTACGAGCATACCTTTACTCCGGGAACATTCGTATTGCATTCATCCCTGATACAAGAAAACGAAAGCCGTAATTCGTCGGACAATAAATATAATTTCAGTAACTTTAAAATCGATGGAAATCTTTATTTAAAGGACGGACTGGGAGCAACCATTGGCTATTTTAACTCTTCGGGTTCGATGGATGCGGATGTTGTGGCAAGTTCGACGAATAAACCAAACAGTAATGGGTTCATCTACCAGATTGAGTATTTGCCATGGTACAATACAAAGTTTTCAATTCAATACGTTACCTATAGTAAGTTTGACGGAAGCAAAACGAATTATAACGGAGCGGGTAGAAATGCAGCCGATAATAACACGCTTTATCTGCTGGCCTGGTTTAACTTTTGATATAATCAGTGATTTTAACTAAGGTTATTTTAAGTCATTCATAGTCATTTTGGTATTTATTAATTGTTAAGAAACAATAAATGAATACCAAAATGACTATGAATGACTATATTTGTCTGTCCTAAAGGAGCATAAGTAAAGGGATATTCCAAAATTTAGTAGTTAATTACATATACAAAACATGAAAAAACATTTTATTTCAGTATTGCAATCATTGGTCATTGCTTCCTTTTTATTCTTGAGTGCCGGGGTATTGCAATCGGCTGCTCAAACTAAAGATCTTGGCGTTGGCCCGATTAAAAGTGTGAAGCTTGATCCCGCACTGGATAAAAAAATGATTACCGAAGGTAAAGGCATTTTCAACGACAAATGCGCTCTTTGTCACGAGCTGGATCAGATAAAAATTGGTCCGCCGCTTAGGAATATCACCAAAGACCGTGCTCCTGAATACATCATGAACTTGCTTTTAAACACCGAAGGGATGCAGAAAGCTGATCCAAACGTTAAAGCGCTCATCAAGAAATTCAACAATATCATCATGATCGATCCTGCTTTGAATGAGGCCAAGGCCAGATCTGTGGTTGAATATTTAAGATCGGTAGCTAAATAGAATGACAGGTCTCAATCTGAAACCTTAACCGATTTATTTGGGAGGAATGGCTTCCAGATGGGTTTCTGAAATGATGAAGATATGAAAGGTAAATAAGATGTTTGCATTTATTTATATTTAGACAGATTTTTTTATAAATTTAATGTCTAAACCTAAATAAAATGCAAGCATACATTTACCGACTGTTGGTTATTGCCCTGATACTCCACTTATCCGTTCTGGCACAGCCTGAACCGGAAGTGATTCACCTTTGGAAGAATGGCGCTCCGGGATTCGAAACCCGGAAAGACATTCCCGAAATGGCTCAGGATTACTGGGTGCGCAACATTAACAATCCTTCCGTTACCGTATTTCTGCCGCCAAAGGATAAGGCCAATGGTTGTGCTGTAATTGTAGCTCCTGGCGGGGGATTCCGCGAGCTGGTATACAATGCTGAAGGGAAACAGGCAGCAGAATTTCTGAACTCCATCGGGGTTGCTGCATTCGTTTTAAAATACCGTTTGCCAGGAGAAGTAAATTCACCCTATTCGATAGAAAATGTTCAGCAGGATGCCTACCGGGCCGTAAGGTTAGTCCGCAGCCGTGCCATTGAATTTGGTGTCGATCCAGATCGCATTGGTATGCTGGGGTTTTCAGCCGGTGGTGCGGTGGTGATGATGGTTGCATTCGATAAAGGGGATGGTGACTCCAATGCGCCTGATCTGATTGACCGCATCAATGGTCGACCGAATTTCCAGATGATGGTTTATCCAGGTGGTCAGGCTCCCGAAAAGATTTCTTCCGATGCTCCGCCTGCATTCCTGATTTGTGCCAATGATGACGAGTATGGATGTGATAAAGTAACCATGGATCTTCTCCAGAAATTTAGGGATGCAAAGGTTCCGGTGGAAGCAATTTTATTGTCCAGGGGCAAACACGCCTTCAATATGGGTGATCGTTCAGCCCTTAAAACAATAAATACCTGGCCACAGCGGATGGCAGACTGGCTAAGCGATAGCGGATTCCTTAACATTGTTGGCACGGCAAAGGGTTCGGTTACTCATTAATATCTTCAAAACACATTTAGATATCGTCTTCAAAAATGGAGATGCTTTTTCAATCCAATAATCATTGTATCAGGAATTGATTGTAAATTGTAACTTTGATCATTCATTCCTATCCAATGGATATTTCATATGACTGAAAAGAAGACGACAATTTCTGCAGAAAAAACTGTACTGCATCCCCGAAATCCGCACCGGTTAAGATATGATTTCAAGCAGTTAACGGATGCGTGCCCTGAACTTCGACCGTTTATAAAACTGAATCAATATAACATAGAGTCGATTGATTTCGGTAATCCGGAGGCTGTAAAGATGCTCAATAAGGCTATCCTGAAATTGCATTATGGCATTGTGAACTGGGATATCCCCAAAAATTACCTGTGTCCGCCCATTCCGGGACGGGCAGACTACATTTATCATATCGCCGATTTGCTAGCTTCGTTCAATAATGGTGTCATTCCAAAGGGCAAATCCGTATCTGTTCTTGATATCGGCGTTGGCGCAAGTTGCATCTACCCGCTGATCGGAAATAAAACGTACGGCTGGCATTTTGTGGGAACGGATATTGATGCGATGGCCATCAGGTGTGCCCACCAGATCATCGAATCCAATGCCTTCCCGAAGGGTTCAATTGAGGTAAGGCTGCAATCCAAACCTTCGAATATATACAGTTCAATTCTCAAGGCTGGTGAAAAGTTTGATTTGTCCATCTGTAATCCTCCTTTTCATTCCTCGCCAGAAGAAGCAGCAGGCGAATTACAACGTAAACTGAGGAATCTGGCTTCGCCCGGGAAGTTGCCTTCAGTATCAAACTTCGGGGGACAAAATAACGAATTGTGGTGCGATGGAGGAGAAGCTGAGTTTATTCGGCGAATGGTGAAACAAAGTTCAGAACTGCCTGATCGCTGCATGTGGTTTAGCTCTTTAGTTTCGAAAAAGTCTAATCTTCAGGATATTTACAAAGCGCTTCAAAAAGCCGGAGCAAAAGAAGTGCGAACCATTGAAATGGCACAGGGACAAAAGCAGAGCCGGATTGTTGCCTGGACTTTCCTTTCACAGGGGGAGTTGACCGGATGGCAAAAAAATGGCATTAATTTAATTTAAGATATATTTACGGATCAATATACTTGCTGTGATTCAGTATTTTAGGTTGAACTGAAATTCGCTTGTTTTCATACTATAAAATATATATATTTAAAAAATATTATTAGATTCGTACGCTCATAAACGGACCTTATTCTAACCAACCAGATGAAAGGATTGAATTTTTTCAATCGGTTAATGATATGTATATTTCTTTCCATGAATATGGGCAGTATTGCCTATGCACAACAGCCAAATCTTGAGTTTAAGGCCTTTGATGCCCTTTCTGATATTACCAGCAGCAAAACCAGCGTAATGGTTGAAGATTCCATGGGTTATATGTGGATTGGAACCGAAGAAGGGTTGTTTCGGTTTGATGGTCAGACAATATATCCCTATATTATGGATGTTAATAATCCCAAATCATTGCCTTCAAACGGGATCAATAATTTAGTTCTGGATCACGAAAATAATCTTTGGATAGGCATGAAAGAGGGGATACGCAAATACAACCGGGAATATGATTGTTTTACAAGACTTCCCGACAAGAGTACAATGAAGTCTTTTGATAATGCATTCGTCAAGGTTTTTACCTTTGACAAAACCGGGAAACTTTTCGTTGCCTATAATCAAATCGTCTATTCGTATAATAAATTGGAAGGTCAATTCGAACAGGTGGTGAAAGTGGATCAGGGAGATATCAGTGCCCTGATTTTCGATGATCAGAACAATTTGTGGATAGGTAATCTATCAAACGGAGGCTTGTTTTGTTTTGAGCAGAAGACCAGAAAGCTCATCCCTTTTCGGCACGATCCATTAAACAGTCAATCAATATCTATTAACGAAATTAAAAACCTGGGCATAACGGGACAGACCCTGTGGATGGGTACCCTGGGAAAAGGGATTGATGCCTATGACCTTACAAATAAGACGTTTAAGCATTACATGTTTTCAAAGAATCTGGATAACTATATCAATTCGATTTTTATCAGCAGGGACAAGAAGGTATGGTTTTGCTCCTTGATTGGTTTAAAACTTTTTAACCCGACAAGTGATAGTTTTTATGATTATAGTTATGATGATAATAATCCATACTCTATTGGAAAGAGTTTGCAAAGTGTTTATGAAGATCGTGCAGGAAACATATGGAATATTAATTTATTTGGTGGGATAAGGCTGGCCAGGAACAATGTACCATTTAAATATATTGGAGGAGATGTAAATCGATTCTGGGCGAGCTCTGAAAAACTTCCCTCATCGATGGTTAATGACGGGATGGGTCAATTTTGGATAGGTAAGCATTCTTTTGGCATTGATATTTATAATTGGAAGAAACGCACTACGGTGAGCTTAAGGCATGATGAGAAAAATCCAAAGAGTATCCCAGACGGAATAGTTTTTTCGATCTTCCACGATTCGAAAAATCAAATGTGGATTGGAAGTTACCTGGGAGGACTTCAGAAATATAACCCTAAGACCAGGGAATTTGATTCATACCGTCATAACCCGGCTAGTTGGCTTTCAATTGCCTGTAATGATATCCGTTCAATTGCTGAAGACAAAAACGGAGATTTATGGCTGGCCACGCATCGGGAGGGAGTTGATCGGTATGATGTCAGCGAAAATGTATTCTATCATTATAATAAGAAACACAATAATCTCGATGACCAATATACCATGCAGGTTTTCGTAGATTCACGGGATAATTTATGGGTAGCTACCATCTGGGGTCTTTCTTTTCTTCCGAAAGGTGGACAAGTATTTAAAAATTACCATTACGACAAACGTGACACAACATCCATCAGTAACAACGAGATAAAGGTAATTTACGAAGACAGGATGAAGAACATCTGGGTTGGTACAAATAATGGACTTAACAAATTCAATTATGAGACCCAAAAGTTCTCACGTTATTCGAAAGGACTTAAAAACAAACATATTGCAAGTATCCTGAGCGACAAGCATAATAACATCTGGGTATCGACCAGCACAAATATTTCGAAGCTCAATACAGTGACCTCACGGTTTATCAATTACGATCAAAGCAATGGGATCATGTCCAAAGAATTCTATGATCGTTTGAGTTGCACCGATTCCATTGGTAATTTATTTTTTGGAGCATCAGATGGCTATGAATATTTTAATCCGGATAGTCTAAGGGCAGAAGTGAGAAGGCCCAAAGTCGTTCTTTCGGATTTCAAGCTTTTTAATAAAAGTATAACGTGTTTGAAGGACAGCTCGATTATTAACAGGAATATCAGCATCGCGAAACAGATTTTTATTGATTACTTTCAAAACTCCATTACGTTTTCTTACCAGGCAATTAGCCTTACAGAAGCAAATAATATTGAATATGCCTATAAACTGGATGGCTTCGACAAAAATTGGGTGAACGCCGGAAAAGAAAGATCGGCCAGTTATACCAACCTGAACCCGGATAAATATACCTTTAAGGTAAAGGCCAGGTACGAAAATGGCGAATGGAGCCCTGATGAAACTACAATTCAGTTGAATGTACATCCTGCCTGGTGGATGACCATTTGGTTTAAAATTCTGATTGGTCTGATTATCCTAACATTGCCAGTTGTTTACGTAACTTTAAGAATAAAACGTTTACGCCAGCAAGGAGAAAGATTGGAAGTCCTGGTTAAGGAGAGAACGGATGAAATTATACGTAAGAATGAATTGCTGAGTTCACAAGCCCAGACATTGGAAGAAAATAATGAGCAGCTTAAAAACTTAAATTCTACTAAGAATAAGCTTTTTTCGATCATCTCACATGATCTGCGAAGTCCGTTTCATATTATTCTTGGATTTCAAAGTCTCCTGGTTCGTAAATACAACGAGTTCACTGATTATGAGCGTTTAAAAATGCTCAGGCAGTTGAATTCGACCTCAAATCAGGTATATTATTTACTGGAAAATCTTCTGAATTGGGCAAAGATTCAGACCAGCAGCATTAAACATACACCGGTTCGGTTTAATCTGAAAAATGTAATTCTTCGCAAATCGGATTTATACTGGGACATTGCTGATGTAAAAGGCATCCAGATTAACCAGGAGATACCGGAGGAGCTTTTCGCTTTTGCTGATGTGGCATTGTTCGAAACTGCCGTACGTAACCTGATAAATAATGCTATCAAATTTACTCCTGCCAGTGGCTCTATTATGATTAGGGCCTGTAAAAATCAAAAGATGATAACCGTATCGGTCATTGATTCAGGTATTGGAATGAACGCAAATCAAGTGGAAGCTTTGTTCGATATTGAACAAACCCAATCAAGATATGGTACCATAGGTGAAAAGGGATCCGGATTAGGGCTCGTTTTGTGTAAAGAATTTGTTGAAAAAAATAATGGTACAATTTCGGTTGAAAGTATCCCGGGCCAGGGAAGCTCATTTAATTTTACTGTACCTGCTGCACCCGATGAATTACATTATCAATAAGTGAGGTTAATCGCTTCGTGTTAATCAATATGCTTTCAGTTTTTATTTGGATCAACCATTTTGTTTCTTTGAATACGCGACTGAAGTTCAAATGTCCTTATCCGATCTTTGTATAGATTATTGGCATTCTGTTTAACCACATCAAGTGAAGCATCCGTATTGTCTTCCCATCGGCGGCATAAATAGATCGGTTGGTAAATGCGGCCTATCTTGAATTTTCCCGAAATCGCCAATCCCAAGGCGTAATCTTCACCATAGCTCACATTGGGCACCCTGATTTCCCTAAGTACAGGTGTATAAAATGCCCGTGGAGCACCAAGTCCGTTAATCCGCAAGGCATTATTTGGTCCGTTGTCATCGGTCCATTCCTGGTGGTCAATCACTCCGGGAGGGATTTCTGCAAGGTCAAAATTAGTCATTCGGTAACTGCCAATTACCATTGCGCAATTCTCTTCATAAAACTTATCAATTATAATCTGGAGTGTGTTTTCATCCGAATATAAATCGTCACTATCGAGCTGGACGGCAAATTTACCGCAATCAGGATGAAATACCGCAACATTCCAGCAGCCGCCGATACCGAGATCCTTCCGTTCTGGAATAATATGGATCAGCTTGCCTAAACGGGCATATTCCTTTAATATTTCTGTCGTTCCGTCAGTTGAGTAATTATCGACTACAATGAGGTTAAAGTTGAAGGATGTATTCTGAATCAATACAGAAACGATGGCATCGCGGATGGTTTTCACGCGGTTGCGAACAGGAATAATTACAGAAGCTTCGGTTGCAAAATTTTCAGAGAATATTGTTTCAGGGAACGGTGCTAAAAGTAATGCACCTATATCGCGCAAGTGGGCAGTACAAACTTGTTCCATTTCAAGCTGACGTTCCCGTTGTGAAGCTTTCACATAATCAAATTGTCGTTCGCCTGAAGCACGGAGGTCAGTTTCAACTTTGGTAAACAGGCATTCAGGAATGTGCACCATCTCTCCCATCCGGCTGGCCCGTAGGCGCAATGCATAACAACCTGCATGTTTCAGCATTTCGTAATTCTCGTACCGGAATGCTTTTAAGACCTCAGCCCTGAAAAACCTCACTGGGCCAAAATTAAAATCATCGCGAAAACTGCCTTGCTGATAATCGATCACCGGATGGGCGACAAACGCACCGCCTTTATATTCGAAATAGTCGGCATAAACCATTGGTGCATCAGTATACTCGGCAACCTGTACCAACCGTTCAACCGCACCCTGGCCTAGTTCAATGACAGAGTTCCCCAAGGCCATCAGTGCAAAATCGGCACGAACTAATTTGGCAATCAACCTGATTGTGGAACAGGAGCCAGTCTCTTCAACAATAACCTGTTCACAATTGACCAAATTTACCGGTACTTTGGTGAGAATATGAACCTGGTTAACCAGTGGAGATTCCCTGAATTGATTGACCAGCCTTTGACTGGCTTCTTCATTCCGGTATATAAAAAAACAATCAACTTTTCGATTCATGGCTGCTGGCTTTATAATTTAATCACTTTCATTTTGCTGATTTCACTTTCATTGTGAAGGCGATCCAGTGCTGAAATGCGCAATTCATATTTTCTTTGTAATTTACGTGTATTTGGTTTAAATACGATGCTTTTATTCCTTGTAATTGTAAAAATATTTTCAGAATTGGTAGCATCGAACTTTTGTCCAACAGGGATTATATAAACCAGATAGCAGACAGCCTTATCCATTTCTGATTGAGCCTTTGCTTCCTTCCATTTTAATTTATGACCTCTCTTCCTGAAATGCAGAGGAAGATCAGGGGGTTTATTGTCAATCCAGGGCATTGTCGGCACCAGTGCCGGATATTTATACAGTTTAGTCCGGAGGGTTTGGTCGAATCCGAAAAGATCGCGTTTAAAATGGATACTGCTGTAAAAAGCACTTCCACCCAAATGGGGAATTAAACGGATGGCCTGAATTTGCCTGACCAATTCATTTGGATCCCTCCATTCAGGGATAGTTGAATTAGCCTCCAGTTTATAAACGGCATGCCCGATATACATGGCCCGATTGTATGCATGTGCTGCCCACCATTTGCTTAAAGACAGAAAATCAACAGAAGGATGGCCAATATGCCAATACAATTGAGGAAGACAATAATCAATCCATCCGTTTTTCTGCCATTTCAGGATGTCAGCATACAATTGGTCATAATTAGAGGTTCCGCCTGTTGTTTCTGAACCTTCGGGATCTACTTGCTTATTACGCCATACGCCAAATGGACTAATCCCGAATTTGACCCAGGGCTTGGTTTTTTTTATGCTTTCTGAAAGCGTACGTATAATCAGGTCAACATTGTCCCGACGCCAGTCACCTTTCTGATCGGCCAAAAAGCCTCTATTATACTGAGCAAACGAATTTCCATCCGGGAAATCTTCCTTCAATGGATAGGGATAGAAATAGTCATCGAAGTGAATTGCATCCACATCATACCGGGAGACTATATCGGTAACGACTTTAACTACAAAATCGCGTGCTTGTGGTAATCCGGGATCGAAATAGAGCTTACCACCATAGTTGACAATCCATTCAGGATGCTGGAATGCAATGTGATTTCCAGCCAAAGGTTCGTCAGCATTCAGGGCAACCCTAAATGGATTGAGCCAGGCGTGAAATTCCATGTTTCGTTGATGGCATTGGTCAATCCAGAACTGAAGCGGATCATAGAACGGGAAAGGTGCTTTCCCCGGTGTTCCGGTCAGATATTTCGACCACGGTTCAAGTGCTGAAGGATAAAAGGCATCCGAGGCTGGTCTGATCTGAAGGATAATGGCATTCATTCCGTTCCTGACATGCATATCCAAAATATCGATTACTTCTTTTTTCTGCTGTTCGGTTGAAAGCCCTGGCTTTGACGGCCAGTCGATGTTATTTACTGTCGCGACCCATACAGCACGAAACTCACGTTTCGGAGCATTTTGACTGTATGAATTAAGGGTAATGCCAAGGAATAAGAGGACCCAAAATTGTTTCATTCCAAACCTTTTGAATTATACCTGCAAAATAGTGATATCTGTGATATAAATTACCTAAGCCCTCATGAACTTATCAAGGATTTGTTGTTGAAAACAGAATTTGACTTAAAATGCCCCGTGGAAAGTATAAACGAAGAGTAATAATATGGGACAAAAAATAATCTTCAGTTAAATGAGAAATTTCTGCTGCTGAGTTTCTGTCGCTGGTATATTGTTTAAATATTTTAATATCTTTGACCCATCAGTTCGCTGAAATGTTCTTGAGAAAATTATTTATTAAAATATAATACACTTGGTGAACCAAAGTGCTGCTTTGATGTTTATGAAAGTAGCTTCAAAGTTGATTACTTTGGTAAGCTCATGGTTTATTAGGTTTAGTTGGTTTAGGTTAGTTTCCCGTCTCAAACGGGTGAAAAGGCTGTCAGAGGACAGCCTTTTCTATTTTATATAAATGCCTCTCAAAATTGTTTCATTTGTCTTCCTGGTTTACTTTTTTTATACATTTGCGACCTCAATTAATGAATTGAAAAACATTACTATTATACTTGCAGGATGGCATTAGAAAAAGGGATATTTCAACGCACAGAGTTGTTGTTTGGGAATGAAAAGATGGGAGTCATAGCCAACAAAAAGGTAATTATCTTTGGAATCGGAGGAGTAGGAAGCTGGTGTGCTGAAAGCCTTATCCGAACAGGCATCCGGCACTTGACACTTGTTGATTCAGATCTGGTTTGCATTACGAACATCAATCGCCAGTTGCATGCCACCACCCTCACGGTTGGCGAAGTGAAAACAGAGGCATTAAAAAACCGCTTACTTGAAATTAATCCTTCTGCCCATATTCAAACCATTCAGCGGATCTACGAACCTGAAACTTCTGACTCCTTTGAGCTTGATACATATGATTTCATCATCGATGCCATTGATAGCTTAAGCAACAAAATTGATTTAATCCGCAAAGCCACACGAACCAAAGCTGAGTTTTTCTCTTCGATGGGTGCATCACTAAAACTTGATCCTACTAAAATCAGGGTATCTGAATTCTGGAAAGTTAAAGGATGTCCGTTAGGGCACATCGTGCGCAAAAAGATTCGCAAAGGTGACTTACCCGCAAAGGAATTCCTTTGTGTTTACAGTGAAGAGCTGCTTGAAAACAAAGGCTCAGGTTCGTCATGTGGAACTGACAAATGCTTGTGTCCAAAATCAAAGAATGCACCCGGTGATCCTGATTTGGCTGATCACGAATGGTGCAGCCAAAAGGCGGTAATCAATGGAACGGTAGCACATATTACGGCTATTTATGGGTTTACCTTGGCAGGACTGGTGATTCAGCATATTTATAATGAAGAATAACCCTGCTTTGAAATAAAAATAAAGCTATTGATTACTCCTTACTATCAATGAGAATCAATCTTGGCTCCGAAGGCCAGATCGCCCGCATCTCCCAATCCCGGAACAATGTATGACATTGGGGTCATTTCAGGATCAACTGCTCCAACCCATAGGGTTACATTATCTGCCTGAATGTGTTTTGTTACATATTCCAATCCTTGTATACTTGCAATAACAACTACCAGGTGAACGTATTTTGGCGTTCCTTTTTCCATCAATGCATGGTACCCAATCTCCATGGATGCGCCTGAGGCTAACATCGGATCAGAAAGTATGACCGTTTTACCATTGATTGAGGGAGAAGCCAGATATTCAAATTCAATATGAAATTCACCGTCTTCATCATACTTACGGTAGGCTGATATGAATGCATTTTCAGCTCTGTCAAACACATTAAGTAATCCCTGCTGAAGAGGTAATCCAGCACGTAATATAGTCGCTAGAACCGGATGTTGGACCAGTGTTTGAACTTTAGCAATGCCAAGGGGTGTTTTCACATCAGTGGTCTGGTAATCCATTGTCTTGCTGATCTCATATGCAAAGATTTCGCCTAAACGCTGAAGATTCCTCCTGAACCGCATGGGGTCCTTCTGAATTGTCTCACAACGTAATTCTGAAATGAACTGGTTGAAAATGGAATTTGTATCCCCAAGAATATTTACCCTCATAGCTGGAAAAGTTTCGGCGAAAATAAGTAAAATTCATGGATCAATAGAGTATTAGAAACTAAAGATTCATAGCTTTTCATGCATTATTTTTTGAAAACTTGTAGTAATCCTGGTAAGTGGTTTTGATGAACAGACAAATAGGTTTCGGGAATAGCACCAAACCCTGCATAAAACCTTGCCACTCCCGGAATGTTGGAACCTTCGAAATCAAGAATCAGATTTTGACCTGCATTTTCCTGAATAAAGGTGTCAATCAGCAGAAACATAGCACTTTTCTCAATTCCAACCTGATTGGATGAGGCTGCCAGGTAAATGTTTGTTTGATTCGTTTTAACAAAAAAGACTGAAGCAAGCAATTGATCTGCAGAATCTACTGCTCCCAATATTTCACCGCTATGGTGTTCCATTGCATAACTGATAACTTTTTGCAGCGAGGAATAATGTATGCTTTTTATTTCAGGTGATTTCGATCTTAGGTTTTCAGCTGTAAATCGAAGAAACCTGCTGATATCGGTTAATGGTTTAATCCTGATATTTTGCTGAGTTGCCTTTTGGATATTACGGCTGGTGTTGGATTTATACATTGCTCGTATTTCAGACAGCTCTTGCCGAAGATTCAGATGATAGGTCGAATTGTGCCTGAAGCTAAAATCCATAGGTTGGAATATGTTCCCGATATTCAGATTCATGTCAATCAATCTGAATTGTTTTGGAACGGCATCCAGAAACCGGTTGATTATCCTGGGCTCGGGATTGAGACTTGAAAAAACGCCCAACTGTTGCGTAAAAAATGGTTGATATATATAGCGGATTCCATATTTCCTGTTATTAACCATAGGCATGACATACTGGTAATCGCCTGATATCAGTGCATCCCAGTGCGAACAAATCCGGTCGAGATACCAGCTATACGCATAGGCAATCCCGGATGGAGAGTTGCTGATACATTCATCCCATTTATCCCGGTCAATTTCCTTATTCCGTATCAGGCGTATTTCTGAATTACTCATGTTCAAGTTTTAATCCCGTTTCCAGCATCCGTTCAAAAACTTTCTGCCAGCCCTTCCATTGTCCCAGGTCCGATAATGATTCGTTGTGCCAGAGACCAATGAAAGTTCCGTTCACTTTTTTCACTTCATACATCATTTCTTCAATCACTCTCCAACCATCATCAGGACTCATGTTCAGGTAATTCTTCAAAGTAACATCCATGACCTGAAAAGGATGAATTGTCAATTCAGTGCTTCGGTTGGCACTCAGATCATAAAACGGGAAAGCAGTACAGGTTCCTGCCCTGAATCCTGCCAGGCTTGCAAATCCCATGGTATAATCGTCTGTGATACCTGAATTGAGTAAGGAATGATAGGTATCGGGAAATTTAAGTTTCAGGTAATGCTGCCTGCTTTGGGTAACCGCCTTTTGAATAATGTCTTCCAGTCTTTCCTTTTCCTTTTTAATCATTCCCCTATCGTGATTGGATGTGTATGAAGGATGTATGCCAACTCTGCAAACAGCAGCCAGATTTACAATCAAATGTCTGTATTTCTTGCTTTTGTATGAAATGTTTTTGTCGTAGTGATTACGGTCGCCAAGCAGAAAAAAGAACTGTAAATGACCCAGGAGTCCTTTATAGGTTTCCAGAATATAGACATAAGTATCATAGGGATCTTTTTGAAGTCTCAGGAGAACATTTGCCCGTTGCTTCAGTTCATTCCAATGCCCCTTCATTACAGCTTTAAATGCTGCACCCAATCCAATTTTTATAGTTTTATTCCTGAAGGCCCAGGCATTGTCGATGTCGATGGTGGTCAGAAACCGGAAAGTCCGCTGAAGTACTTTAATCTCCGGAAACTCTTTCGTAAGCTTCTCCGCAATCCAATAGGCCATCTGATCAACAATAGGTTTGTGATGCAATCGATGATGAACCAATATATTCTCCGAATCACGATATCGCCCGTGTTTATCCCTGTGTGTCGAAAAGTATTCTTCGTAACGGCTAAGCAGGTAAAAACTACAGGCAAAGGGATCGAAGGGAAGGAATGAGTCTTCCGACGAAGGGAAAAACAAACTATTCTCCTGGTAATTTACTTCGACGATATCCTGTTTGACAATTCCTTTTTCGAACAGGATCGTATTAGCCTTCATGAATAATCCTGATGAAAGATTGGAAGACGAATAATTGATTTTGGGAAAGTCTGACTGCATAAATTCCTTCGAATCGGAGGTGTAACTCAACTCCATTCCAAGTATAGTCTGGAAAATAAATTCAAAGATGAATTTAATCCTCGGGGTAATCTCGGGGACAAAGATCAGAAGTCTTGAATAAGGTGTTTTTTCCACAAGAAGAAGCTCAGTATATTTTGTTTAACAAACAAGAGAACTTAAAAACAAATTTATATGCAAATTCCAATTATAATTCAGAAACTGAAAAGGCCAAATACTTATTTACTTTTTAGCCTGTCTTTCAGTTGTTTCTTTATGAATAGATTGTATAAATCATTTGTTGTCATAATTCGTGAATAACCTTTTCGCCTAAGTCCGTCTAATAATTTATTATCTCCCGTCCATAAATTTGCCAATAAGTGATTGTTAAGGGCAACAAAAAGTGCATCATTTTCATCAATCCCTTTCACCAATTCAATTGCTTTGAATAAATCCTTCTCAGTTAGCAATATGTCATCTACAAAAATTATTCTGTTGGTAATTAACTGGAAAGTGCTGTTAAACTGGCTTTGTGAAAATTTTGTTGAATGCAGAATCTTGTCTTTATGTTCAGTGATTTCGTCTTTGAGTAATCCGACCGAATAAAAATCAAAATATTTTGAACCATTTATAATTAGTTGTCCAATTTTACTCTGTGTGTTCAAAATTGCGCTAAAAACTATATTTGAATCAACTACAATTTTCATTGTAATCCGCGACGGGCTTTTATTTTAGTCCAGATTGATTTATTTACTATTTCTGAAAGCTCATCCACATCCACCTGTTTAGCTTTTGATTTGGCAGTTAATTCCTTGTATTCTAAAAAATCAAGCATATTTTGCAACTCGCTCAAGTCGACATATGCCGGAAGCCGAACTAAAATCTCATCTTTTGTCCTTTCGAGTATCATTTTATTCTTTTTTCAAATATACCAAATTTTCTTGTAACCCATTGCCTGTCTTTAAAATTATTAATATGCAGTTATAATGAAATGCTTCTATTTACTTGACAGTTTGCATTTGATCTTTTCATTCACATCATTCCCTTATCAGCGAAACTAAAGTACGAATCATTCCCGATAATCAGGTGATCGAGTACCGGAATATCCATTTGTCTGCCGGCTTCACTGATTTTTTTGGTGATATCCTTATCGGCTTCACTGGGATCGAGGTTACCCGATGGATGATTATGGCACAATATGATGGAACAGGCACTGTGTTCCAACGCCATTCTCAGGATGATCCGCACATCGATAATTGTGCCCGTCAACCCTCCCTGGCTGACCAAAAGCTTGTCGATATACAGGTTATTGCGGTTAAGCAGTAAAACCCAGAATTCTTCATGAGGAAGATCACCCAGCAAGGGTTTGAAAATTTCAGCCGCATCTGAACTGGTAACTACCTTGGGCCGCTCAAAGTGATCAGATTCCTTTCGTCGCCTGCCAAGCTCGAGTGCCGACATTATGGTCACTGCTTTAACTTCTCCAATACCCTTTATCTTCTGTAGATCAGCAATCGATTTTCTGCCCAGTTCATTAAGGTTATTATTTACAGAAGCCAACAACCGGCGAGCCACTTCAA
>TBL_comb47_HYPODRAFT_10001804_pt1 | contig 27289 bp, 32 predicted proteins | sample TroBogypolimnion_40_FD_10682 | JGI IMG/M metagenome (IMG submission 10682) | reverse complement strand
TTCAACTTGATTACCGACTGGTCAAGACGCCGGGGCAGGGCGCCGGCTGGAAGATTTACAACATCAATGTGCTGGGCGTCTGGTTGGTGGAGAATTACAAAAGCCAGTTTTCAGCGGAAATCAATGCCAAGGGGCTTGACGGCCTGATCACCACGCTGGTAGAACGCAACAAGTCCAACGCCAAGAAGTCCTGATATGTTGATCCTCCCTGCCATCCTCACCCAGACCCAGCAGCGTGAGGCTGAAAAGCAGGTCGTGGTCGATGCCGCGCCGCTCAATAGTTTTGACTCCTCCGCCCTTGCCGTGTTGCTGGCCGTGCGCCGCGAATGCGCCCGGGCCGGCAAGCTGTTTGCCGTCAAGGGTTTGCCGGATCGCCTGCGCGATCTGGCGGCACTGTATGGGATTGAAGGTCTTCTGACCGCAGCTTGAATCAAGCCCCCAAGCTCCCCCACTGCGTGTGGGTCGCGGCCCCCCAAGGGGGCACAGCTCCGCTTGGGGCGGCCCGGCGCGCAGTTGACCCCATCAAAGGCGGCCCTGCCATACACGGGTAAAATAGCGGTCTTCCATGACCGCCATCTCATTTCAATCCGTCTCCAAAGCCTATCCGTCGCCCAAGACCGCTAAAAACAGCGCAACCGGCGGCACCTTTCTGGCCCTAGACGGCGTCAGTCTCGACATCCAGGAGGGCGAGTTCTTCGGCCTGCTGGGCCCCAACGGCGCCGGTAAAACCACCATGATCAGTGTGTTGGCCGGTCTCACCCGTGCCACCAGCGGCAAGGTGAGCGTGTTAGGCCACGATGTGCAGTCCGACTTTGCTGCCGCCCGCCGTGCCCTGGGCGTGGTGCCGCAGGAACTGGTGTTCGACCCCTTTTTCAATGTGCGTGAACTGCTGCACATCCAGTCCGGTTATTTCGGCATCAAGAACAACGGCGCCTGGATCGACGAGCTGCTGGAAAGCCTGGGCCTCGCCGACAAGGCCAACGCCAATATGCGCCAGCTCTCCGGTGGCATGAAGCGCCGCGTGTTGGTGGCACAGGCTCTGGTGCACAAGCCTCCGGTCATCGTGCTGGACGAACCCACCGCCGGAGTCGACGTGGAACTGCGCCAGACCCTGTGGCAGTTCATCGCCAAACTCAATCGCGAAGGCCATACCGTTTTGCTGACGACCCATTACCTGGAAGAGGCCGAGGCCCTGTGCGGGCGCATCGCCATGCTCAAGACCGGCCGCATCGTGGCACTGGACAAGACCAGCGACCTGCTCAAGGCCGCCTCCAGCAATGTGCTGCGCTTCAAGCTCGACGCCGAGTTGCCCAAGGTGCTGGCGGACAAGGCGCGCATCACCGGACGCATAGTCCAGTTCCCGGCCAATGACGCGCTGGAGATTGAACGCTACCTGGCCGCCGTGCGCGAAGCCGGGTTGGTGGCGCACGATATTGAAATCCGCAAGGCCGATCTGGAAGACGTGTTTCTGGACGTGATGGCGCAGAACAAGGGTTCTGTTCACGCTACAGGAGTTGCAGCATGACCGGCTGGCAGACACTTTTATACAAAGAATCGCTGCGTTTCTGGAAGGTGGCCTTTCAGACCATCGCCGGCCCGGTGCTCACCGCCATGCTGTACCTGCTGATCTTCGGTCATGCGCTGGAGAACCACGTCAAGGTCTACGACAAGATTGGCTATACGGCCTTCCTGGTGCCCGGCCTGGCCATGATGAGCCTGCTGCAAAACGCCTTTGCCAACAGCTCATCGTCGCTGATCATGAGCAAGGTCATGGGCAATCTGGTGTTTCTGTTGCTCACGCCCCTGTCCTATGTGCACTGGTTTGTGGCCTATGTGGGCGCCTCGGTGTTGCGTGGTTTGATTGTCGGCCTCGGCGTGTTTGCCGTCTCCGCCTTCTTTACCGGCATCAGCTTTGAAGCCCCGCTGTGGATTCTGCTGTTTGCTTTTATGGGCGCGGCGCTGATGGGCACGCTGGGTTTGATCGCGGGGTTGTGGGCCGAAAAATTTGACCAGCTCGCCGCGTTTCAGAACTTTGTGGTCATGCCCATGACCTTTTTGAGTGGCGTGTTTTATTCCATCCATTCCCTGCCACCGTTCTGGCAAGCGGTCAGCCATTTCAATCCCTTCTTCTACATGATTGATGGTTTCCGCTACGGCTTCTTCGGCGTGAGCGATGTATCGCCCTGGCTGAGCTTTGCGGTGGTGGGCTCCACTCTGGTGCTGGTCAGCCTGGTTGCCCTGCAACTGCTGCGCACCGGTTACAAAATACGTAGCTAAGTCTTTTCACCCATTTATTCGGGCTTGCCCGTACCCGCCATGACCGCTGAAGAACTCAAAACCCTGATCACCGCTGGGCTGCCCTGCGACCAATGTTCGACCGAGGGCGATGGCCGCCACTGGTATGCCACCATCGTTTCCGCCGCCTTTGAAGGCAAGCGTCTCATCCAGCGCCACCAGCAGGTCTATGCCACGCTGGGCAACCGCATGAAGACCGACGAGGTCCATGCGCTTTCCATGAAAACCTTTACGCCGGCCGAGTGGGCCGCCCAAGCCTGATGGATAAATTACTGATTCGCGGCGGCCGTCCGCTCAACGGCGAGGTGCTGATTTCCGGCGCCAAGAATGCCGCCCTGCCCGAGTTGTGCGCCGCCCTGCTGACGGCCGACACGCTCACGCTGCGCAATGTGCCGCGTCTGCAGGACGTGTCCACCATGCTCAAGCTGATCCGCAATATGGGCGTCAGCGCAGAGGTGCAAGCGGATGGCTCGGTCGTATTGAATGCCGGTGCTTTGAACAAGCCCGAAGCGCCCTATGAGTTGGTGAAAACCATGCGTGCCTCGGTGCTGGCCCTGGGCCCGCTGCTGGCGCGCTTTGGCCATGCCAAAGTGTCCCTGCCCGGAGGCTGTGCCATTGGCTCACGCCCGGTGGACCAGCATCTAAAGGGCCTGGCCGCGATGGGCGCCGTGATCGACGTGGAGCATGGATACATGGTTGCCAAGTTGGCGACTGGCCGCACCCGCCTCAAGGGTGCGCGTATCGCTACCGACATGGTCACCGTTACCGGCACCGAAAACTTTTTGATGGCCGCGGCTCTTGCCGAAGGCGAAACCCTGCTGGAAAACGCCGCGCAGGAGCCGGAGATTCCCGATCTAGCCGAGCTGCTGATCCGCATGGGCGCGAAGATCGAAGGCCACGGTACCAGCCGTATCCGCATCCAGGGTGTGGAGTCGCTGCATGGCTGCAGTCACCAGGTGGTGGCCGACCGCATAGAGACCGGCACCTTCCTGTGCGCCGTGGCCGCCACGGGTGGCGATGTGTTCCTCAAGCATGGGCGTGCCGAGCATCTGGACGCCGTCATCGACAAGCTGCGCGATGCCGGTGCCACCATCACGGCGCTGGAGGACGGCATCCGCGTGCAGTCGCAGGGCCGCCTGAAGGCGCAAAGCTTTCGCACCACCGAATACCCCGGTTTCCCCACCGACATGCAGGCCCAGTTCATGGCGTTGAACGCCGTATCAAAAGGCCCAAGCAAGGTGACCGAGACGATTTTTGAAAACCGCTTCATGCACGTCAACGAGATGGTGCGCCTGGGCGCGCACATCCAGATCGACGGCAAGGTGGCGGTGATCGAGGGTGTGGAAAAACTGTCAGGCGCCACCGTCATGGCGACCGACCTGCGTGCCTCCGCCAGCCTGGTGATCGCCGGTCTGGTGGCCCAGGGCGAGACCCTGGTCGACCGCATCTACCACCTGGACCGTGGCTATGACCAGATGGAAGCGAAATTGCGCGCCATCGGTGCAGATATTGAAAGAACGAAATGACCCCCACGCTCGTCGCTTCGCGTACTACGCTGCCCCCCGAGGGGGCCTTCGCGCCTTGGGGCGGCCCGGCGGCGCTCAACACTTCTGAAACTGCATGATCACACTAGCTCTCTCCAAAGGCCGGATCTTCGAAGAAACCGTGCCCCTGCTCAAGGCGGCGGGCATCGAGGTGCTGGACGACCCGGAAAAATCGCGCAAGCTGATTCTGGACACCAACCTGCCCGACGTTCGCGTGCTGGTGGTGCGTGCCACCGACGTGCCCACCTATGTGCAGTACGGCGGCGCCGACATGGGCATTACCGGCAAGGACACCCTGCTGGAGCATGGCAGTCAGGGCCTGTACCAGCCGCTGGATTTGCAAATTGCCAAGTGCCGCATCAGCGTGGCCGTGCGCGCCGACTTTGATTACGCATCGGCCGTCAAGCAGGGTTCGCGCCTCAAGGTCGCCACCAAGTACGTGGCCATCGCCCGCGAGTTTTTCGCCTCCAAGGGCGTGCACGTGGACCTGATCAAGCTCTACGGCAGCATGGAGCTGGCACCGCTGGTGGGCCTGGCCGATGCCATCGTCGATCTGGTGTCCACCGGCAACACGCTCAAGGCGAATCATCTGGTGGAAGTGGAGCGCATCATGGACATCAGCTCGCGCCTGGTGGTGAACCAGGCCGCGCTCAAGCTCAAGCAGGAACCCATACGCGCCATCATTAACGCCTTTGCCGGCGCTGTCGGCAAGTAGCAAACCTTTTTCAAAAGACCCACTGAACGCCATGACCTTGCAAGCAGCCCCCGCCCGTCTGTCCACAGCCGACCCGGAGTTTGAAGCCCGCTTCAAGGCTCTGCAGCATTGGTCTGCCGATACCGACGCCGCCATCGAGCAGCGCGTGGCCGATATTCTGGGCGACGTGCAACAGCGTGGCGATGCGGCGGTGCTGGAATACACCGCCCGCTTTGACGGTCTGAACGCCGCCGGCGTGGCCGAGCTGGAGCTCTCACAGGCCGACTTCAAGGCCGCCTTTGACGCCATTCCCGAGGCCCAGCGCAAGGCGCTGCAGGACGCCGAGCGCCGCGTGCGCAGCTACCACGAGGCACAGAAAAAAGCCTGCGGCGAAAGCTGGAGCTACCGCGATGAAAATGGCAGCCTGCTGGGCCAGAAGGTCACGCCGCTGGACCGCGTGGGCATCTATGTGCCCGGCGGCAAGGCCTCCTATCCGTCCAGCCTGATCATGAATGCGGTGCCGGCCCATGTGGCCGGTGTGCAGGAAATCATCATGGTGGTGCCGACCCCGGTGCGCGGCAGTGTGGCGACCGGCGGCAGCGGAAATGCCGGAGCCAGCAAGGGCGAGCGCAATGAACTGGTACTGGCCGCCGCCTATGTAGCCGGCGTCACCCGCGCCTTCACCATAGGCGGTGCCCAGGCCGTGGCGGCCCTGGCCTATGGCACGGCCACGATTCCCGCCGTCGACAAGATCACCGGGCCCGGCAACGCCTATGTGGCCGCCGCCAAGCGCCGCGTTTTTGGCACCGTGGGCATTGACATGATTGCAGGCCCCAGCGAAATCCTGGTGCTGGCCGATGGAACCACGCCGCCGGAATGGGTGGCGATGGACCTTTTTTCACAGGCCGAGCACGACGAGCTGGCGCAAAGTATTCTGCTGTGCCCGGACGCAGCTTACTTGGACGCAGTGCAGCGCGAGATCAACCGCCTGCTGCCCGAGATGCCGCGCGCCGCCATCATCGCCAAAAGCCTGAATGACCGCGGTGCCCTGATCCTGACGCGCAGCATGGAAGAGGCCTGTGCCATCAGCAATCGCATTGCCCCGGAACACCTGGAAGTCTCCAGCAGCGAGCCGCACCGCTGGGAGCCCCTGCTCAAGCATGCCGGTGCCATCTTCCTGGGTGCCTTTACCAGCGAATCGCTGGGCGACTACTGTGCCGGCCCGAACCACGTGTTGCCCACCAGCGGCACGGCGCGCTTCTCCAGCCCGCTGGGCGTGTACGACTTCCAGAAGCGCAGCAGCCTGATCGAGGTCAGCGAGGCCGGTGCCCAGGTGCTGGGCCCGATTGCCGCCGAGCTGGCCTATGGCGAAGGCCTGCAGGCCCATGCCCGGGCCGCGCAAATGCGTCTGAAGTAAGACCTGCAAGCCATTAACGACCGACAGCCATGCCTGCCTTGTTGTCCCTTGCTAGCCCGCGCATCGCCCGGTGGTCGTCGTGCTTGCCTGTCGCGGCCTTGCTGGGCCTGCTCACCATGACGGTGCAGAGCGCCGAAGCCATGTCGATTCGTGAACTGCGTGCCCTGGAAAAATCGGATGCCAGGCAGGGCGCCAACTACAAGCGCTACTACCTGGTCGGCGCCATGGAAGCTACGGTGGCCGCACACGATGCAGGTGTACGGGCCGGAGCCGCACCCACTATCTGCCTGAATGGCCGCCGCCTGGAGCCCGCGATGGCCGAGGGCCTGTACCAGACCGAGCTCAAGCGCAACAGCGATCTGTACGAGGCCGACATGCCGGTGGACCTGGTATTGCAAAATGCGCTCGCCACGGTCTACCCCTGTTGAGCCTCGCGTCAAAGAACGTTTCTAAAATACACCCCACGCCCCCACAGGAAATCCCATGAGCAACTACCCCTTGACCGAAGTTCCTGCCCAACCGACGCCGCCCCGCGTTGCCGAGGTGTCGCGAAACACGGCCGAGACCCGCATTCGCGTCAAGATCAATCTGGACGGCACGGGAAAAAGCCGCCTGTCCACCGGCATCGGTTTTTTTGACCACATGCTGGACCAGATCGCCCGCCACGGATTGATCGATATCGACATCGAGGCGGAAGGCGATCTGCACATCGACGGCCACCACACCGTGGAAGACGTGGGCATCACTCTGGGCCAGGCCGTGCACCAAGCGGTCGGCGACAAGAAGGGCATACGCCGCTACGGCCATGCCTATGTGCCGCTGGACGAGGCGCTGTCGCGCGTGGTGATCGACTTTTCGGGCCGCCCCGGGCTGGTGATGGATGTGCCCTTCAAGAGCGGCATGATTGGCAGCTTTGACACGCAGCTCACGCACGAATTTTTCCAGGGCTTTGTGAACCACGCCCTTGTCACCTTGCATATCGACAACCTGAAGGGCGACAACGCCCACCACCAGGCCGAAACCGTGTTCAAGGCCTTTGCCCGTGCCCTGCGCTCGGCGCTCGAGATCGACCCTCGTACGGTCGGTACCATTCCCTCCACCAAGGGCTCGCTCTAATGAAAAAGGTCGCGGTGGTGGATTACGGCATGGGCAATCTGCGCTCGGTGACGCAGGCCGTGATCCATGTGGCAGCAGAGGCTGGAGTCGAGGTGGTCTGGGCGCGCACCGCAAAAGAAGTCATGGACGCCGACCGCGTGGTGCTGCCGGGGCAGGGCGGCATGCGCGACTGCATGCAGGACCTGCACGCCTGCGGCATGTTTGACGCCGTCATGCACGCCGCCGCCCACAAGCCCCTGATGGGCGTTTGCGTCGGCATGCAAATGCTGCTGGATCACAGCCAGGAACTCGACACCCCTTGTTTGGGTTTGATTCCCGGTGATGTCGTGAAGTTTGATCTGGCCGGGCAGCTGCAACCCGATGGCAGCCGCTACAAGGTGCCGCAAATGGGCTGGAACCAGGTCTGGCAAACCGCGCATGGCGTACCCCGTCATCCGGTCTGGGGCGAGGTGCCGGATGGCAGTTACTTCTATTTTGTGCACAGTTATTACGCCAAACCGTATGATATAAGCCACAGCGTAGGTGAAACCGACTATGGACAGCGCTTCTCTTCGGCGATTGCGCGCGATAATATTTTCGCAACCCAATTTCACCCCGAAAAAAGTGCAGAGCACGGCTTGTCCCTCTACCGCAATTTCCTTCACTGGAATCCCTGATTCTTCCTCTCGGCTAAACCCGCCATCATGCTGCTCATCCCTGCAATTGACCTGAAAGACGGTCACTGTGTTCGCCTTAAACAAGGCGATATGGACCAATCCACCACCTTTGGAGAAGACCCCGCCGTCATGGCCCGAAGATGGGTCGACAAGGGGGCCAGGCGCTTGCACCTGGTGGACCTGAATGGCGCGTTCGCCGGCCATCCGAAAAACGAGGCGGCGATCCGCAAGATCCTCAAGGAGGTCGGCAGCGAGATCGACGTGCAACTGGGCGGCGGTATCCGCGACCTGGACACCATTGAGCGCTACCTGGACGCCGGCCTGCGCTACGTCATCATCGGCACGGCGGCCGTGAAGAACCCCGGCTTTTTGCAGGACGCCTGTACCGCCTTTGGCGGCCACATCATCGTCGGCCTGGATGCGCGCGATGGCAAGGTGGCAACCGATGGCTGGAGTAAGCTGACCCGCCACGACGTCGTCGATCTGGGCAAGAAGTTTGAAGACTACGGCGTGGAATCCATCATCTACACCGACATCGGTCGCGACGGCATGCTCAGCGGCATCAATATCGAAGCCACGGTCAAGCTGGCAAAGGCCCTGACCATTCCCGTGATTGCCTCGGGTGGCCTGTCGAACATGGCCGATATCGAGGCCCTGTGCGATGTCGAGGACGACGGCGTTGAGGGCGTGATCTGCGGCCGCGCCATCTACAGCGGTGATTTGGACTTTGAAAAGGCCCAGGAACGCGCCGACGAGTTAAACGGCTAGATATGGCCCCCACGCTTTTCACTGTGTGTAATGCGCTGCCCCCCAAGGGGGCTAAGTCTCCTCGGGGCGGCCCTTCGGAGACTTGATTGCTCGCTAAAAGAATTATTCCCTGCCTCGATGTGACGGGTGGCAGGGTCGTCAAGGGCGTCAACTTTGTGGAATTGCGCGATGCAGGGGACCCGGTGGAAATTGCCGCGCGTTACAACGAGCAGGGCGCAGACGAACTCACGTTTTTGGACATCACCGCGACCAGCGATGGCCGCGACCTGATCCTGCACATCATCGAGGCCGTGGCCTCCCAGGTGTTTATTCCCCTGACCGTCGGTGGCGGTGTGCGCGTCGTCGAAGATGTGCGCCGCCTGCTCAATGCCGGTGCGGACAAGGTCAGCTTCAACTCGGCCGCCATTTCCAATCCGCAGGTGATTGAAGACGCTTCGCTCAAGTACGGCGCGCAGTGCATTGTGGTGGCCATCGACGCCAAACGCCGCTCGGCCGAAGACGCGCTGCGTCTGGTCAACGGTGTACCGATTGGTCCGGGCTGGGATGTGTACAGCCATGGCGGACGCAAAAATGTGGGTTTGGACGCGGTGCTTTGGGCCACCGAGATGGCGCGGCGCGGTGCCGGTGAGATTTTGCTCACCAGCATGGACCGCGATGGCACCAAATCGGGCTTTGATCTGCAGCTGACCCGTGCCGTGGCCGATGCGGTGCCGGTTCCTGTCATTGCCTCCGGTGGTGTCGGCACGCTCGACCATCTGGCCGATGGCGTGCAACAGGGTGGTGCCGACGCGGTGCTGGCCGCCAGCATCTTCCATTACGGCGAATTCACCGTGGGCCAAGCCAAGGCGCGCATGGCCGAGCGCGGCATCCCGGTCCGGCTATGAATTGGTTAGACGAAGTCAAATGGGATGCGCTGGGCCTGGTGCCCGTGATTGCGCAGGAGCAGGGCACGAACGATGTCCTGATGTTTGCGTGGATGAACCGCGAGGCGCTGCAAAAGACGGCGGAGCTGGGCCGCGCCGTGTATTTCAGCCGCTCGCGTGCCAAGCTGTGGTTCAAGGGCGAGGAGTCCGGCCATGTGCAGACGGTGCACGAAATCCGCATCGACTGCGACAACGACGTGGTACTGCTCAAGGTCACGCAGTTGGGCCACGAGCCGGGCATTGCCTGCCACACCGGTCGCCACAGCTGTTTTTTCAGCATCTTGAAGGACGGGGCCTGGCAAAGTGCCGAGCCGGTCTTGAAAGATCCCGCATCCATCTACAAGTAAGCCCATGCCTTCCACCACCACCTCCCAGGACGCGCTGGCCCGTTTGGCCGCCGTCATCGAAAGCCGGAAAGCTGCCAACGGCGGCGACGCCAACGCCAGCTATGTTGCGCGCCTGTTGCACAAGGGCCCCGACAGCTTCCTGAAGAAAATTGGCGAAGAGGCCACCGAGGTCGTCATGGCCGCCAAGGATGCCGACCATGGCGGTGACAAGACGAAGATCGTCTATGAGGTGGCCGACCTGTGGTTCCACTGCATGATTGCGCTGGCCCACTATGACCTGACTCCTGCCGACGTGATTGACGAGCTGCAGCGCCGCGAGGGCACTAGCGGCATCGAGGAAAAGGCCTTGCGCAAGGCCATAGCGCGCGAGCAGGAATAGCCGGCATGACGCAGGACTTCACCACGCCGGCCACTGGCGACCAGGCGTACTTGCAAAAGATGCAGTCGCTCAACACCGTGGGCACCATCAGCTATGTGCTGCATCTGATCGTGGCGGTGAGCGCCATCGTCCCCGGGGGGCAAATGGGCCCGCTGTTTTTGGTGGTGGCGCTGATTCTGGATATGGTCAACCGCGATAGGGCTGCAGGCACTTGGCACGCATCTCACTTTCGTTGGCGCATACGCACGGTGCTGATTGCCGCCGCGCTGTATCTGCTGACGTTCCCGCTGTGGCTGCTTTTGCTGGTGCCCGGTTGGATCGCCTGGACCGTGATCTCCATCTGGTTTCTGTACCGCATCGTGACCGGCTTTATGGCCATGAACAAGGGCCAGGAAATAGGAACAGCCGCATGAGCCATCCCATCACAGCGCACGACCCGAATTGCATTTTTTGCAAGATCATTGCCAAGCAGATTCCCTCCAAAATTGTCTATGAAGACGAGGAGCTGTTTGCCTTTCACGACATCCATCCCTGGGCCCCGGTACATTTCTTGCTCATACCGAAGATGCATATTCCGTCCATGGCCCAGGTGGGTCCCGATCAGGCCGCGCTGCTGGGGCGCATGATGGCCTTGGTGCCGCAATTGGCATTGGAGCAGGGCTGCAATCCGTATCCGGATGGCGGTTATCGTATGACCACAAACACCGGTCGCGAAGGCGGCCAGGAAGTGCAGCATCTGCACTTTCACATCATGGGCGGTGCGCGCCCCTGGTCGCGTGGCTAATGGCGGCCCTGACTTCAGCGCAGACTAGAATCGTTATCAATCGTTAGGAGAAATTCATGGGTTCGTTTTCTATTTGGCACTGGCTGATCGTTCTACTCATCGTCGTGATGATTTTCGGCACCAAAAAGCTCAAAAACATAGGCCAGGATCTGGGCGGCGCCGTCAAGGGCTTCAAGGAAGGCATGAAAGACGGCACATCCTCTGCGGATGACAAGCCCGCTGCGAGTGCGCAGGTGTCCAACGCGGCTTCTGAAAAGAACACGATTGACGTGGAAGCGCGGCAGAAGTCTTGATCGATCTCGGCATCTCCAAGATGGCGCTGATAGGCGCCGTCGCATTGATCGTGATCGGTCCGGAAAAGCTGCCCAAGGTGGCACGCACCGTCGGCACGCTGCTGGGCAAGGCGCAGCGCTATGTGGCCGACGTCAAGGCCGAGGTCAGCCGATCGATGGAGCTCGACGAACTCAAGAAAATGCGCGACACGGTGGAAAGCGCCGCACAGGACGTGAGCAACTCCATCCAGACCCAGGCCAGCGATTTCGAGAAATCCTGGGCCGATAGCGGCGCTGGCGTGCCATACGAGCCGCCGCCGCCGGCCTACAAACACCCCGGCAAAAACTGGCGCCTCAAGCAGGGCGCCACGCCCCAGTGGTACAAGGCCCGCAATGGCGTGCGTACCAAAGCCCTGTCCGGCGCTGCGCGCGTCGCCCGTTTCCGTCCCCGCCGCACCAGTTGAGGCCTTTTTGATCGCGTTTCATGGCCTCTGAGAATCCCAAGGAAGACGAACTCGCCGGTACCGAGCAGCCCTTTGTGGCGCATCTGGTGGAGCTGCGCGATCGCCTGATCAAGGCGGCCATTGCCGTGGGCATTGCCATCGCGATTTTGGCGCTCTACCCCGGCCCGGCCGCCTTGTACGACATTCTGGCCCAACCCCTGGTGAGTGCCCTGCCCAAGGGCGCCACCCTGATTGCCACCTCGGTGATCTCACCCTTTATGGTGCCGCTCAAGATCATGATGGTGGCGGCCTTTTTGCTGGCCCTGCCCTTTGTGCTGTGGCAAGTCTGGGCCTTTGTGGCGCCTGGCCTGTATTCGCATGAAAAAAAGCTGGTGCTGCCGCTGGTGATTTCCAGCACCCTGCTGTTCTTTGTCGGTGTGGCGTTTTCCTATTTCTTTGTCTTTGGCAAGGTGTTCATGTTCATCCAGAGCTTTGCACCCAAAAGCATTACCGCCGCACCCGATATCGAGGCCTACCTGGACTTTGTGCTGTCCATGTTCCTGGCCTTTGGTCTGGCCTTTGAGGTGCCGATTGTGGTGGTGGTGCTGGCGCGCATGGGCATAGTCAGCATAGACAAGCTCAAGAGCTTTCGCAGCTACTTTATCGTGGTGGCGTTTGTGGCCGCGGCCATCGTGACACCGCCCGATGTGGTGTCGCAACTGGCCTTGGCCATACCCATGTGCATACTGTACGAGGTGGGCATCTGGGCGGCCCAGATCTTTATCCGTCACACCCAGGCGCCGCCTAGCACCGAAGCCAAGCCGTAGCTACGGCAACTTATAGATCAGTGCGCCGCCGCTTTGGGTCTGGGGCGCACGCCCGGAGTGACGTCCAGTTCCACCTTCTGGTTCTTGCGGTCAATCGTGAAGTGGGCAGCGGTTCCCGGCTTAAGCGAAGCCACCACGGATAAGAGCTGTGTCACATCGCTGATCTTGCGCTCGCCAATGCGCTCTATCACATCGCCCGGCTTGACGCCAGCCTTGGCCGCCGGGCCGTTCTGTAGCACGCCGGTGATGATCACGCCCTCGCTTCGCTTGGTGCCAAAGGTCTCCGCCAATTCCGCCGACAGGTCGTTGGGCTCGACGCCGATCCAGCCGCGCGTGACCCGGCCATCCTTGACCAGGCCTTCGAGCACCAGTTTGGCGGTAGACACCGGAATGGCAAAGCCAATGCCCATGCTGCCGCCGGAGCGGGAATAGATGGCGGTGTTGATGCCCAGCAAATGGCCGTTGGTGTCTACCAGCGCGCCGCCGGAATTACCGGGATTGATGGCGGCGTCGGTCTGGATAAAGTTCTCGAAGGTGTTGATGCCCAACTGGTTGCGGCCCAGGGCGCTGACAATGCCGCCGGTCACGGTCTGGCCCACGCCAAAGGGGTTGCCAATGGCCAGCACCTGGTCGCCCACCTGAATCGTGTCCGAGTCACCCAGCACGATGGTCGGCAGCTTGTCCAGGCCGATCTTCAGCACGGCCAGGTCGCTGTCCGGATCGGTGCCAATCACCTTGGCCTTGGTGTGGCGGCTGTCGTTGAGGATGACCTCGATGTCGTCTGCGCCTTCGACCACATGGTTGTTGGTCAGGATATAGCCGCTCTGGCTGACGATAACGCCGCTGCCCAGCCCGCCCTGGGGCTCGCTGCCTTGATCGCCGTAGAAGAACTTGAACCAGGGCTCGTTGGCATTCGGATTCCTTTTGGCGGCCTGGCTGGTGCTGATGCTGACCACGGCCGCCGAGGCTTTTTGTGCGGCCACGCGCAGACTTCCAGGCGGAACCTCGCCCGGAGCCGGTGCCTCAATCAGCGTCAGGGCCGAACTTGCGCTGCCCGGACCGTGGCTCAACCACTGAGGCTTGAGCGTGGCCACCACAAAATAGGCCGCCAGCAGCACCGTGGCGGTTTGCGAAAAAATGAGCCAAAGTCGTTTCATAGGAACAAATTGTAGGTTGCGCGCGACTTGGCAGTACATTGGGCGGCAGTGTCCACTTTGCAAGTCCATTCTTTGTCCTCCTCCAGGGTGATCCACATCCAGCCGCTCGCAGCGGCGAAGCCCGCGATGGGTGCGCCCTGCAATGCCTGCGGCATCTGCTGCCTGGCCGAGCCCTGCCCCTTGGGCGTATTGCTGTCACGCAGCACCAAGGGTCCCTGCAAGGCGCTGGTCTGGGTGGCCGCCTCGCGCCAATACCGCTGCTCCGCCTTGGGCGACCGGCCGGGCAGCCTGCGCGCACGCCTGGTGGCCCGCTGGATAGCGGCGGGCGTAGGCTGTGATTGCGATCTGGAGCCTGCGCCCTGCGTCACAATCGCGGCTTCCACCTCCCAGGCTGCACCCCATGATTGAACGCAAGCAACTCTTGAGCGCCTTTGACGCCTTGCTCGAGCCCGAACGCTTCAAGGATTACGGTCCCAATGGCCTGCAGGTAGAAGGACGTGGCGACATCAAAAAAATTGTCTCCGGCGTCACCGCCTGCCTGGCGCTGATCGAGGCGGCCGTGGCGGTCCAAGCCGATGCCATCTTCGTACACCACGGATTATTTTGGCGCGGCCATGATGGCCGGATCACGGGCTGGTTGCGCCAGCGACTGGGCCTGCTGATGCAGCACAACATCAATCTCTATGCCTACCATCTGCCGCTGGACGCGCATGCCGAGCTGGGCAACAACGCGCAACTTGGCAAGCAGCTGGGCTTTACGGCCCAGGGCCGATTTGGCGAACAGCAATTGGGATGGCTGGGCCATGCACCCGCGCCGTTCAACCCGCAGGCGCTGGCCAGCCACATCGAAGCCGCCTTGGGCCGCCCGGTGACGCTGGTGGCAGGCAGGTCGGGCCCCCTGCAGCGCGTGGCCTGGTGCAGCGGTGGGGCGCAGGGCTATTTTGAAGAGGCTATCGCCGCCGGTGTCGATGTGTTTGTCACCGGTGAAATCTCCGAGCCGCAGGCGCATTACGCACGCGAGTGCGGCGTCAGTTTTATCGCCTGTGGCCACCATGCCAGCGAGCGCTATGGCGCCCCCGCCGTGGCCGCCCATGTGGCCGCGCAACACGGACTGGAGCACCAGTTCATTGACATCGACAACCCCGCATGAACACCACCGCATTGACCAAACCCATTGCCATCACCCTGGGCGATGCCGCCGGCATAGGCCCCGAAATCATTGCCAAGGCCTACCGCTTGCAGCCGGAGTTGTTGCGAGGCTGCTTTGTCTGGGGCGATGTGGCCACCATGCGCCGCGCCGCAGCGCTGGCTGGCGCCGTGCCCTATCCGGTGGCGCAGATTGGCGGCCTGCAGGAGATGGCCGACGTACCGCCGCACTGCATCCCCGTGCTGCAGGAGGGCGAGCCGCTGGTGCCTGTGGCCTGGGGACAGGTCAGTGCGGTGGCCGGTGCCTTTGCCGGCCATTGCGTGATGGCTGCGGCCCGCGCCGCCATGCGGGGTGAAATCGCTGCGCTGGTGACTGCACCCTTGCACAAGGAAGCCCTGTCTGCGGCCGGCACCCCCTTCCATCAGTTTCCGGGACACACGGAAATGTTGCAGGCGGTGGCCGCCGAACATTTGGGTCTGCCGGTGGCGCAGGTGCCGGTGCGCATGATGCTGGCCAACGACGAGCTGCGCACGGTGCTGGTCAGCATCCATGTATCGCTGCGCGATGCCATCACAGCGGTGAGTTATGACAACGTGCTGCAGACCTTGTTGATCACCCATGCCTCGCTTGGCAAGCTGCTTGGCCGGGCGCCGCGCATGGCGGTGGCAGGGCTCAACCCGCATGCGGGGGAGGGAGGTTTGTTTGGCCACGAAGAGCTGGACATCATTGCGCCGGCTATGGCAGCTGCGGCAGCGCAGGGTTGCCAGGTGAGCGGCCCCTGGGCTCCGGATACGGTGTTCATGCGTGCGCGAAAGCGCTTCGGTCAGGAGGCGGAATTCGACGTCGTGATTGCCATGTACCACGACCAGGGCCTGATACCGGTGAAATACCTGGGGGTGGAAAAGGGCGTCAATGTCACGCTGGGTCTGCCGCTGGTGCGCACCAGCCCGGACCACGGCACTGCTTTTGACATTGCCGGAAGCGGCCGCGCCGACCCGAGCAGCCTGCTGGAGGCCATCCGGATGGCGCGGGCCTTGGTGGCTAACTGATGCTTACTTCCGAAGGCTGTCGCGGATCTCGCGCAGCAGAACCACGTCTTCCGGCGTCACCACGGGTGCGGGCTCGGCCACTGGCTCGGCCTTTTTCAGGCGGTTGATCTGCTTGACCATCAGGAACACGATAAAGGCCAAAATGGCGAAATTCACCGCAATGGTCAGGAAGTTACCGTAGGCGAACACCGGAACGCCGGCCTTTTTCAGGGCCGCAAGGCTGCTGTCCGTGCCTGCGGGCACATTGCCCAGCACCACAAACAGGTTGGAAAAGTCCACCTTGCCGACCACCGCGCTGACGATGGGCATGATCAGGTCGGCCACCACCGAGTCGACAATCTTGCCAAACGCGCCACCAATGATCACGCCGACTGCCAGATCCATGGCATTGCCCTTGACCGCGAACTCCTTGAACTCTTGCATCATTCCCATAAAAACTCCTGGTTGAAAAAAACGGAAGTGTAATGTCGCACAAACCCTGTGCATAGGGCGGGCCAATGTAAGTTCCGCGAACAATTGGCCCGTGTCGGTCAGCTACAATCAACGTTTGCCCTTAGTTGTGATGTTCATTGAGGATTCTCATGAGTGAAACCCTAGTCGACACCAAATCGATCGACGCCAGTAAGCGTACCTGGATGATTGCGTCTGGTTGTGCCGGCGCTGTTGGCGGTATCGCCGCCGCCATTCCCTTTGTCAGCACTTTCCAGCCCTCCGAGCGCGCCAAGGCCGCCGGTGCCGCTGTGGAAGTGGATATCGCAGCCATCAAACCCGGTGAAAAAATGACCGTGGAATGGCGTGGCAAGCCGGTCTGGATTGTGCGCCGCACGCCAGAGCAACTTGCTGCGTTGGCAAAGATCGATGGCCAACTGGCGGATCCCAAATCCGAGCGCAAGCGCGGCGAACAAACGCCCGAATACGCCATGAACGAAGGCCGCTCCATCAAGCCCGAATTCTTTGTCGCCGTGGGTATTTGCACCCACCTGGGCTGCTCGCCTTCCGACAAGTTCACACCCGGTCCCCAGGCTTCGCTGCCGGACGACTGGCAAGGCGGTTTTTTGTGCCCCTGCCATGGCTCCACCTTCGATCTGGCCGGCCGCGTGTTCAAGAACAAGCCCGCACCCGATAACCTCGAAGTGCCGCCGCATATGTACCTGTCCGACAGCAAGCTGCTGATCGGCGAAGACAAGAAGGCCTAAAGGACACGACATGGCTACCTTCAAGGAAATTTCCCCCAACGCTACGGCTGGCGCCAAGCTCACGAACTGGTTTGAAAACCGCTTCCCGACCGCTTTTGACGCCTACAAGGTTCACATGTCGGAGTATTACGCTCCGAAGAACTTCAACTTCTGGTACATCTTCGGCTCCTTGTCGCTGCTGGTGCTGGTGATCCAGATCGTCACAGGTATCTTCCTGGTGATGCATTACAAGCCCGATGCCGCCCTGGCCTTTGGCTCGGTCGAATACATCATGCGCGACGTGCCCTGGGGCTGGTTGATCCGCTACATGCACTCCACCGGCGCCTCGGCATTCTTTGTCGTGGTCTATCTGCACATGTTCCGTGGCCTGATGTACGGCAGCTACCGCAAGCCGCGCGAGCTGGTCTGGATCTTCGGTTGCGCCATCTTCCTGTGCCTGATGGCCGAAGCCTTCATGGGTTACCTGCTGCCTTGGGGACAAATGTCCTACTGGGGCGCCCAGGTGATCGTGAATCTGTTTGCCGCCGTGCCCTTTGTCGGCCCCGATCTGGCTCTGCTGATCCGTGGTGACTACGTGGTCGGTGACGCTACCCTGAACCGCTTCTTCAGCTTCCACGTCATAGCCGTGCCGCTGGTGCTGCTGGGCCTGGTGGTTGCGCACTTGCTGGCGCTGCACGATGTCGGCTCCAACAACCCCGACGGCGTGGAAATCAAGGGCCCGGATGCACCGCGCGATGCGGCCGGTCACCCGCTGGATGGCATCCCCTTCCACCCCTACTACACGGTGCACGATATATTTGGTGTCAGCCTGTTCCTGATGGTGTTCTCCGCCATCATCTTCTTCGCGCCAGAGTTCGGCGGCTACTTCCTGGAGTACAACAACTTCATCCCGGCCGATCCGTTCAAGACCCCGCTGCACATTGCACCGGTGTGGTACTTCACGCCGTTCTACTCTATGCTGCGTGCCGTTACCGGTGAGTTTGCAACGGTGTTGGCGCTGATCGTGCTGGCGGCGGTGTTCTTTGGTACCAAGCGCTTGCCCAAGATCTTCAAGGCTCCGCTGTGGGGGGCGGGCCTGGGCGTTGCGGTAGCGCTGGGCATGTTGCCAGGCCTGGCCAATATGCTGGGATTCCTGGCTCCCGTGTTGATGCCCCTGCTCAAGGCACTGCCCTTGTTGGGTGGTATCGATGCCAAGTTCTGGGGTGTCGTGGCCATGGGCGGCGGCGTGGTGATTCTGTTCTTCCTGCCCTGGTTGGATAACAGCCCCGTCAAGTCGATCCGCTACCGCGCCGACTGGCACAAATACATCTACGCCGTGTTTGTTGTGGACTTCCTGGCGCTGGGCTATCTGGGCACCTTGCCTCCTTCCGAAATCGGCGGACGTATCTCGCAGATTGGAACGCTGTTTTACTTCGGCTTCTTCCTGCTGATGCCTTGGTGGAGTCGCATCGGCGATCCCAAGCCAGTGCCCAGCCGCGTCACCTTTGTTGCCCACTGAAATGGAAACAAATACCATGAAAAAAGTACTCGTTTCCCTGTTGATGGCTCTGGGCCTGAGCCTGACGGCGCAAGCCAACACCGGCGGCATCGCCTGGGACAAAGCCCCGGCCAAGACCAATGACCTGGCCGCGTTGCAAAACGGCGCCAAGGTGTTTGTCAACTATTGCCTGAACTGCCACTCTGCTGCCTACATGCGCTTTAACCGCCTGAAGGACATCGGTCTGACAGAGCAGCAAATCAAGGACAACCTGCTGTTCACCACCGAAAAAGTGGGCGACACCATGGTGTCGGCAATAGATCCCAAGCAGGCCAAGCAGTGGTTTGGCGCCAACCCGCCCGACCTGTCCGTGATCTCGCGTTCACGTGCCGGTCAAGGGCCAGGTGTGGACTATCTGTACACCTACCTGCGCACCTTCTACGCCGACGACACCAAGCCCACCGGCTGGAACAATCTGGCCTTCCCCAATATCGCCATGCCGCATGCGCTTTGGCAATTGCAGGGCAAGCGTGTTCCGATCTATGAAGTCACCGAAGAGCATGGCAAGGAAGTGCATGTGTTCAAGGGCTGGGAACAAATCACTCCCGGCACCATGACCACGGAACAGTACGACCAGACCGTGGGCGACCTGGTGAACTACATGGCATGGATGGCAGAGCCGGCGCAAAACACCCGTGTGCGTTTGGGCGTATGGGTGCTGTTGTTCCTGTGTGTCTTGACCTTCTTTACCTGGCGCATGAACGCAGCGTTCTGGAAAGACGTCAAGTAAATTCAATTCAGGTTCGGCACGCAAGTGCCCGGACACCAGAGAGTGGGCTCGCAATTCTTGTAATTGTGGCAGCCCGCTCTTTTTCATTTTTTAGGAGTCAATTGCCATGATGGTGCTGTATTCAGGAACAACCTGCCCCTTCTCTCACCGCTGCCGCTTTGTGTTGTTTGAAAAAGGCATGGACTTCGAAATTCGTGACGTAGACCTGTACAACAAGCCCGAAGACATCAACGTCATGAACCCCTATGGGCAGGTGCCGATTCTGGTGGAACGCGACCTGATCCTGTACGAATCCAACATCATCAACGAGTACATCGACGAGCGCTTCCCGCATCCCCAGCTGATGCCCGGCGACCCGGTTGACCGTGCCCGCGTGCGCCTGTTCCTCTTGAACTTTGAAAAGGAACTGTTTGTGCACGTGTCCACCCTGGAGGCGCGCGCCTCCAAGGGCAACGAGAAGGCGCTGGAAAAGGCCCGCGCCCACATTCGCGATCGCCTGACCCAACTGGCACCGGTGTTCATGAAGAACAAGTACATGCTGGGCGACAACTTCTCCATGCTTGACGTTGCCATCGCACCGCTGCTGTGGCGCCTGGACTACTACGGCATCGACCTCAGCAAGAACGCGGCGCCCCTGCTCAAGTATGCAGAGCGCGTGTTCTCGCGTCCGGCCTACATCGAGGCGCTGACGCCTTCTGAAAAGGTCATGCGCAAGTAAGTGGGTGCCCGCCATGATTGACGCCAAAGACTCCCCCTCCACGCGCCCGTACCTGATTCGCGGGCTCTACGAATGGTGCACCGACAACGGCTTCACGCCGTTTATTGCGGTGCTGGTCGATGAAACGGTGCGTGTGCCCAATGAGTATGTGAAGGACGGGGAAATCGTCCTCAACATCAGCTTTGACGCCACCAGCTCGCTGCAGTTGGGCAACGACTACATCGAGTTCAAGGGGCGCTTCGGCGGCGTCGCCCGTGACATCCTGGTACCGGTGGACCGGGTGCTGGCCATTTATGCGCGTGAAAATGGCCAGGGCATGGCCTTCCCGCTGCTGGCCAGTTCAGCCACTCCTGCGGTAGCCGCCACGCCCGATGTGCAGCCTGTCACGCTGACCAGCGTGTCCGCCGATAAGCCCGACACCAGCCCTCCGGACGGTCCGCGCCCGGGCGGACGCCCGTCCCTCACACGCGTCAAATAATTTCCCACGCGCAATCCCTTGTGGGCCTTGCGTCGTCGGGTAGAATGCAAGACGTGCCGCTTTAGCTCAGTTGGTAGAGCAACCGCCTTGTAAGCGGTAGGTCGTCAGTTCGATTCCGACAAGCGGCACCAAGATCCAAGAGGCTCTTACGAGTAGTACCCACTAACTTCGTAAGGGCCTTTTCTCTTTTGGATACTCCGTGTATCGCGCACCTGATTAACGCGTCAATCCGTCGGCGCCATGTGCGTCAGGCCAGAAGTCGGCACACGGTGTGTCACAGCAAGGAGCGCGGGTGAATGCACAGGGTATTTCTGCCCTGGCTCTTGGCCTGGTACATGGCCGCATCTGCCCACTTGAGAATGGCATCCGGGTCTTGATCGGACTTGCTGAAAACCGCCACGCCTATGCTGGCGGTGCAATGGTGCTGAATGCCGGCATCGCCGGTATGCTCCCTGTGCTCCACCAACAGATAGGGTTTTGCCAGGGACAGGCGGATCTTTTCGGCCATGCTTTTTGCGTATTCCATGGCCTGGTCGTAGTCGCTGTGCTGCCCCTCCATCAGCAACACGAATTCGTCGCCACCAAAGCGCGAAACCGTATCCGTCTCGCGCACCGATTGGTTGAGCCGCAGCGCCACTTCGGACAACAGCAAATCACCCGCAGCATGGCCATGGCGGTCGTTGAGGGGCTTGAAGTTGTCCAGGTCCACAAACATCAGGGTGCCATAGCGAGCGCTGCGTTGTAGCCCCGTGATGGCCTGACCCAGTCGGTCCATGAACAGGCGCCGATTGGGCAATCCCGTCAAGGGGTCAAAAAAGGCCAGCTGGCGGATCTGTTCATCCATTTGTCTGAGCAGCGTGACATCCTGAATAAAGCCCAGCACCAGGGCCGGACCGCCGGACTCTCCCTCATCCATTCGGGCCACGGAGTGCATGGTGCGGCTGGGCGAGCCATCCACCGGATGGATTTCAAACTGCAGATCATAGGCCTGCTCTTCGTTGATAAGCGCCAGCAGCGCAGCATGCACCCGATCCCGCTCGGGTATGCAGGATTCGATTTCCGCCAGCGGGATTTCATGGGCGTAGGACGGGTATCCAAACAGGCGCATGGCCTCGGCCGAGCCCCAAACCACCTTGGTGTCCAGATTCAAGGACCAGGAGCCGGTGGCGCTGATCTGCTGAGAAATCACCATTTGCCGCTCGCTGGTGCGCAGGGATTGCTCGGATATCTTCAGTGCCAGCTCGGCCGCCTTGTGCCGGCTGACGTCGGTGATATAGCCATGCCAGATAACGTCACCATTGCTCTCCCTTTGCGGGACCGCATTGCCCAGCAGCCAGTTCACCGTGCCATCGGCAAATTGGACCCGGTACTCTTGCTGCCAGGGAGTCAGGTTGCGGGCCGACGCCTGTATGCCGGCCGCTACGTTCGACAAATCGTCCGGGTGAAGATTGTCAAATACCTTGCTGGCATCGGTTCGCACCTCTTCTGGGGAGACGCGGTAGACGTCGCGGATGGCTTCGCTGGCAAAGGGAAAGCAGGAGCTGCCGTCTGGGCGCATCAGGAATTGATAGACCAGACCCGGCACCCGGCTGGAAATCTTGTTCAACAGTTCCACTGCAGCCCCGCGTGCCAGATCGGCCAACTTGCGTTCGGTAATGTCCTGTACCGTTCCATGCAGCGTGATGGCGCCGCCCGGAGCTATGACCGCCATGCCGAATATATTGAGCCAGCGGCCCGCGCCACTCGTGTGCTGGAGTTGGGCGTCACAGTGGTACGGCGTTGCGTGCAGGCGGCATTGCTCCACGGCCGCGCTCAGGGTATGCCAGCTAGAGGGCGTGAAATGGCTGGCGATTTGCGGGTAGGTCAGTGGCCCCAGCGCCTGGGGTTGGTCGTAAATCGCATAGATCTCATCGGACCAGGTGTGCACGCCACTGCCCAGGTCCCAGCTCCAGTTGCCCAGGTGCGCCATGCGTTGGGACTGCGTGAGTTCCAGCCGGGTCAAGGCCAAGGCCGCTTCCACGCTCTTGCGCTCGCTGATATCACTGAGCACCAGACGCAACACGGAATCGCCCTCGGCGCCCGGCATCAGCGTGGCCATCAGCTTGGCCCAGAATACCTTGCCGCTCTTGGGCGCCATGCGCAACTCGCATTGCTGGGCCTTGCCGGAGTCGAGCAGCAACTGTCGACAGCGGTAATAAATGTCCTGGTCGGCGCTCAGTATGAAGCGGCTGAAGGGCTGCTGCACCATGCGGCCGCGCTCGGCCTGCAGCAGCTTGGCGGCGGTGAGGTTGGCCTCCAGGATCAGGCCCTGTTCGCTGACGCTGCAATAGCCCACCGGCGCCATGTCATACAGATTGAAATAGCGCTCGCGCTGAAGCTCCAGCTCCGACTGGATGCGGCGTAACTCGTCGTTTTGCGACTCCAGCTCGGCCTGGTGCACGTGCAGAGCATGCAGGGTCTGTTCCATATCGGCATCGAGGTGTGAATCGGCCGAGGGCGTGGCCTTGGGCGCCGAGGCGGCACAGCTAGGGATAGGCAATGTGTCCGTACCGGTCGCTTCCGGTGCTTGTTTGTATTTCATAGCCACCCTTGGCACCGGCAGGTGCGCATGGCTCACGGTAACCCAAATTACCGCGGGCGGGTAACTATCTGTTTGCCGGACATCAACCAATCACCGGGATTGAAGCAGCTCCAGCACGCTGACGCGGTAGGCACCGGCGGCCGGCAGGATGGCTGCCGCCAGCGACACGCCACAGGCCAGGGCCGGTACCCATAGCAACTCGACCGGCCAGACCATGCCGCCTATCAGCAGCGAGTTGTCCAGTTGCAGCATCCAGCCAATCAGCGCCGTCAGGGCCTGGCCACCGGCCACGCCCAGAATGGCCGACATCAGGCCCAGCCACAATGCCTCGCCCAGCAGCAGCGCGGCAATCTTGGCCGGTGGTGCGCCCAGCATGCGCAGAAGGGCCAGATCGGAGCGGCGCTCGCGCACGGCGCTCCACAGCGCAATAAACACGCTCAGGCCCGCCGTCAGCAACAGCACGGAGGCAAAGGCGCGCAGCACATCCGTGCCAATGCCCAGCATATTGAGCAGGCGCGAAATCTCCACCGCCGGTGCTGCGGCCTGCATCTCGGTGGTGGTGTTCACCATGCGCGGAAAGCTCATGGCGGCCAGCGGTGTCTTGTACTGGATCAGTGCCATGGTGACTTCGCGCTCGTCCTCCATGATCTTGCGATCCTCGGCGTCCACGGCGGTGTAGTCCTCGTGCACCTTCCAGACCGAGGCGGTGTCGGTCACGATCAACCGGTCGATCACGGTGCCGCTGGGCTGCAGCACACCGACCACCTGGTAGGGGTTGTCACCATGCAGATGCCCACCCGCGCCCAGTCCGTGCGAGCCGACGAAGCTGTTGCCAACCTGGATGCCCAGTTTTTTGGCCGCGATGGAGCCCACCACCACCTGCATGGGCGCATCCCACATGCGGCCCTGCGCCAGCGTGGCGCCATAGTGCGTGAGGTAGTCGTGCGAGCTGCCGACAATGCGATAGCCGCGCAGGTTGTCTCCCAGGCTGATCGGAATCACCGCGGCAAGCAGCGGATTTTTTTCCAGCGCCTTGACCGCCTTGAGCGAAATATTGCCGGTCGGCACATCGATGTGAAACACGCCGCACAGGATCAGCTGCATGGGGCTGCCCTTGGCACCCACCACCACATCGATACCGGCCAGGTCTTTTTCAAAGGCCTGGTCCAGCTGCATGCCGACCAGCAACAAAAAGCTAATCGATGCCAGGCCGAGGCTGAGCAGCAGCACGTTCAGGGCGGCGCCCAGGGGGCGTGACCACAGGTAGCGCCAGGAGAGTGCAATGGTTTTCATAGGCTGGGATGGGTCGCTGGGCGTTCAAGTTTCAAGGCGGTATAGCCGGGCTGCCCGTTTGCGGCGGCAGGAATCAGGGGGGCCACGCGTGCGTCATGGGTGGCAATCACCAGGGTCGCTCCCTGCTGTTGGGCGGTCTGCACCAGCAGGGCAAGCGCAAAGGCCGCGGCCTCGTCGTCCAGGCTGGCCGTGGGTTCATCGGCCAGAATGATTCTTGGATGCAACAGCACGGCGCGTGCCAGCGCCACGCGTTGGGCCTGGCCGCCAGAGAGTTGCGCGGGCTTGCGTTTGCCCAAGTCTGCAACGCCCAGGGCCGCAAGGCTGAGGGCAATGCGCTGCGGGTCCTCCGGTTGGCCGGCCGCCCATTGGGCCATGGCCAGGTTCTGCGCCACCGTGAGAGCGGCACTGAGATGCAGCCTCTGCGGCAGAAAGCCGATGCTGCGGGCGCGCCAGGCATCGGTGGCGATCCCGCTCAGCGTGGACAGGGGCTGGTCCGCCACCGTCAGGGTTCCGCTACCGGGCTTGACCAGACCCGCGACCAGGGCCAGCCAGGTGGACTTGCCACAGCCCGAGGGACCGCTCAGCAGGACCACGCTGCCCTGTTTCACATCGACATCGGGAAAGGGAATGGCGCTGCCGCCCGGGTAGCTGTAGGAGAGCTGGCTGGTCTGAATCAAGGTTTACTCCGTTGGCGTCGCGCGATAGCGCCATTGTCTTGCGCATTTATGTCCGTTACGCAAAGCCCAGCTGGGCGCCGGGCAGCGTCTGGCTCAGACCGCGGTGCGCGGCACCCTGGCCACCGCCTGCCAGTCGGCGTCGTTCACCCACGCCGCCATCCAGGCCGGCAACTGGTCCATCGGCATCGGGCGGCCAATGCCATAGCCCTGCGCCAGTTCGCAGCCCAGGTCCATCAGGGCGCGGCCGTGTTCCAGAGTTTCCACGCCCTCGGCAATGACGCTGCGCTTGAGCTGGCGCATGATCCACAGAATGCCGTCGAGGATGGACTTGTTGTCCTGGTCCAGCAGCATGTCGCGCACAAAACTCTGGTCAATCTTCACCATTGGAATGGGCAGGCGCTTCAGGTAGGTCAGCGAGGAATAGCCGGTGCCGAAGTCGTCAATGGCAAAGTCCACACTCAGCTCCGCGCACTGGGCAATAAAGCGGCCCACCTGGTCCAGGTCTTCCAGCGCGCTGGTTTCCAGAATTTCCAGCTCCAGGCTGTGCGCCGGCAGGCCGGGGAAGGCCTGCATCGCGGTCTTCAGGCGCTCCAAAAAATCCGCCTGCTGGATTTCCATGGCGCTGATGTTTACGCTGATGGGCAGCGCGATGCCCACGCGCTGCCACGCGCTGAGCTGCAGCAGGGCCTGATGGATGACCCATTCACCCAGGTCCACCGCGAGCCGGTGGTTTTCAATCAGCGGTAGAAATTCGCCCGGCAGCAGCAGCCCGACCTGCGGATGGGCCCAGCGAATCAGCGCCTCCACGCCCACCACCGAGCGCGTGCGCATGTTCACCTTGGGCTGGTAGTGCAGCACAAATTCCTGCTGCTGCAGGGCGCTGCGTATGCGCTCCACGCTGGCCAGGTGGCCACGCACCGTGCGGTCGTTTTCGGCGTCGAAGACATGGTAACGGTTCTTTCCTGCCAGCTTGGCCTGGTACATGGCCTGGTCGGCCTGGCGCAGCAACTGGTCGGCATCCACCTCTTCGGCCTGCGGGTAAAAGGTCACGCCCAGGCTGGCCGAGACCTGCAGGTTCAGGCTGCCGACCGGCAGCGCCTGAGAGCTCACGGTGAGCAGGCGCGCCAGCAGGGGCGCACTGGCCTTGCTGTCCAGCAGGTCCAGAAACACCGCGACAAATTCATCGCCGCCCAGGCGGGCCAGGGTGTCGCCCTCGCGCAGGCCGTCCTTCATGCGCGCCGACAGGGCGCGCAGCAGCAGATCGCCGGTGGCATGGCCATACTGGTCGTTGATGGCCTTGAAGCCGTCCAGGTCCAGAAACACCACGGCCAGCATGCGGCCGCGCCGTCGCGCCAGCGTCATGGCCTGGTGCAGGCGGTCGCCCAGCAGGGCGCGGTTGGGCAGGCCGGTAAGCTGGTCGTTGTAGGCCATGCTTTCAATCAGCTGCGCTGCCTGCCTTTTCTCGCTGATGTCCTGGATCACGGAAATGCCGTAGTCGGCAAGGCCCATAGCCGTGAATACCACCGACACCTGGATCAGCACCCAGATGACGCTGCGGTCCTTGCGGATATAACGCTTCTCCACGGAGTAGGACGGGATGGAGTTGGCCAGCAATTGCGCCAGGTACTCGCGGTCGCGTTCACTGTCATCGGGGTGGGTAATACCCTGAAAGGAAAGCGCCAATAATTCCTGCGCGCTGTATCCGGTAATCTCGCAGAGCTTGCGGTTGACCCGCAGCCAGCGACCGTCCACCGACATATGGGCCATGCCTACCGCTGCATAGTCAAAGCTGTTCTGAAAAATAGAATCGTGCGGTGGCGGTTTCGCGGGTTCCATGGCGTGTGTATGTTGTGCGTTCAGGCTGCATTTTGCCCAAGTTACCACGCCGAAATTTATTTGATGGGGCAGGGAATAAAAGCGCGTGCTCTGGCGTTTACTCCTATGCACACGATTTGGTGCGACCCTACCGGAGAAACCCATGAACCTACCCCTTCCCAGCCTGCACCGCATCGCGTTGGCAGCGTCCCTGAGTGTCGCCTTGCTGGGCGGCTGTGCCTCCATGTCCAGCGCCCCGGCCAAGGTGGCCGACGGCGTGCTGACCGGCCCCAACGGCATGACGCTGTACACCTTTGACAAGGACATGGCCGGCAGTGGCAAGTCGGTTTGCAATGGNCCCTGNGCCACCAACTGGCCGCCGCTGATGGCTGCCGACATGGATAAGGCCAGCGGCGACTACAGCGTCGTCACCCGCGACGATGGCA
>TBL_comb47_HYPODRAFT_10001803_pt1 | contig 27296 bp, 20 predicted proteins | sample TroBogypolimnion_40_FD_10682 | JGI IMG/M metagenome (IMG submission 10682) | reverse complement strand
TTCAATACGAAAAATGATTTTTTCAATACGAAAAATGATTTCTTCAATACGAAAAATGATTTTTTCATATGAAAAAATGGCCATTACATGAATGATTATTCTATTAATATTCAGATATTCAGCAATATTGCAGATTCGGATGGTCGGGGAATGCTGGATTGCGGGCTGCAAATCCAATAAGGAGGACCAATTGGAAATGAAAGGAATTTTCATCGCTGAAAAGTTTATTCAGCAAATGAAAAAAATAAATAATTTAATTTATGTCCAAAAATGGACATTCTTTAAGATATCTTTTTTGGACCTGATAGAATAAACCATGGGACATATTCAGATAGCATGCAATGTCACGTTTAGGAATATCGGACCAACAATGGGGATGAAGGTCATAAAAACGGCAAATCTTTTGCAATGGATCCTTTATGCAAAACAAATTTCTAAGATTCGACTCATAGCTCAATTTTTGCATGGCAATTTCAGTAATGATCACGGCATATTTATGATTGGAGTTCTTTAACCTATCGATCTCGTCGATGGATATTGTCCATAGATGACAGGGAGTAATGGCCTGGATATTCGTGAATGAACACACATGATTATAAAAACCTTTAGGATCGGAGAAAAATTGATTATCAACCAGGAATTGGTCGATGATCTTATGGTCTTTATGGTCATAGTTATATCGGGAGAGTAGGCCCTTGACAACAAAGGCCACTTTATTCACCGGATCGCCGGTTTGGATGAAAAACTCATCCTTCTTCAACCAAACAGGTTTAAAGAGGGAGGCGATATAATCATTTTCAAACTTATCTATGAAGTCCAATGAATGCAATAACCTGGCAATTGGGTTGGAATCGTCAGCAGTCATAACTATCAGATTAGATTGAACCTGGATGCAATTAAATATATGAATATTATTTTAATTATACAATAGGATATGTAATAAATTGTGAAATGTTAAAGATGCGCGGGAAGATTAAATAAAAGTAGATTTACAGGAAGTAAAGGTTATTAAAAAGGTTGGGAGCCTGGAGTAATGACCCGGATTACTAAGAGGTAATGAATGTTACTAATGTAACTGTCTGGCTTTAGCCGACGGATACCTTTTAAATTTATTGACCATAGTAACCCGACAATGACCCACGGAGTCCCTGCTTCGGGCAGGGATTCTGATGGGCATTGCCTGTTTACCAAGATTGATTATTAAAAAAGTAAGATCCTGGAATTTATTCAGGACTCATCCTTAACTTTGCTTACCCCATAATAATGTAATGTGATCCGTTTTTTTTTGAATAGAAGTGTAGGATTATAAAGTATAAAAAAAGCTCCTCAGAAGAAGAGCTTAAAAGATTATGAAGTGATACCCTGGCTCTGCGCAAGGGTATCTTTCAATCAGATCAACAGATATTATAAATCAAATACCGAATCGTCAATGCCTTTATTTACCTCGACACCCGATACAATAACATCAAATGACTGCGGACCAGCCGACTGTTTTAGCTTAAAGGGAAACAAAACACCTTCAACTGCACGGTAATCCGAATAAAGTGTAGTTATAGTCATTTGACCCTGCTGGGCTATTGTTTTTACTCTCAGCCAGCTTTTCTGGTCGTAAAAATCAACCGTGGTTTTTCCTGAAGGGGAAGTCATCTGAACTTTCCATGCAGGTTGTCCGTCAACATCTTCAGCTCCTTTCAGTTCAGGAGTTATCCCCATTTTGTCAAAGTATAATTCGATGTTCAAGGTCGATTGGGTTATCATATCGTCCAGATTAGCACCAGTAAGTTCCTGGCTTCCCTGCGGACTTTTTACCATTGCTTTCACTCCGTTGCATACTTGTTTCGACAGTACATTTCCACCCATTTTAGTTTCAACACACATTTTGTTTGGAGCTTTCTGTTTACTGATGATTTCTATATTCATCCCCTGCATGGTCATTCCCATTTTAGAGGTAACATCATTAACTTTTTCAAGGTTTTCCTTGCCTCCGATAGCCTTTACGTAGTTCGAAATAACATCTTTGCCTGTCAGGTTTGCAGGAGCTTCCATTGCGATTACAGGGTTACCATAAAAATCGCGTTGTTCAACCTTGCCATCAGAAGAGAACCTTGTCATTGTTTTCAGAAGCTTTTCGGCATTTCCAACAGCTATGATGTTTGCATTTTCAGGCTTTAAATATTTTTTAGCCATCAGTTGCACATCCTCAGCCGTTACTTTACTCAGTTTTTCCAGGTAAGTGGCATAATAATCTTTCGGCAATTTGTATTTTTCAATATTCAGGGCGAATCCTGCAATGGTGGAAGGGCTTTCAAGCGAACGGGCAAACGAACCGCTCATCCTGCTTTTTACCTGTTCGAGCAGTTTACTATCAACAGGTTCAGTAATCATCCGCTTAATTTCAATAAGCAATTGAGTCATTGCACTGTCTGTCATTTCACCTTTTATCTCTCCCGATGCGTTGAATGAACCTACCAGTTTGTCTGCATTAATTGAAGAATATGCTCCGTAAGTATAGGCTCTCTTTTCCCTTAAATTGGCATTGATTCGTGAGGAAAGACTTCCTCCGCCCAAGATAGAATTCATAACGCTTGCCTTGATGGCATCAGGATTACCTGGTTTGTAATCGAGCGGATAACTAACCGTAATTTCAGATTGAACTGCACCATCCTTGTTACCGATAACAACTCTTGGGGATTTATTCAATTCAGGGAAACTATAGGTATGTGTAGGTACTATACCTTTTTCCCATTTCCCAAAATATTTTTCTGCCTGTGTCTTTGCTTCCTGTACAGTTATATCGCCGACAATAATCAGGTAAGCTGTATTTGGCCTGAAATAGGTCTTGTAATAGTCCTTGCATTTATCCAGCGTGATACTTTCAAGTGTTTTTTCAGAAGTGACTTCACCATACGGATGTTTATTCCCAAACATTACAGTCGAATTGATATTCTCGGCAATTGCCTTTGCATCATTCTTGGAGGTCTGTATTACGGAAATATTCTGTTTTTTTAATTTCTCCAGCTCTTCGGGAGGGAAAGAAGGATTATACAAAACATCGCTCATTACATCGAGTAATACACCGCTGAATTTGGTCAATACCGATCCTGAAATACCGGTTGAGTAGGTATTCAGAGATGCACCGATAAAGTCAATGGATTCGTCGATTTGTGCCTTAGTACGGGTTGTTGTTCCGGCCCTTAACAGGTCGCCGGTTAAAGATACATACCCTGCCTGGCTTTCTTCCAGAACAGGATCAATATCCAGGCTAAGCTGGTAGGTGATCTTTGGAATCTTGTGATTCTCCACAACAATTACTTTCAACCCATTGTCAAGAGTAAAAAGCTTGTAATCTCCCAGTTGTATTTTTGGTGCAGGTCCAGCAACGGGACGAACGCTCCTGTCAAGCTGAGCACTTGCCGAGAGGGTGAATAAGAATATAAACAGGAAATAGACTATTTTTTTCATGATTTCTACTTTTTAAAATGAGGATTATTTCTTTGATGATTTAGGAAGGTAATATAAAACAACCCGGTTGTCTTTCCTGAAATAGTCATTGGCAACACGCTTAAGATCTTCAGGTGTTACGGCCATGTATTTACTCAGGTCGGTATTGATCCTGTTGGCATCCTTATAATAGGTATAATCCTCAGCCAGGATATTAGCTCTGCTGGCTATGGTCGAATTCTCAGTGACAATCTGATTCTCAACCTGGTTCTTTAATTTCTGAAATTCCTTTTCAGGGATGATTTCATTTTGTGCTTTTTCTATCTCTTTCTGCATGGCAGCCTCCAGTTTGGCCAAATCGAGTCCCATGTTTGGAAAGGCATAGATGATTGCCAATCCAGGATCCTCGAATGGCAAAGGGAACGCACCTACTTGAACGGCGAGTTGTTGTTCATCAACCAGCGATTTGTATAACCTTGAACTCTGACCGGTAGCAAGCAATTGGCTCAACATTTCAACAGCATAATAATCGTTGCTACCCATTGCAGGAATGTGATAAGCTTCGAATACCGCCGGAAGCTGGATATTGTCGTAAACGGTATCTCTGACTTCCTTGTGTTTGATTTCTTCGATTACGGTTGGTCGATAGATTTCACCTTTCTTGGCAGGGATATCGGTAAAATACTTTTCGGTCATTTTTTTTGCTTCTGCAAAGCTGATATCTCCTGCCAGAACCAGTACTGCATTATTTGGGACATAAAATGAATCATAGAATTTCTTGAATTCCTCATCTTTTGCAGCCCTGATTTGATCTTCATTTCCTATGGTAGCCCAATGGTAGGGATGTTTTGAAAAGGCGTGCTTCAATACCTCCGGAATAACTGATCCATAGGGTTGGTTGTCGTATCTTTGTTTTTTCTCTTCAATAACAACTCCTTTTTGTGTGGCAATGCCAATTGAATCCACACGGGCGTGCATCATACGTTCCGATTCGAGCCAAAGACCAAGCTCCAGCTGGTTCGAAGGAAGTATCTCGTAATAATACGTCCTGTCGTTGGTTGTGTTGGCATTCAGTGTACCTCCTGCGCCTTCAACAAGCTTGTCATACTGATGGCGCTCAATGTTTTTGGTCCCTTCAAACATCAAATGTTCAAAAAAGTGAGCAAACCCTGTCCGGTCAGGTTGTTCATTCTTCGAACCTACATGATACATGACCGACACTGCAACAATTGGCACAGAATGATCTTCCTGCACAATTACGTGCAAACCGTTAGGGAGGTCAAACTCCTTAAACCCGATTTCAGTTGCCTGGGAAATACTCCCAAAAGCAACCACCAAAAATGGTATTACAAGAATCAAGATTTTTTTCATGGTTATCTTCATTATTTAATATTTAGTAATTTGTCTGTTGATCTGATATATTATTGCTGAACAGAAATTAAAACAGAAATAAACGTGTATTTTTTACTCAGCAAAATATGTTTGTAATTTGTTGATTGTTTTAATTTTAGCGGTAATATGCAAATTGAAATATATTGTTACTGATGTATTTTACATTGGTTATTTGTGCATCCGTCTTAAAAATAATTACAGTATCAAGAGTATAAATTTTTACTCATACAACCATATTATTCTCTCAAAATTCAAAGATTAAATAACATATGCGAAATAAAACCCTGTTCAAATAGTTTCAGGAATATTTAAGGGAAGAAGCTAAATTCTCTTTAAGAATGAAATTTTAGTTCCATAGAGTTTCTGAGTATCTGCAGAAATCAGTGCTCAATAAATGTTTGAATCCTGGATGCCCAGGTGGTAATAACAGATGTCGGTTGTTTAGTCTCTATTTCCTGCTCTTTGCGAGGATACATTTAATACTGCATTTTTCGACTATCCGGACAAGACGTTAGATTATTACCAATAATTCAACCTAATAAGGACTATTGGAAAGTGAAACCTTCTTTTTTTTCTTCAATCATTCATTCTTATCAGTATTTGTACGATCATTTTTGAATTCAAAAAACTATTTTTACACCCAATATTAATTAAGAAAATTGATTTATGAGTTTTCAAAATAACCCGCACACCTTTCATATCCCCGTTTTAGGCCTTGGCTATTCGATGGACACTCCAGTGAAAGTTGCGCATTATGGAATTTCATCGGTTATTTCACTGGTTGATGATATCACGATGGAGAAAATGAGGGAGTTCTATTGCAAGAAATTCAATTTACCTTTTCAATCCATATCGCCAAAGGCTGAAGATCACCGGGCAAAAAGAATAACAGCCTATCTGAATACCGTTCAGGAGATCGTTAAGCAGAAGTTTGAAGAGCTAAAGAACTCCGTTTCGCAGAAAGAAGAAGAGTTGCAGAAATACATCGATATGTTGCCTGATATGTCGGACATTAAGCTGAAGTTTAACCAGATGATCAATACCGGAGAGATGAAGCAAAAGATCTCTGACTGGTTGAAAGAGAACCTGGTTGCCGGTGAGATCGATGTCAATATCATGTCGAAACTGGATCGCGATAATTTCAAGGACGGTGAGAAACTACCTGCTATTTATAGCGATGCACAATCCTCTCTTCGTGGGTTTGCCTTGAGTGATTTAAGTTCATCACTGGTGCTTTCAGCAGGAATGAATCCGCGGCTGTACAGTTATCTGGAAGAGTTTGAAGATTTCTATCCAATCCCGAATTCTCGGGATGAAATGGAGTTGAAAAAGAAGGTTATCCTGAAAGTAAGCGATTATCGTTCCGCCATTATCCAGGGACGGTTTCTGGCTAAAAAGGGAATCTGGGTTTCTGAATACAGGGTTGAATCAGGCTTGAACTGCGGAGGTCATGCCTTTGCAACCGATGGATTCCTGATGGGACCTGTATTGGAGGAATTTAAAAATAACAAAGAGCAATTAATCGAAACAGTTCACGATATTTATGTCAAGGCTTTGACCGATAAGGGAAAACATGTTCCTGAAAAACCTTTTCTTGTAAAAATCACTGCACAGGGTGGTGTTGGTTCGAATACAGAACACGAATTCCTGTTAAATTATTATCATTTGGATTCAATCGGCTGGGGAACACCATTTTTACTGGTTCCTGAAGCGGTCAATATTGATGAACAAACACTTGAAGTGCTCTGCAAGGCAAAGGAAGAAGACCTTTATATGAGCGATGTATCTCCATTGGGTGTTATATTCAATAATGTTCGCGGAACAGGTATGGATCTGCTCAAGGAGGCTCAGAATAAGGCAGGAAAGTATGGGTTTGTCTGTAAAAAGAAATACCTGGCCTTGACTCCTGTATTTACAGAGGAAGGTACCTGTACGGCTTCAAAGGAATATGAGCGTAAAAAGATCAAGGAACTTAAAGAGAAGAATTTAAGTGCCATGGAATTTGATAAGGAATTGTTCAAAATTACCGACAAAGCTTGCCTGTGTAATGGACTGACTGCATCAACCCTAATGGTAAATGGTTTGGATACAACTATCGAAGGCAATGCGGTAAGCATTTGTCCCGGACCAAACCTTGCTTATTTCTCGAGTACCTATTCTTTGAAAAAGATGGTTGACCACATTTACGGACGCATCAATGTGATGGAGCGTACAGATCGTCCGAATCTGTTTGTGAAAGAACTGAACATGTACATCGATTACCTCAGCGGTAAGTTGGAAGAAACGGTAAAACCCTTTACAGATAAGCAGAGGAAACACTTTGAAACCTTTCAGGAGAACCTGAATAAAGGAGTCGAGTATTATAAAGACCTGTTTCAGAAATGTAAAACCCAACTCGAAGATTCTACCTCAAAGAACAACCTGATGCAGGATCTGGAAAATATGAATCTGGAGCTACTGAGCCTGAAAGCGAAGATGCTTTAGGTATTTTAACCCCGAGTATTTGGGATTGACTCTATGAAATCTCTGTGCAATTGTTTTAAAAAGTTACACAGAGATCCACAGAGGGAAAAACACAGAGAACCACGGAGAAAAAAGTCTCAGTGAATCTCTGTGAATTCTCTGTGTAACTCTGTGTAATGATTTGCTGCATAGAAAGTCACAGAGAGAATTTTGTGGTACAAATGTATCGAATTAGATTTGCCATTATTTAAAATTGAACTGTTTATTGATTTTGTCCCTCACTTCTGATTGTGTTAAATGCTCACCTCTGTCAAGCTGATCAAGGCCTTCATTAATAGCTTTTTTGTCTTTATCGCTTAAAGTTTCCCACCAATCAGTTTTTTCTTTTTGTATTTTTTCCACCTTCTCCAGGATGCTATCTTCTTGTATGGTAGATATCCAATTTATAAGGTTTATTTTTCTGGACTCTATATTCATAACTGTCCTGTTTTCTACAAAAAATAACGATTAAACTTTATCTTTAGTTCTATTTATAGGTTGATATTTTTCTATTTTATTCATCGAACGAGATCAGTGCCTGCCTGTTTTTACCATCCATGATGATGCTGAGTTCTTTTTCAAATGAAACTTGTTTGATGTAGACGCCTTCTTCAACGACCGGCATGTTTTTTAGGATATCCATATTTACCGATGAGTCTTTCGAATTGTGGGGAATAGTAAAATATCCAACATTCATAGAGGTCACATTGTGAAAGAAATGGGAGCCAAGCGAACCATCGAGGGGAAAGTCCTGCAGACCCATTTCAATGATAATACGTGCTTTTGAAATGTTGGCCCAGGTAACAGGGATACCGGTAAATGGATCTCTGGTTCCCCATCGTCCTGGCCCAATCAGGATATATTCCTTATTCAGAAAATCCATTTTCCGGTTAAACTGATTGATTTCCTGAGCTATTTCCCGTGTTTTCATCTTGTCGAAACGATCGGGATCAACAAACAGGATATCTTTAATACCGGTAACGATTCCATTTCCCATTCCCCGTGTGGCATACATGAGCGTTTTTGTGGGATCAACTGTACCTATATTTACAGTAAGTTGTTCATCACGACGGATTAAGGGCTTAATTTGTAATAAATAGAAGGTAGGAAGCTGGTTATCTCCGTTTTCAAGGTCTACGGCATATTCTATTTCGACAGGCGAACCCATAGCCTCACGGAATAGTTTAAGAAGCATGGTGAGAGTGTTTGCCAGTGGAATATGATTGTATTTAAGGATGTTGGCAAAGTTAATTACACGTTGCCCTGAACTGTCAATTCCAGGAATAAGTGAGTCATTTTCATAGTCATAGACAGAAGCACAGTGCTGAAGGACACCATCCTTTTCGGCAAAAGAAATCTTCATTTTACGGATAGCAGCAACCTCCCCTCCATTTTTAAGATCAAATTGTGTATGATCCATATCGATAGCATAAAATTCCTTTTGAGAATCGCGTACAAGGTCATGATCGGAGAGGGTATTGATTTGTGGGTATTTTGGACAGAAACGGTAAGCATTCTCACCTCCGACAACATACATTCCCAAACCAATTGCAGCAACTGCAAAACCGTCTTCAGGTTCCATATAGGAGACCGGATAGAAATTGTAAGATTGAGCCACTCCGCTTATGGAGGGATAATAATGATCACCATACTGGTGACCAACTACCTCCTGTACAATCACAGCCATCTTCTCCTCTTCAATTTTGTAGTTGACCGCATCGAAATAGGACATAGCCGATTCGGTAAATATACTGGCATAGACCAACTTGATGGCCATTTCAAGTTGTTCATACCGTACCGTAATATCTGGATGGTTGTTGGGGATCAGGTAGGTGGCATAAACTCCTGAAAAGGGTTGGGTAAGCGAATCTTCAAATAATCCGGAGGAACGTATCGCCAGGGGTTTCTCCATCTTTTCAAGATATTTGTATAGCCGTTCCTGAAGTTCCTCTCCAAATTGTGAGTCAAGGAAGATGTTTTTTATCCGTTCATAATCGTTGCTCGAATAGATCTCATCGAACATGTCATTGGTCTCAAGGAATTTATCGAATTCGCTTGCACCAATCACTGCCGTGGCAGGGATTCGGATATTAATTTCAGGAATAATCCCAGCAAAATCAATGTTCTCTATAAAGTTGCACATGAAGGCCATTCCTCGTCCTTTGCCTCCAAACGATCCTTTGCTGAGCCTCATTACAAAACGGTTGCCATTAATTAACGACGGATCAAAATCAATAATGCTTCCACGTAGTTTCTGGATACGCACGTTCTCAAAAACACTTATACAAAATTGGCGCAAATCATCCGTATTCTTAAAATCTTCTAAACGGTAGGGCAGGAGTTGTTCGGCGATATTTATCTCTCCGCGTGCCATCAGCCAGGTGGAAAATGAATTACGCTTGGCATGGTAGGCCAATGCCATTTCAGGTACAATACGGAACATCTCCTGGAACTCAGCCATGTTGCGGGCAATCATGATTGGGTTTCCTTCTGTATCTTTAAATACGAAGTTGCCGAAACCAAGTCGTTTGTATATATAATTGTGAATGTCGAGGGCTAAACTTTCGGAGTTCTTGTTGATAAAATCAGCGCCTACTTCCCTGGCCCGCTGAGCATTATTCACATCATGGCTTTGGAGCAATATGGGTATTGGAAACTGTAAAGTTGTATTCACATAGCGGAGAATATCGACACCTGCATTTTCGTCATCAATCCCATTTCTCTGGAACTTTACATCAGATATAACTGACAAAAGATAATCTCTGTACTTATTGATAATTGCGATTGCCTCCTCGTAATTGCTTACCAGGATGACTTTAGGTCTGGCCCTCATCTTGAGTATCTTGTGAAGTTCATCGGCTGATTTATCTTCTACCAGGTTCTGGGTCTGAGTCATGATGTTGGTGTACAACATGGGCAAATACCTTGAGTAGTATTGAATGGAATCCTCGATGAGCAGAATTACCCTGACATTTCCGTTTATCGTATCTTCCTCCACGTTCTTCTTATCCTCGATGTATTTAATCATGGCCAGGAAAACATTTGAATTTCCGTTCCATACGAATACACGATCAATGGACTCAATTTTATCGGAGGAAGTCTGGAAGTATCGTAAGTCTCCGTTGTTATTGACCAGCAACAGAATAGGGATCTGTGGTTTAAGCTTATAAAGAGCATTGGCTGCACTAACGGGAATATTCTTATCAACTCCAACCATAATGATCACCAGATCAAATTCACGGGCTTTGATTAAACGGATAGCTTCTTCCTGGGTATTTGCACTGGTGAAGCGGGGATAGGCATACAGGTTTAGCTGCAGGAATTCACCGAATATTTTATCGGTAAACTGTCCCTCGCGAACAATGGAATAACTGTCGTAAAGCGTAGCCAATAAGAGCACTTCCTTCACTTTAGTGGGCATCAGTTCCTGAAAGATATCGCGATCGCTTTTGTTTAACTTGTATATGGATGATAAGGTTATCAAATCAATGTTTTCCATGATTTATTTCATTTTGCAGTTGAACCTTGTACTGTAACCCAAGGAAACGGAAAAGTATAAAAAATCTGTCGTATAGACTACTGATCGGGGATGTTTTAAAAGCTATCTGCTGAAAGACAAAGTAATCGGAAAGGATATTCGAATAAAAAAAGAAATCAGGATAAATAGAAGATAAGTTATTTGGTCTGGTATACAGCAAAACCACAGTGCTGGTTATACGCTGAGATGAAAAAGTACAATCAGGTTACATCAAAAGCAGGGTGGAAATTTCTTTGCTGAATGCCGGGTTTTGTAGACGTATTTCACGTTAATCCGAATTGTTTTTTGTACTTTAGTAGCTCTAACCAAAACTAACTGAAACGATGAAAAACCTGGCCAAAACAGAATGCCTTTGGCTTTATTTTTTCCTATTTACTGCATTTTTCTTCTATTGTTCATTTGTTCAGGCAAAGACTTGGACCCTATCTGACAATAAGCTGGAAATCAGGTTTGATGACCAAACTGCATTATTTTCAGTTACCGATAAACGCTGTAATAAGGTCTGGGAACAGGCTCCTTTAAAAGATCAATTTAAAGTTACAAATGCCATTCAGAAAGGCAATTCTCTGCAGGTAATGCTTTCAGGGAAATTCACCTTTGATTTGAATCTGACTCTTACTGAAGCCTCGGCTCTTGAAATAAAACTGACTGGTGATGCAGAAACGAAAATAGGAGAGTTGGCTTATCCGTCTGCATTCATAACTCCCGATAAGAATTATTATTTGCTTGAAACTGATGGGGAAGGGCTTTTGCTCCCTGTCAATGATCAGAAGTATCCGCTTGGAAACGGAATAACTTATTCCTGTGGTGGTGGTCTTTCGATGGCCTGGATGGGAGTAACCGATACGAAATTTGAAAGTGGTTATATGGCTATTCTTGAAACTCCTTACGATGCAGCCTTAAGAACAAAACGGGAAAACGGACTCATTACATTTTCACCGGTATGGATTGAATCGATGGGACAATTTGGATATAGCCGTAAGGTTACCTATCATTTTTTCGATCGGGGAGGATATGTGGCTCAATGTAAAACATACCGTGATTATATCTGGAAAAAGAATAGTGTGATCACCTTAAAGGAGAAGCAAAAGCGTTTCCCTGCCATGGAAAAGATGATTGGCGGGGTACAGATTTATGTTTGGGATAAAGCGCGCGAAGTTGAATTTGCAAAGGAACTGAAATCGTCAGGAATCGTGAAAGCTCTGATTCTTTGGGATGCCAACCATATACCTTATCCTGTAAAAAACTACGATCAGTATCTAAAAGATCTGGGCTATGCAACCGGAGGATACGAGCTTTTTACCGATTTGGAAATGAAGGATACTGCATCTTACAAAGTTGATCCCAATGGGCCATTACGATTTGCTCATACAGTGTATCCCGGAAAATTTGAACAATTGGCTGCCCGTAAAAGAGATGGTAAAACCTATTTCAACCAATTTGGTCACACCAGTTGTCCTTTAGCCATCCGACCTGAAATATATCGGAAGGTGGAGAGCAAATTAAAGGAATATCCCCATGAAACTTATTTTATAGATGTTTACCTGGCGAATGGACTCTTTGAATGTTACTCCAAAGAGCATCCGCTTACACGCCAGCAATTTGTGGAGGCAGTTATAAAGAACCACCAGATTATGGAGGATAAATACAACCAATATCTTGGAGGTGAGTGGGGGGCAGAATATGCAAATGCCCACGTGGCTTATGTTCATGGTATGATGACCTTGCAGCGTACCTGGTGGGGATCAGGAATTGAAAAGCCTGGTACAATTTATTATACAGGAGACTGGAACAGCAATCCAAGACCGACACAGATGACTGGTTCGAGAGTTGCCAACGATACTTATCTCAAATATTCCATTAATGAATATACCCGGGTTCCTTTGTATGAACTGGTTTATCACGATGCGGTGGTCACTTCCTGGCGATGGGAAGACGGCAACCAGCATACCCCTGAAATCTGGTGGAAGAAAGATCTGTTCAATATTCTATATGGCAGTGCCCCGCTTTGGAATCTGGATCGTGAACGCTGGGAAGAATATAAAAACACATTTATCGAAAGCTATAAAAGAGTTTGTCCCTGGCTACAGCAGATTGGCTACGACGAAATGGTATCACATAGATTCGTCACCGAAGATCATAAGGTTCAGGAATCGGTATTTTCTTCAGGTAAAAAGGTTGTGGTGAATTTTGGAGATGAAGATTATGCTATAGAAGGAAAAACAATTAAGGCAAAAGATTACATTACGATGCACTAAAAATAGAAAAACCAATAACCAATGACTAATAACCAATAACCATCAAAGCATGAAACAGATCTTCATTATATTGTGTATTTGCTTTCCTTTTCTGATGAATGCTAATGGCGCTAATCAGTTTGTTGCACATGATTCTGTTATTCATGTCAGGGAAGTTTATAAAACGATTGATACTTTGCAACTGAAGATTGATATCTTTTATGCCAATCAATCGATAGAGAAAAAGAATAAAACTGCTATTGTATTCTTCCACGGTGGAGGATGGGCTTATGGAACGCCAGGTGAGTTTTATTCAACTTGTGAACGATATGCGAAAATGGGAATTGTGACATTTTCGGTTGATTACAGATTATCTATAAAAAACGGGATAGTTCCGCATCCTACAATTAGTCCGATTGAATCATTAATGGATGCCAGATCTGCAATGCGCTGGGTCAGGAAGAATGCACCCAGGTTTTATATTGATCCGAATAAGATTGTAGCATCAGGCCAATCTGCCGGAGGTCATTTGGCCTTATCAACAGCCATGATAGACGAATACAATGAGAAATCAGATGACTTTGGTATTAGCTGTCAACCAAATGCGATTTTGTTATTTTCATCATGTGTAAATACGGTTGAGGCTTGGTGTGATCGTCTTCTGGCTGATCGCAGAGATAAGATCTGGAGCATCTCACCGGAACATCATATCAAAGCGGGCTTACCCCCAATGATTGAATTCCATGGTGCTGATGATGATCAGGTACCTAAGTGGACCGTTCAGTTTTTTGAATCTGAGATGAAAAAGGAAGGAAATTATTTTGAACTCCATATTTATGAGGGGAGAAAACATTATCTGGGGGAAGGAAACCCAAAATACTCACGCTACTTTGATGATGAAATACTAAAGATTGCAGACGATTTCCTGCGAAAATATAAACTATTAGATTAATTCAATATGAACCAACCAATCCTAAAACGAATCTTGTTATATCTGCTGGCATTGATCCCTTTACTGGCAAATTCTGCTAACGATGGAGGAAGAACAGTGATCAACTTAAACGGAACCTGGCAATTTGATCAGACAGTGAATGCTTTTCCTCCGGTTAAATTTACCCGTACCATTCCTGTTCCTGGATTAATACATCTGGCAGAACCAAAAATAGACGATTACGATAAATTTTTTAAACGTGCCGATAAAGTGGTTGCCAAAGATCAGCACAATCTGTATAACATCGATTATACTCCACGATACAGCTGGTACAGGAAGTCTGTCTTTATTCCCAAAGACCTGGAGGGTAGGGAAGGGGTTATTACCATCAAAAAAAGCCAGTATGTCACGCAAGTTTATATCAATGGTTTTGATATGGGAACCTCAATGGCTTGTTATACACCCGTAGAATTTCCTGTTACCAATGCGATAAAGTATGGCGCCGACAACGAGATTCTCATAAAGGTAGGTGACCGTGTATGGCTACCAAGTGAAGCTGCCGGCGGCACAGATAAGGAAAAAGAACATTACCTGCCGGGAATATGGGACGACGTATTGGTTTCGTTTACCGGTAAGATACGAGTCAACCGTTTGTTGGTTCTACCATCAGTAGCAGGTAAAAAAGTAACTGTAAAGGTACAGATCAGAAATTTAAGTCCTGCACAGATTTTCTTTGGCGATAGCATGTGCGATTCGGTTACATTGGATATTTCGATTTCTGAAAAACTGAGCGGAAAAGTTGTTGCTACAAAAAGAGGACGGTTCATTACTAAACGTGATAATTTATCGGAAGCGGATCTAGAAATACCCATTAAGGAGTTTACCAACTGGTCTCCCGATCAGCCTTTTCTGTATGTGGCAAAGGCTACGCTAACAACAGATAAAGGTCTTTCCGATGAGTTCAGTAAACAATTCGGAATGCGCGACTTTATGCGTAAAGGGAAGTTTTTCTATCTCAATGGCGAAAAAATCATTCTTCGGGGAACCAATGTTACATTACAACGATTTTTTGAAGATCCCGATTGTGGTAACCTGGTTTGGAACAAAGAATGGGTGAAGAAACTGCTGGTTGAATATCCGAAAAAACTGAATTGGAATATGATGCGCATCTGTGTAGGAATTGCTCCTGACTTTTGGTATGATATTGCTGATGAAAATGGATTGATGTTTCAGAATGAATGGCTTTACTGGCAAAATCACGGCTGGGACGATCAGATCCGCAAGGAATATACTGATTGGGTGTGGACCGATGGAAATCACCCGAGTATTGCGATTTGGGATGCGATTAATGAAAACTGGGACAATTACATAGGTAATACCTTGATCCCTGAATTGAAGAATCTGGATCCGACACGTGTATGGGATGCGGGTTTTATGACTGGAGATCAAATGGGAGGGGATGAAATGGATGAACCGCATCCTTATCAGGGGCCAATGCCCTGGACTAATATAGCTGATTTTGATAAAAACCCTTATCCGCTGGGGAGTCTTGATTTTAAGCCTGCAGCTCTCCGTGATATTCAGGAATCAAGCTCAGCACAACTGGTGAATGAGTATGGCTGGATCTGGCTCTGGCGAAACGGCAAGCCCAGCAAACTAACGGTTGGGGTCTACGAATACTATTTGGGTAAAAACTCAACACCTGAACAAAATCTTGAATTGCAGGCCTATTGGATGCAATTGGAGACCGAATGGCTTCGAAGTGAACCTACTATTGCAGGAGTGCTTGCGTTTTGTTATCTGGCCAATAATTACGGTTATACCGGCGATTGGTTTGCCGGAAACATAAAAGACCTTAAGCCAACTTCTACACTTGAATGGTTCAAGGATGCCTTTGCTCCGGTTGCCACATTTATTAACCTGACAGATGAGCGCTACACTAAATTCATTGAACCCCATCAAGCTGGATCAACATTACTGTTTAATCTTGCCGGAATCAACAATCTGAATAAAACTGCAGTTGGATCAGTGACGATTAAACTCATCAACTCCAAAGGGCAAAGCGTTTCTGAACAGAATCTCCAGGTGAAGCTGCAATCATTTTTGCGGACTGATATTCCTGTTTCAATGGTTTTACCCACCGAGGCAGGGGGTTATGTGCTTGTTGCTGAATTTACTCCTGAAAACGGAACGAAGGTAATCAGCCGTCGGTTTTTGAAAGTAGGTAAAGCAACTGCCTATTCGTATTTCAATTTAAGTCCGGCGGTTAAATTTTAAATCATAATTTACAAATAATCAATCCATGAAAGGATATGTCGTTCTAATATCAATTGTAGCTGCACTTGGTGGGCTTTTGTTTGGTTTCGATACAGCAGTTATTTCAGGAACCATTAATTTTATTCAGCCTTATTTTGGCCTGTCAGAAGCAGGACTGGGCTGGGCGGTAAGTAGTTTGTTGTTTGGCAGTATCGGAGGTGTTATTATTGCAGGAAAAGCAGGTGATCATTTTGGCCGCAAAAGAGTGCTGATGATGGCAGCTTTTCTGTTTCTATTATCTGCAATTGGAAGTGCCTCTGCCCATGTGCTTATCTTTTTCCTGATTTCGAGAATATTGGGAGGTATCGCTGTAGGAATCGCATCAATTCTTTCACCAATGTATATTGCAGAACTTGCACCGGCAAAATATCGCGGAACACTGGTATCAATGAATCAGCTTGCAATTGTGATTGGCATTCTGGTGGCTTTCTTTAGTAACTATCTATTGGTTGGGACCGGTGAGAATAACTGGCGGTGGATGTTACTTGTAATGGCAGCCCCTGCAATATTGTTGTTTTTTAGTCTGTTTATGGTTCCTGAAAGTCCGCGTTGGTTGGTTGCACGAAATCGAAATGATGAGGCACTTCAGGTGCTGATAAAGACTTCAGGAAAAGAAATTGCACAAGCAGAACTTATCGAAATACAAGATACTCTTAAGAATCAGCAAGAATCAGCTTTTAGAGAATTGCTGACACCCAAAATCAGGCCACTACTTTTTATAGGGATAATTCTTGCTGTTTTTCAGCAGATAACCGGAATCAATACGATCATGTATTATGCACCGAAGATATTTGCCAATGTAGGTCAATCAAACGATACGGCCCTATTACAAACCCTCATGATTGGAGGAACAAATCTCATATTTACATTAACGGCAATGGCTTTAATTGATCGTTTTGGCCGAAAACTGTTGATTATCTTTGGTACTACAGGCATGATGCTGATGCTTACAGGCCTTTCGGTTTTGTACTTTACCAATCAAACTTCCGGAGTTTTTGTACTGATTTTTATTTTGGGTTATTGTGCTTTTTTTTCTGCTTCACTGGGACCAACAGTTTGGGTAATGGTAGCTGAATTATTTCCAAACCGACTAAGAAGCAAAGGAATGTCAGTTGCAGTTGTTGCACTTTGGATCGCATGCATCCTGGTAACGATCGCTTTCCCTATTATGCTTCAAAAACTGAGCGGTGGAATTACCTTCCTTATCTTTGCACTGATTTGTCTGGCCAATCTACTATATGTATTAAAATATGTTCCTGAAACCAAGGGGAAAACTCTGGAACAATTGGAAAAGGAATTGGGGGATAGAGGAGAAAATATTTAATTCATAGTTGCTTTTCTTTTTGAAACATCAACTGGTCCACCTTTCCCGTTAATAATGCTTTTCATCACGCTTTCCTTATTCCCGTTTAACCAGAAAATGATTTTATGGTGTATATTTTCTTCTAAAGCTACAGGTGTTTCAATGGTGTTATCCACAATTACAGGAGCCTTATAAAATACACAATAAATGCCTAATCCCCATGCCTCATGACTGGTTACCCCATTCGAAACTTTATAGGATGCGAAGCCACCTACAGAACCATGTTTCCATAAATTAACGGTTGGCGGATCATAGGGCATCTCACTTTGATAAAAATATACTTTCCCGTTATTACCATTCCAAAGGGTTTGATATTCCTGAAAATGTTCGCAAAACAAACCGTAAACTGTAACATTATCACCGTTTACAATCAGGCCATTCTTACAAGTATTGTCATCCCATCCAACATTTTTGCCATGATCAGCACGCCAAAGCCAGGTATGATCAACAGTTACATCTTTACTGTTGATCACCATGCAGCTTGAAGATTTGCCTACGCCATAACCGCCAACCCTGAAAAAAATATCAAATAGAAAGGATGGATTCTTTGCATGGCTTTTTGTAGAATTTGGTTCCCCGACCGCAAAGAGTGTTTCGGAAGGAATTTCACCAGCATCTATCGTTAATCCGCACACTGTAACTCCATCAACATCTGATATTTCAATGAGCGGATTTCCATTCACTGACTGGAGTGACGGCATTCCCATTCCGTAGATCAGTGTACCCGGACGGGTAACCTTAATACTTTTATCCAGGTGATAGATCCCCGGTGTAATGATTAAATTCTTGCCTTTCTTAAGAGCTGCATTTATTGATTCTGAGTTATCAATGTTTGATTTTACAATATAAAAGTCAACGATTTTCTGACCATTCTCACCCTTGTCCCTTTTAATCCAACTATTTCCTGTGCTGTTTTTCTTAAGTTTTGGAATTTGAATTCGGTATTCTGATCCCTTTAAAATCAAATAAGGTTTTTCACGAATAAGTGGAGTTTTGCTAATTACAGTATATGGATTATCCGGCCATTTATCAACCGGTGCATTGGGAACGCCGACAAACATCATATTCCATGAGCCTCCCTGCCATTTTCCTAAATCTGTATTTCGGGTAAACCATTGTTGCTGACCTCCAGCAAACACAGTACCATCGATCTTTGAATCAGCAAGAAAACCTCCGCTTGCCCAGCCATTGTCGTGTAATTGAATGTCGCCTTTAATATGCACCCGACGCATTGGGGCAGCCTGTGAAACTCCCCATATATTTATAGCACTTGCTAGGGATACGATGGTGAGATTCTCAACCGACCGCCAGAAATTACAGGTTACATTGCCGTTTTTCTCTCCTTTTGAGATTAATGATCCGTTGATGACAACATCATCCGGTGATGCCCCCAAACCAATGATATGCATATAATACCCGATTTTCAAATCTACCTGATAGATCCCAGGTTTAAAGAGCAAAGCATACCGGTGTAAACCGAATTCGCTTTTCCTGGGATGCTGTTGATTGTATAGCGTATCAATGACGTACTGAATCTCTTTCACATTCGTTGCCGGATCGAAAACAAAGACATTTTCGCCAAACAAAGTATTTGTAAACTTTGCGGTTAAGTCCTGAAATCTTAACTGTGAAGTCTCTTTTAATTGTGCTTTACTTACCTGAATACTTATCAGGAATAAGAGAATCAGAACAACTGTTAATATATTTTTCATTGGTTTAGAATTTAATTAGATCCTTCCGTTTGCCTTTGGTTATATCAAAGCTAATCACTCCTAAATTACTTTACTATAGATTACCCATTTTTGCCTTTATTAGCACTAATTTGCCTGGCAGATTGTATTTCTGGTTCCAATATTACTGAAAATATACAAATACCTTTCGGATTAAAGAATGACTTCTAGTTAAATGGGATGGATTCCTACGAATGTTTGGCCTGTAGTCCTGTTTTTTAACAACTCCTAATATACGCAGATGTTTATAGCTTGTTGACATTTATTGTTTTCTATACTTTAGTGTTGGAAATGATTGTCCAATGCACAATGCTGCATCCTTTAAGATATCTGAGGCTGGATAATTAAACAGTGAAATATTAGTTGCAAAGGGTAGTTTACATTCGCAAAGAAACGTATTCCTAATATAAATCCGGAAAAGCCGTGCTATCGTGTAATCGAAACTTCATTCTGGGCACTGCGTGCCATATGCTGTCTAATTTATTAGGCATTGTTGGCATAATATTTTGTTTATGATCATCATTATTTTTTTACCTGTGTGCAATGTAATATCCATTCTCATCAATTTTTACATCTTTAAATTTTGAATCCATTAATAGTTTTATGAAGTTTTCTTTTAAAACTGCATTATATTCTACCGATTCCACTTCCATTAACTTTTCACCGGATAATAAATCATGGATTAAATAAATCACATTAAACATGATCGATTTTTCTAAATAATCATATACGAAAAATACACTAACTGATTTATTATCTTTAACATCATTTATTCTCATTGGCTGAAACCTGTTTTTATCTTTTAACATCGCATCAAAGTCGCGCATTTCAAATATTGCGATACCATTATCATTAACTTTTTCGTATATATTACCTAGAGCATCGGATAAGTCTTTGTTATTCATCAAATGAGAAATTGCATTTCCAAGGCAAATGACTGCATCAAATTTTTCGGGTATTTTTTTTGATAATTCTCTAAAATCAGATTTTACAAATTGTATTTTTAAGTTTTCTTCATTTGCATTTTGATTAGCTTTTTCAAGCATACCAGTACTTAAATCAGAACCAATAATCTGATAACCTGATTTTTTTAAACCAATCGTTTGTAATCCTGTTCCACATGCACAATCGAGAATAGTTTTTACATTGTTTTCATTAAGTACTGGAATTAACATTTTTAATTGTCTATCCATTACATTATCCCAGGATGATAAAAACCAATGATATTTTTGAGCGATTTTGTCGTAAAATTCTTCTGTTAAATTTTTCATAAATATATTCTCCATTTTTAGACGCCGATGTCACCTAACGGATAGCTTATGTCCCCAATAAACCGTATCCCGAAAGAACAGGTCAAGCGATGTGACTTTCACCACTTACGGCTAAGACACTTTTAATCCCGATTGCTATCAGCACAGGTGAAGGGTAACGCGGCTGTTATTACTCATTTTATTGGACATAAAAGTAGTAATTTGTTTACATTCTTTTGCAAAATATGTTCTCAGTTTTGTTCTGTTCCAGAAGTATTAGCCGAACTCCTTCAACACACAACGACTAAACCGGCAAATCAGAAAAATCACATAAACGATTAATAAATCCTTGGAAGAATGGGGGCGTTTCAAGGAGAATATTCTCCAAAAGGCGGATAAATAGTGCACCCGAGACTTCATGTCGGGTGCTGCATACCACACAAAGTTTTATTTAATAGAGGTAGTTATTCTGACTTTTTTATTTCTTGTCTTAGCATTTTCTCAAATCTTGTCCTGCTGATGTAATGGTCTGCAAGTAGTTTGCCGTCCTTGATTAAACTAAAAGTTCCAAACCCTGATGGAGCACTTTGTGCTTCTTTGGGTGTTTTTAATTTTTTTATAGTCAATTCAATTCCATTATTAATAGCAGATTGACGTATATCGTTAATCGATTTCTCGTGCCAAGGGTATTGGTCAGCGTATACCAGATTCCAACCTCTATACTTGAATTGTGCTTTTGTCCAGTCAATGAAGCATGGTTTTATTTTCACATTATCAAATGACTTTACCATAAGTTCAAATCGATCAAGTCTGTCGGCCATTGTAAACTTATTTTTATCATATATTGAACTGTTTGCAATCCAGGGTCCTTCACTACTCATTGCAAAAATACCAGCCTTATTATTGTCTTTTGCATCTTGCTCACATTGTTTGATGAGAAAACTACCAATGCGTTTGTCTTTCGCTTCCTTAACGAATATTGCAATGCATTGTATAAAGAAGTAATTGTCAGCCTTAATTGGTCGCCAGGCAAGTTCAGAAGGAATATACTCTATAAACCCAACTTGTTTGCCATTGTTGTCTATCGCAATCTTAGTTTTAAGTCCCTTATTGAGTTTGGTCTTGAACCACTCAACTTTTGCTTGATAGCCTGGGGATTTTTTATCCTTAATGCAATAGATCCCAACTTCTGCGACATTGTCTTGATTTACATCTAAAATGTTTATTTGGTCATTTTTTGTTCCCATTGTTTGGTCAATTAGATGTCGTTATGGAATTAACACCGGGTAGCTTGTGCTCCAAGCCTTATCCCGAAAAAACAATACAAGTGGTGCGACTTTCACTGTATATGACTCATTCACATCTAATCGCTGATAGCTATCGGGATCTATGAAGCGTAACCCGGCTGTTATTACTCTTTTTATTAGAAATAAAAGTAGTAATTTTTTTACGGCCAACGGCTATATTTTTTCTCTATTTTGTTCTGTTCCAGAAATATTAGTCGAACTCTTTCAACACACTACGACTTATCCGGCCAATCAGATAAATTACATAAACTGTTGATAAACTCCTGGAAGAATGGGTGAGTTGATATTGTGATGTCCTCCAAAAGGCGGATAAATAGTGCAACCGAGACTTCATGCCAGGCACTGCATGCCATATGAAGTCCATTTATTAGCCACTGGCATTTTATTTATTTTTGTCAAATTCAATCAACTCAATTGGTGCACCATTATGCTCAATCATTGCAACTCGAATCCCATCAGCAGGTGGATTAGGGGCTACAATAACTTTTAAATTCCGATTTGCTAATTCATAATCCAAATCTTCGACCTCAAAGGCAATATGCGGAATGGTTTGTATCAATTTATCAAATGGACTATCAGATTCAAATCTCATCCATTCAATACCAAATGGACTGGTACCAAATCCTGATATAAAATCTAAATTGAGGAATATATCTTTCATTAGGCATCTTTAATGTAGTTGGGATTCCTAAATAATGATGATATTTCCATCCCCATTCTGTAATTGATTCAGGAAGTTCATGATCTTGTCTAATTTGTACAGTTTCATTTTGTTTTATCATGGTTCAACCTTATTAATGTTATTCTTGCTAATGAAGTAATCATAATTTCAAGATAACTTCCTTATCAGTACGTTCGCATATTTTAAAATCATTCTTTTCTAATACTCTAATTGATGAAACATTATCTATATCTGTCACAGCTTTTATCATTCTCACTTTTCTGTTTTCAATAATCCACTTTATCAAAGCGTTAATAGTCTCAGTCATTATACCACAATTTCTATATTCAACATCAATTCCATATCCAATTTCAACTTCTCCATTTATATCCGGCTCTCCATGGAAACAAATTCCTCCAATAATAGCCCTTTTATTTTTCTCAATCAAAATCCACATTGTATAAAATAGGGAATCTTTTGATGGATCAATTAAATTTGGTAGTAAATGGTTTAAAATTGCATCTTTAGTTTCCTCATCTATCAAAGACTGAGAAGGAATTAATCCTAAATCTTTTGCAAAATCATCAGGCGATTTAATGTGTTTTTCTAATTCGTTTAATGTTAGTGGTCTTATCTCTAACCTTTTTGTTTCAATCATATCTTGCTGCGTTTGATTAACTTACGGCTAACGTATCGCAAATACGCGCAGGGCGGGAACTTGTCCGATAAACTTCCTGCTAAGTATTGCTTTTCACCCTGGGTACTCGGGACTAATTTCCTGTCTTCGAAGCTGGATATCTTACTTGCCGGGTATTATGTTGTTGCCGGCAGGTTTTGTAGTTTTTCAGATTCTTTGATAAACTTCGCTGAAAGGAATTCTCATCCGGTCTCCCCAAACTCCTTTTTCATCCCTGATTCCACAGGAAACAATCATATTGACTTCTGCTCCATAAGGCAATTTCAGGATACGTTTCACTTTTCGGCTATCTAAACCTTCCATCGGACAAGTGTCATAACTTTCACTGGCCATTGCCAACATAAACGTCTGTGCAGCCAACGCACAGGTTTTATGAACTACGACTCTCATATCGTTTTCAGATACCTGGTAAGTGATTGTTCTGAAAAGCCCGATACTATTCATTATTATTTTTCGGACAATCCCTAAAATCCCTAAAAAGCGGGCATATAAAAATGGCATTAAATACCCATAATATATTTTCCATATTTTAATTCTTTTCTCATGTTTCTCTTTTGGGCTGTTTTTTAGAACATTTTGAGTTTCCAACTCAATCATTTCTTTTGCTCTTTTTCGGTACAAATCCTGCCTTGTTACAAATACTACCATTTGTTGGGCAGTTGTTGCCGATTCTTGATTTAAACAGGCGACAGAGAGTTTTTTCAGAATCTCCGGATTTGTGATGTGATAAAACTCCCACAGTTGCATGTTGGAACTGTTGGGCGCTAAAGTTGCAAGTTCTATGCAATGTTTAACTCTTTCTGAATCAATCGGAAGATTTTTGTAGAGCCTTATTGAACGTCTGTAATTTATTATTTCTTCTAAAGTCATTTTAAGTTGTGGTATCTGTTCTAAATTGCTTTGTTCTCGTGATGAATCAATTATTTTTTATCATTTTATTTCTCCCGTTTGCTATCGGAATTAAGCTCCGATAGTACCTGTTTTGACTTTTCCGGCTCGCTTGTAATTGGCAATAATAACTCCACTTGGGGTCACAATATACTCAAATAATGTAAATGCTGCCGGAATCGCTCCATTGTCAAAAAGCTTTTTCCCTGTACCTAAAGTCAAGGGGTGAATTTTGAGTCTGAGTTCGTCTACAAGATCATTTTTAAGTAAAAGTTGTACGAGCTTCCCGCTACCCCATACCTGAATGTCAGAGCCTTCTGTATTTTTGAGCTTTTTAAGTTCTGCCAGGTTTTTTATTAATACTGAGTTTTTCCAACCGGTAACTAAAGGGTCCGATCTTTTCATGCTTTTGGAAAACACGTATTTTGTGCCTTCATTAATGCCAGGCCAAAAGTCTCCATGTTGAGGCCAGTAGTCAGCCCAAATCTCAAATGTTTTTCTGCCCAAAAGATAATCTGCAGGTTTCAGCTCGTTTTGCACCACCTGACCATAAACTTCGTCGTCATAAGGTGCAACCCAACCGCCATATTTGAAACCCCCTGATGTATCTTCCTCAGGTCCTCCAGGTCCTTGCATCACTCCATCTAAGGTCATCATTGATAAAACGATTATTTTTCTCATATAATTTCACCTCTTGTTATAATTTATATTTAAAGGCTTTTCAAAGTAATAATTTCAAATACTATTTTACGATCTCAATCTTTCTATAGATTCTTGTATTGTCAAGCTCAATATCTATAACATAAATTCCATTTCTAAGGGTTGAAACATCAATGTCTTTTATATTTATGTTTGCATTCAATTTAATCAGACATTTCCCTGTTAAATCATCAATTGTAATAGATTTTAACTGCCCGACATTATCATGAAGATTTACATATATCTTATCTTTAGCTGGAATTGGAAAAAAGAGTACAGAATTATCACTATAAATTTGTTCTAAACCTGTTGGAATCATTCCATGCAGATATTGCCTGAATGGCGAGATTTTGGCTGCAGCAAAATATAACCAGGCTGTTGCATCAAGACTTGACCAATTAACAGCCCATATGTCAGCTTTAGCTCCAAGACTATCGTTGTATGCCGGAATGGTTCCATCCTTAAACCGGTAATTTATGATGCTGTCATAAAGTGCCTGGCTTTTTGGCCCACCTGCACAAATATATGTCAATGTCCCCTCATACCATGTTGCGACAGGTCCAATACCATCAAACCCTTCCGGCTTTCCCGGCCCGTGAGTATCAAGAACCTTTCCCACGAATGAAAGTGAATTAATTGCTTTCAAAGAATCATTTTTATGATAGGAGAGCATCGACATCCATGTGCTGCTAAAAAGAGTTGGTCTGGCAGAAACGATATCCTCCTTCCAATATAAAAGATTATTGTCCCAGGTTGACGATGATATATAATTGAGCATAGTTGTGGCTTTTGCAGAATCGCCCAGTTCAAAAACGCTATTGATGGCAGCACAATATGATTCTGTATTACTTACTAATACTGTACCCCCGGTTGAAGTATTATAAGTATAAAATTTTCCTGTTGGTTCAATCAATGAATATAAAAACGATTTTGCCTTTTGAATAGAAGGAAGTACCCTTTCGTCACCAGATTTTTGATAATAATTTACCAATCCTGTAATAATCCAGGGAAAATCACCCATCCATATATTATCATCAATCATTTTGATGCTTCCGACATCGGTATTCCAGGCCCGTGGCCAATATCCAACTTTATCCTGATGGTTAATAAGGAACAGGGCCAGTTTTTCTGCGGCCTTTGCACTGCTGTTGAATGGAATCTTATTTTGCCAGTTTCCTTCTAAAGATAATATTTTTAAAACCAGACCATGTCCATAAAGCCATGATGCATTGTCTTCTTTCCAGCTATAAAACAAACCATTTGGTACCTGACGATTTAATATACCATGTAAAGCCTTATTTTTAACTGAGTCAAGAAGGTTTGAACTCTTTAAATTTTCGAAACTTTTAGCTCTTTGCCAGGTTGGAATATTAGAGATTTGCAAATTTCTTACTGACACAATTCCAGAGTCTGGCTGGATGTCTGAAGAAGATGCATTTGAAGAAACAACTAAAGTGATGACTTTTATATTTTTCCAATCAGGATTTCCAACAAATTGACTTCTCAAGATTGAAAGCCTGTTGCACCACCTGTTTACGCTTGCCAATCCGTGCCAGGTAAAAACTGACTGGTTGGTTCCATCTTCAAATTTCAAACTGAAATCCCTGTTAATATTGCAAACCGAACCTTTAACATCAATCCCGATTATATCCGAGTCACTAATTGAAATAGGATTCTGTAATCGAATGTAGTATACAATCCATTTATTTCTATTGCCACTACTAAATTTCCAATGAAGATTAATCGCCTCCGAATCAGTAGCCGCATAAATATAATCACCTGAAGAATTTCCAGCATTCCAGAATGATTTGTTTAGAAAAATACTTTTTGAAATGATTTCGCTTCCTTGCCAACCCAGGGTATAAGATTGTGCATTGGTGACAATTGAATAACAGAAACTTATGACCAATAAAATAGTTTTATTGAAAGTCATTTCCTTTTTTCTAACAAATTTATCATTTAAACTTTAAACGTAATGAGGATATATTGATTTTTACGCTGTTAGTTTGAATAAGTGACTTCTTGTCGCATCTATATGGTGCAAAAGGCTCTCTCCGTCAGCTAATTACTGGCGTGGCAGCCTGCGATTTGATTAGCTGTTGCCCTTAATTGAGTATATATGCGATATTGTTACCTTTATATTTTTGTATAATGAAGTGCTATTACGCCAATATCAAATGTCTTTGCTTCAATAAGTTTTAATTTGACACTTTCAGTTGATTATTCCGGACCAAAGTGAACCACTTATTCCGATTCAAAGTGAACCACTATTCCGGACGAAAGTGAACCAATTGTTAAAATAGATAAACAAAATAAATCAGGATTACCGGTAAATTTTCAACTG
>TBL_comb47_HYPODRAFT_10001800_pt1 | contig 27317 bp, 22 predicted proteins | sample TroBogypolimnion_40_FD_10682 | JGI IMG/M metagenome (IMG submission 10682) | reverse complement strand
AGGCCCGAGCAAGGCGCCTAAGGAGACAATCCAATCCGATATGGGCCCGAGCAAAGCTACTAAGAAGATAATCCAAGCCGATATAGGCCCGAGCAAGGCGCCTAAGGAGACAATCCAATCCGATATGGGCCCGAGCAAAGCTACTAAGAAGATAATCCAAGCCGATATAGGCCCGAGCAAGGCGCCTAAGGAGACAATCCAATCCGATATGAGGCCGAGCACGGCCTACAGATGGCAAAATAGACCGGATATGAACCCGATCATTAGGGCTAAAAGTCGACTGAGTCGTTATAACAAATTTAAAACCCTCATTGAGCGAATTTGACGAACAATTAAAACCGGCATTAACAGCCAGTTTATTTAAAGATAGAGTTTTTCTTCTAGGGTCGACTGCAAAAATCAGCAACGTAAGTTTGTCTGAGTTTATTAATCATTTGGCTCAGTTAGATATTGATTGGGTTAATCCAGCAAGCATTTGATAGGTCTCCGTAAGAGAAGGTTAAAGCTACTTACAGAAGTAAGATTTCATGGAAGCCTCTTTGGTAGTAATACCTTCGGGGCTTTTTTGTATCTAAAGTTAAGCAACAATGGCTTATTCGCCAATCGTTTATATGCACTATATAAGTATTTCTACGGATTTATTTTTTTTAGCATTTAATTAATAATGAACTTGAGTCTGAGATTTCCGGTTTCAGGCTCATTCAAGTTGATTCCTGTAGTTTAATAAGATTAAATTGTTGTGCGCCGATCTTTTCCGGAGAAGATCTATCTAAAGCCCACTATCGTAAAGATAGTGGGCTTTATTAACTAAATCATATTTTTTTCTTCTTATTTTATAACATCCACCTTATACGGTGTGACCAATACGTTGAACTAATCCTAGTAAAAAATTTAATTCGGTATGGCTAATTTAAGGAACAGACCATGGATAACAGTAAGATAAGCCATCATATATCTGGACTATTCAATAAAGAACTAGAAGATGTCCGTAATAAAGTCTTAACCATGGGTGGCATGGTTGAGCAACAACTAAAACTAGCAATAGAGGCACTAACGTTAGGTGATGTAGAATTGGCAGAACGGGTAATTAATCAGGATAGTCAAATTAATGAGTTAGAAATAGCGATTAATTTGGCATGTAATAAAATTTTGGCCATCAGACACCCTAAAGCCTTTGATTTAAGACTGTTGCTTGCGATCATTAAAATCATCCATGAGTTGGAAAGAATCGGTAACAACACCAAACGTATTGCTGAAATGGCTATGAAATTGTTGAATAACCCTCAGAGTATGCCTAAACATGATTTTGATCGCATGGTAGGGTTGGTCAATACTATGTTAGATCAAGCGTTGGATGCTTTTTCTAAAATGTCTATTGCAAAAGTTCCTGATATTATTCGATGTGATGAAAAAGTAGATCGTGAATATGAAAATATAGTCAGGCTATTGATTACCTACATGATGGAAAATCCAAGTAACATTACTCATTCTTTAAATGTATTGACTACCCTTCGTGCTTTAGAACGAATAGGTGATCATACTCGGCATATCTGTGAACATTTAGTTTTTACGATTAATGGTGAAAATGTACGTCATTTAAGCGCAAAGAAACTAATCCATAAAATTAGCCTGTAAGTATGACAACTAGCACCTTCAGCTAATAGCCATAACTTACATTATAAAAGTCTCTAATTGTGTACCTATTAGTTCTTGTTCAATATCGTTAACAATACGAAGATCAAGCTTGTGTTTCCAGTTGTCTTTCACGCTTTTATTCTTATACACGGCATAAGGATTTTCAGAATGATGCTCATTGGTTTTTGCAAGAAATTGCTGACTCTGATCGCCAAATGGAATGCCTGCAAAGCTAAAAAGTGATTTGCCAATATTAATAGGATCGTCGACAAGATCTTCATACCGAATGACACGAACACGTTCTGGAAACATGCTCTGCAAGTCAATAAAAATATTGGTAGATTCACGCCATTTATAAAAGCCAAAGAAATTCTCGGGTTTACCTTGATTTTTACAAGCACCCAATCGCCACTCTAACCACGCATCACTGCCAATTGGAAATTCTTTAGGGTTCGATATCCATGAAGAAATAACTGCACAGGGATTTCGCACAATAGCGATTAATTTCACATTAGGGAAGTATTTAAGAAAGCGAATATGAAGATAATGATAGCGTGCTTTTTTCATGACTAAAACGTGAGGAGATTCATTCTTTATGAAATGAGGTAAATTACCCGCTTCACGCTGCTCAGTTTGTAGTAAAAATGGATCGCAGCTTTCATATAATTCTTGTAGAAATAGCTCATATTCTTCATACGTTGAATTAATATTGACTCTATCCTTGAAAGCATAGGAAAAAAGTGGCTGAAAACGATAGGTCACATCGAATGAGCTATTTAATATTTCACCTAGCCAAGTTGCACCACTACGTGCTGCGCCTGCGACGATTACAACGTCTTTAAACATAATTTTTTATTTCCAAGCTAGCTGTAAATACAAGATTAAAATCTACTTTTTTTGTAAGTATTATTTCTTCAGTAATAAATCAAAGCGGTAATGACTATTAATTAAATCAGGATGCTGATTAATAACGACCGCCTCATTAAAGCCAACATACTTAGCCATTGCTACTAATATGTCTTTTTTAAACCACGTACCAATCACCGGATTATTGTTTTTTACTGAATCAAAATAGGCTCTCACCCACTCAGCTTTATTGTGATACATAAATAAGCGATCAATATCTGGAATATCACCCATTAAAAATAATCCACCTTTTTTTAAGGATTGATAAATCGATTCAAAAATATCAATAGCCTCATGCTCGTTAAAATATTGTAGCGCACTATACATGAGTCCTTTTGAAAAAGCCTTTGTTGGGAGATTCATATTCCTAGCATCTTCTGTAATCAGGCTGATATTAGGATATAACTGCGTATCTATATATTCCAGCAAGGTATTAGAAATATCAACCGCAGTAACTGACTGACACTTTAATGACAGCGGCATTGTGATTAAACCATTTCCAGCACATAGATCCATTAGCGTGTCATCAGAGCAAAGACATAATATCTTTTCAATCTCATCAAGATGAAACTGCCATTTTTGTTGGTCAATTGAAATTTTATTAACCGTTCGTCCTATTTGGCATTGCGGGTCTTTGGCTTTAATTATTTGATCAGTTGTCCAAAAGGTTACCCAATAATCGTTTTTCTGCTGTATTGAACTCATACTTTATAATCACTCCACAACTCATCTTAATTAGCTTTTCATTGAGCCGTCTTATTCAATTAATAGCTTTATTTTTCCATTGATCTACACAATGGCAAATATACTCCATATCATTTATTCCATATTCCTGTATGACAGGAAAAGAAATAACATGCGCTTCAATCCAGAGTGTCTCTTTAATATCAAGTCCGCATTTATGAACTAAGTCATGAGTAGGCCAATGAATAGAGGTAAATATTCCTTTTGAAGCAAGATAAGTCCGTAAAGAATCTCGTTCATCTTGCGTAGCTAAAAATCGATTGTGAAGTAACGGACACTCTTTAGAGCCATAAGTTAACTGAGGACTACCTACTGAGAGATTTTGTGCAAGAAATCGCTCATTTTTTTGTCGTTTTTGACGAACTATAGATTCATTTGCCGTTAAAATTATTTCTAATGATTGGCTACCGATATCTGATATGCTCCACTCTCTATCGAGCATATTTTCGGCTTCGCGTATATCTCGCCAATCTTTTGCCTCAAATCTTAACCATGAATCTAATTTTCTGTTAGGTTCATAGACAGGATTAAAGAATCCCCATAAAAACCCACCGTCAGCGACTTTAAGTAACTTACGGTAACTACCAAACACATAGTGTCCTTTAGGCGCTATTTGAGACATATAAGAATGCGAAAAATCTTCAATCAATACACCGTCACAAGGCGGTAATGCTGCTGTATTCTCATGACCAAAAAAATGGATAATGACCAGCGCTTCATCTTTTTTAATGTGAGAAGGATAAATGCACGTTAGGTCACGTTGAACCAAATAAAATTCCAGCTCTACTTGCGGAAATCTTTGTAACATAGCAGAGACTAGCGACCAGCAAGTGAACGTAGGTAAATAAACTTTCTTGGGTTTTATAACCTGCCCTATCAAATATGAAAAAGCTGCACGACCAGTATGAAAATAGGTACGATCAACTCTTTCTGGCGGTAATTTACTTCCAATCAACATAGTGTGATTCCTAACTCAAGATTATTCAATAAGCGCACTGCTTCATTTATCAGAGTTCCTTTGTTAATTGTCCGATAATCACCCTCAAAAGTTTGAAGTAGCCTATCATGCTCATACAACTTATAACAATACATCCATTCTGAATAATAAGCGCTAGAGGGTTCACTCTCTATATGGAAGGGTGAGGGTAAATGGATTTTTAAAAACACATAAAATTCATCATCACGTTCAATTGGAAATATAACTGGCATTTTCACCTCAGAAACATAGTAACTATTCAATTGAATAACTATTCAATTGTTCTTTTGTACCTTCAAGACCATTAAACATTAATACATCAATAATAGATAATGAGGATTCAAAAATACCTCGTTGAGAATAAACAAGCTCATGAGACTTTAAAAAAGAGAGCTTAATATTGCTTGAAGTGAATTTATCTCGATTAAATAACTCTGCACCGGCTATAGGATTAATATACTCAGCCATATTCATTTGCTCAGCAATTCGAAGAGCCCATTCACCCGCGTCATTCACATCGGCATAGTTGAAATTATTTTCAGATGATAGAATAATTTTTTTGTTTAATCCCAAGTAACTACTCATTTTATTTATTATGACATAATTTATAGTTGCGATGGTTTGAGCATTTATTGGGAGAAGAATGTCGCAGATTATTTCATTGGTTTCGTGAAAATATCTGGCTTTCTTTTTGTAATGAGCCAATTGTCCAATAATACGTTCTTTCCAATTTATAGAAGGATGTACACTTACATTTTTACTTGGATCTGTTATTAAATGCTTTTTAAGCGGAACGACAATATACTGCCAGCCACCATTTGGATTAAGAATTCTATTTCTATTAACCCAACCTCGCCTTATATATTGAGCATCATCAAATAATACAAAACAATCTGCGGCATGAATTAATTGCCAATAACCCAAATAAGGAAAAAAATACGGCTGCATAATAGCGATTTTTTTCATTTAACTGATAAGACTAATCAACTATCAAACTAATTATAAAATCTATCTGTTCCCTAGATAAATCTGGATATATCGGCAAACAAATGACCTGTTCGGCTGTTTTTTTCGCTACCGGTAAATTAGCTGGTGCAGAGGAAGGTAAGCCTCGATACATTGAAAAATCACTAATTAAGGGATAAAAATACCGGCGTACATAAACATTATTATCACGAAACTTTTGATACAATTCATCACGACTGAGTAGGTAATCCGGCTGCACTAAAATAGGAAAATAAGCATAGTTGGTGGCCTTTTCTTCCATTCCTAAAGGACAAGCAATACCTTTTATAGTGGCCAGACATTGCCGATAAATCGCATCTACACCTTTGCGTTTTTCTAAGGCTTCATCTATGTTCTTAAGTTGCAACAAACCAAACGCGGCATTAATCTCGCTCATTTTGCCATTAATACCAGGAGCCACTACCGTTACCTCATCAACAAAGCCAAAGTTTTTCAAATGATCAATACGTTCCTTGGTTTTGGCATCATGGCAAATAATAGCCCCACCCTCAAAGGTATTAAAGACTTTAGTGGCATGAAAACTGAGTATCGACAAATCACCATGATTCAGTACACTGCCGTCATGACATTGCACGGCAAAGGCATGAGCGGCATCATAAATAACTTTTAAGCCATAATTATCGGCTATTTTTTGTATCGCCATGACATCACAGGGCTGGCCGTAACAATGTACCGGCATAATCGCTGTGGTTTGTGGCGTGATAGCCGCCTCAATTTTGTCAGGATCAAGATTAAGGGTGATAGGATCAATATCCACAAAAACGGGCTTAATACCATTCCACAACAAGGCATGACCAGTCGCTGCAAAGGTATACGGTGTGGTAATGACTTCGCCGGTAATACGCAAGGCTTGCAAGGCTGTTACCAACGCCAGAGTACCATTAGCAAACAAGGCCAGATATTTGACACCTAGATAATCACAAAGCGCTTGTTCTAGCTGCTGATGAAACGGGCCGCTATTAGTTAAACGCTTACTAGCCCATATTTTCTCCAGATAAGGAATAAATTCTGCCAAATCGGGTAGTAAAGGCTGGGTGACAAAAATAGGCAGAGATTTTTTAGAGTCTGTCATTTACTCTACCTGAGTAAATGTATGTGCACTATGAAGATGGCTCATATCCAAATCAATGGGCGGCAGATCGTCACACCAACGCTGCCACATAAGTCGAAAAACCTGCTCTAAGCCATTAGCAATTAATTCTGGCTGACCTCTTGGAGATTGCTTAAAACGTAAGCGCAATTCTGCTCGAATTTTAACTAATGCGTTAATATCTTGCGCCAAGCACACGCCTTTATTAACAAAATCGTCCGTGTCATGGGCAATAAACTCATCTAAGCCTACATTTCTTAATAAACCAGCACCTGCCCTACTAGGTTGAGTCTTACCCATCAGGGTCAAGGTCGGCACACCCATCCATAATGCGTGGCAAGTTGTGGTGCCACCACTATAAGGAAAGGTATCCAAACAGATATCCACCTGATGATGTAGCGTCATATAAATACCCATGCTAGATCGCGGATGAAACGTTAAGCGCTCTCGGCTTACACCCCACTCTGCAAACCAGTTGATGACTGTATCATGACCAGATTGAGGCATCGAAGCCAATATTAATCGCGACTTGGGCAGAGCCTGCATGAGCTTGGCCCACAAAGCAATAACCTCAGAACTAAGCTTATTTAAACGATTAAAACTACCAAAAGTAATATAACCATTAGTCAATGCCGGTAACTCATTCACATCAGGAGCCGCAGCATCGGGCATAAATGGCGCACTACCCGGTAAATAAGCAATTTTTTCTGTAAACTGCTCCCTGAATTGCTCTCTAGGCAACATAAACGGATCTGTTAAATAATAATCCATCGCTTGTAAACCCGTGGTGCCGGGATAACCTATCCAACTCGCTAGGATAGGCGCAGGTTTTCTAGCAAAGGTTAATAAGCGGTTATGAGCAGTGTGGCCTGAAAGATCAATGAGTATATCAATACCATCAGCGCGTATCTTAGTCGCTAATTGCTGATCACTAAGGCCAACAACCAATGTCCAATGAGAAAAATAGCCCTGTAGTCTTTCAGTAACCTTATCTTTGATAACGCTATTAACATAAGCATGCAATGTCAATGACGAAAACGTAGATAAATGTATCAATAAGGGCTCAATAAAAGACGCTACCGCATGATGATAAAAATCTCCAGACACAAAGCCGATTTGCAAACTACGTGTTGGCTCGCGATTATTTTCATGTGCTTGCCAATGATCACGTAACGGCATCTCAAACTGCTCAGCATAGCGTAGATGCTCTGTAAATAAGGCTCTATCATCTACAGCGGCACTCATCGCTAAATAATATAGCCTACTGCTGTGCAAAATAGGGTCGTTGGGACAAATTTCTAAGGCTTTTTTAAAATAAAAGTCATCGTAACGCCCAGAATCGGCTAAAAGCATTCCCATATTGTTATACGCTTTATAGAGCGTTGGATTATATTTTAATGCCTGACGTAAACTCGCCTCAGCCTCCTGTATACGCCCCATCCTCATAAGGATAAATCCTAGGTCGTTATGTATATTTCCATCATTAGCATTAAGCGCTAACGCCCGAGAACTAAGCTCTAATAAGCGACGACAAATCGCCAAAGCGTCCTCTAACCGATTGAGATCAAATAGAATAGACGATAAATTATGATGTGCTTGGATGAATTCTGGATCAATCTCCACCGCACGACGGCAACTGGCCTCAGCTTCCTCAAACCGACCCATAGCCTTAAAATATTGACCTAAATTGCTATGTGCCTCGGCATCCTCCGGCGCAAGCATGACCGTCATCATCATCGGCAATAAGGCCTCGGCACTTCTTTCTGTACTATGTAAGACAGCGCCTAAAACCTTCCAACCAAATTCATGCAGAGGAAAGCGGTTGGTCAGTGCTTGTGCAAGCACAATAGTTTCTTCATGTCGCCCTTGGCTAATTAAAGCCATAACAGCACTGATTTCTTTGGCATTAGGCTCGAAGGCTGACTCTTCAAGCTGGATGGATTTAGCTTGACGATTTTTTTTGCGGCTTTTATGGCTTTTCATGAATAATGAGATTCTATTTATTAACTTAAGGAAGGCTACCCACTTAAGAGAAACAGCTAACTTTCCAGAAATGCCGGGACCCAGATCGGCACAGGACATACAGTAAGTTGGCGGACTGCGCCGAGCTAGAGCTTAGTGTTCCTAGAATCAATAGACCCATTTTTTATGGCTCCCATCTTAAGTTGCTAGCCGATAAACCTACCGTCCTTGGCACTGGATTATCGCTTTCCTATGGATATGACGGCTTAAGCATTTGTGTATATCGATGAGAATGATTTACACTATAACAAAAATCAAAACCCGTGCTATTGTTTAACCTTCTCAGTGATACCATCCCAGCCAGATTTAATTTCAACCATTAAACTCATCACTTCATCTAATATAGTTTCATCATTACAACTATTCGCAATGACTAATCGGCGGCACATATAGTCATACAAGCTATCTAAATTTTCAGCGACCTCACCGCCCGCCTCTTTATTTAAGCAGGCTTGTAAATTAGCAATAATGTTGATGGCAGTACCAATATCTTTACATTTTTTAGCAATATATTGATTGAGCATATTACCTTTGGCTTCGGCAATTTTTTCTAAAGCACCCTCCATTAACATTTGTATTAAACGATGAGGTGAAGCATCCATTAAGCTGCTGTGCACACTCACTTGTTTATAGTGCTTCATCGCTGCAACTGCGTACATATTATGATCCTTAAGTTTCTATAGTATTAAATAATAGGGCTTGTTAGGCTAATGCCAATATACTGACAACCTAGCCATCATTAGCCTATTTTAGTCTGGGCTGGCGAATTGGTAGTCCCATTAAATCCGGGTAAATTAGCTAGCATCGACGTTAAAGAATTACTGGTGTTTTGCAAGCTACCTACAATCGAATCCATCGCGTTAAATTGTGTTAAATATTGCGCTTGTAAGGCCGACATTTGCGCATTAAAAGTGGTTTGTTGATTAGCAATATTAGTCAGTTGTGTATTATCCGCACTAATCCTTGTGGCAATTGAACCAGTCATGCCGACTTGGTTATTTAATACGGCATTAAATTGAGCACTGATACCCGTAGTACTGGTAAATAAATTAGCCACACCAGTAGAATTAGCGGCCATAGCTTGATTAAAAACCACCGAATTTAACGATAAAGCACCTGTATGATCAGGGGTTACACCAATTTCGGCTAAGGTTGAAAAGCCAGCAATACCCGATACCGAAGCATTTAAAGCATTCAAGATCTGATGTTTTATACCCATCATCATAGGGTCGCCAAATAAGGGGGATGCCTGACTGGTGCCCCCAGTATATTGCGTCAAATTACCCATAGTAGCAACTAAGCTGTTATAAGCTGTCATAAAACTATTAACATTACTAGTGGCTGTGGCAGGATTTGCCGCAATGGCTAAACTGTCTTGAGCATAAACAGCAGGCGTAGCAGCCGTGCTTCCAGTAGCGGCTACCGCCGCTGTCGTCACAGTAGAAAGCCCTGTTAAGGAAAGCGTCACTCCTGGAACTACATCAGAAAAGCTATTGCTTTGTCGTGTAACTTGTTGTCCATTAAAGGTAATAACGGAGTTACTTGCTGGCTGCACCGTTGTTAAGGTATTTAATGTGCCTAAATTGCTTGCTGATGAGGCTGTTGCCTGTAAGCCAATGGTGTTAGCCGCCCCCATAGAATTTGAGGTCAATATTAATTGCGCACCAGCATCGACATTAATAATAGAGGCGGTAATGCCAGGATTACCGGAGGCATTATTAATGGCAGTGACCAAGCCCGCTAAGGTGGTGGTAGCATCGGTATTTACCGTAAAAGGTTGATGAGTGGCCGTTGTCGTCCCTGTTGTTAAGCCAGTCGCTGCAAGAACGGTTGCTGGATTACCGGTAATGCCAATAGATGCCGTGTTTGTACTCGGTGTATTAGATAGGGCAATCGCTCCTGAGCCATTATCTACTGCGGCAACCCCAGTGGTTGAGGTCATGGCATTAATAGCCGCAATGACATTTTGTTCTGGCGTGTTGGTGGAAGGAGGAGAGGCAATAGCAGGAATAGCGTAGCCATTAATGCCCATATCCGTTGATGTAAAAGTGGCTGCCGTTGCGCTGACGATAGCGCCACTAACAGAAGTCGTTCCTAAATTTAACGATAAGCTACCTGCGCCCACTAAAGACGAGGTATTACTATAAAAACTAGAGCTCATTTGTGCGGCTGACGCTAATTGCTTGACAGCAACTTGATAGCTATTTGGAATCGCTGTGCCGTCAGCAGTGGCGGTAAAAGCAGAATTATTACTAGAAGTGGCGGTATTGGCTTGGAAAGTTGACAGATTTTGCAGAGTTTGCACGCTGGTTTGAAAAGTGTACAAAGCGTTTTTAAGCGTACCCAATGCCGTTAAATCAGCATTAGTATTGGTGGTTTGTGTGGTGTAATAAGCAGTTTGTGGCCCACTTGCAGCAGCTACCAACCCTGTCACCATACTAGAAACATTAATACCAGAACCCAAACCAGTGGAGGTCGCCGCTGGCGCTTGCTGAGTCGATACTGGCGCAATTAATAAAGCTGTCACAAGCCCCCCTTTTTCATAAAACCCTTTGCCGATTAAGTCGCTAACTTAATCGTACACTTATTTCTTTTAAAACAAACACTCAATCATGGGAGGTGTCTGTATTTTTACAGCCCTTACGACGCCCGTCATTAAGCTTTAGAGGTAAAAATATGAAAGCCCGTATTATTATTGTCCTCATTGATCGACTTTGCCAAGTCCAACGCCGCTTGTGTCGGCATTTGCGAAATCACTTTGTTAGTTTCAGTATCCACCACCCTAACCACCATCATGCCATTATCAGCGCTGAATTCTAAACTGCGTTGTAATGTTTGTACATGATCGTTAAGTTCGGTAACCGCTTGTTTAATATTAGCGGCGGCAGGAGAAAAGCTAGAGACAACAGCCGTCAACGTGGGGCCGGAGCTGGCCACTTTAGCCATCGCTGCTTTAGAGATATCAGAAAACGCCCCGCTATGGCTACGTGTTGTTGCCGTCACTATGCTGGGAGCCGCTGCATTTATAATAATGTCCATGTTAATGGCCTCTTAATGTAAGTTAAACAAAGACCCAGTTGCACTAGGTCTTTATCATAAGTTAATTATCTTAACAGACTTAACACGCCTTGTGCAGACTGATTAGCTTGCGCCAACATGGCTGTCCCGGCTTGTTGTAATACTTGTGCCCGTGACAAATTAGCGGTTTCTGAAGCAAAATCGGCATCTGTAATACGACTGCGTGCTGCGGTATTATTGACGTTTTGTGAGTTTAAGCTACTAACAGTCTGGGTAAAACGGTTTTGATAAGCACCTAAAGAAGCGGATGAGGTATTGACCATATTAAGAGCCCCATCAATCACCGATAACGCTGACGCTGCACCCGCTGAGGTATTTAAACTAACATTATTCAAGGTGTTAGTCTGACTTGTAGTCGTTTGCTGACCTGCGGTTAAGCCCGCTGCGGCAACATTATTACCACTCACAGTAATAGTACCACCAGAACTTGATGCTAAAGAAAGCGTGCCTGTAGTCGCCGAACCTGCCGCATTGCCTATTTGTGGTATATTAGCGCCACCACTTGAAAATGCAGAGCCCATAGTAATGGCCCCCTTACTAGTATTAGTTAGGGTAATAACCCCCGCTGTAGAACTAGCGGTAACACCCGATTGACTAGACACTAAATTAATGGCGGCTGCCATATTATCGCCTTGTGAGGCAGAATCAGTACCAGCGGCTACCGCCCCGATTTGTATGCCATTGACTGTTAAGCCCTGAGTATTGGCAGCGATGGCTGTATGTGCTGAAGCAGATGATCCAGACACCGTGGTCGCACTGGTACCCGTTAAACCGGAATTGGCTGCAGTAAAACCTGAACCGATAGCAATATCACTACCATCGGCAGCGGTTAAGGTGACTTGACCGGTAGAAGCGTTTGCCGTTGCCGTCACGCCCGATTGACTAGATACCAAATTAATGGCATTAGCGACGTTTGCACCTTGACCGATAGGATCAGAACCCGATGCAATATTGCCCACAGCAATCCCATTAATAGTTAAATCCTTGGTTGTTGAAGGTATCGCTGAGGCACCGGTGCTTGCTGCAGAACCTGTCACAACCGTAGCATTAGCGGTTGCAGTAACACCCGATTGTGAAGAAACGGCATTAATAGCCGCCGCTATTTGTACAGAACTTTCAGTAGTTTGTCCTGGATTAGCACCGGCAACACTGGCACCAACCTGAACGCCATTGAGTGTTAAATCACCAGCGGCTAAACCACCGTCAGTACTGTTGGCACCGATAGCGATAGCCGTACTGGTTACGGTGTTGACTGTATTCCCCAACGAGGAAGCCTTGGCGTTGCCTATAGAGCCAATAGCAATGGTACTAGTCGCATTATTGTTAGCACCTACTTGGAAATTGGTTGCTGAAAAAGAACCATCTAATAAATTAGTACCATTAAAAGAAGAGTTGCTGGCTACCCGTGTTATTTCTGAAATCAGTTGTTGCGCTTGATTATTTAAGGCCGCTCTATCACTGGCACTGTTACTACCGTTAGCCGCTTGCACCGCTAAGGTACGAATTTGTTGAAGATTGGCAGTAATGCTACTTAAATCACCTTGAGCGGTTTGTGTCATAGAAATGGCATCATTAGCATTACTGGCCGCTTGGGTGGTTCCGTTGATGTTTGCGGTCATACGCTGACTGACCGAATAACCGGCAGCATTATCGGCCGCACTGTTAATTTTTAAACCCGTAGACAAACGTTGCATGGCTGTTGATAAGCCTTGTTGATTCTGACTAATGGCATTTTGAGCATTTAAGGATGCTAAATTGGAATTAACGGTAAGTGACATGGTAAATCTCCTAATTAGAGCGGACGACGTGTAAATCCGGATTATTTAAAATGCGGTTAGTGATCAATTGGATCATTCACCACTTGTACTGGTTATCGACTGATGTTTTGTAAACTTTAATTATTTTTTTTTTATTTTTAAAAGTTGTACGACAAGGTTACTTAAAATACCTTCGTACTATCAAACCTTGCTCATAATCCTCTGTAACTGTCATTCCAGCGCGAACTACTCATCATTAATATAAAGCCGTCATTCTGTCAAAAATTACCAGAATTCAGTTGCCATGGACGGCTAACACCATACCACACTGAAGTTGTTCAGCCCAGACATCCCTGTACGCTTGATTTCGACAATCCTCACTCCCACAATTAAGCGAAAACAGCTTACGTGGAGTACAAAGCTTCAGTTCAGAATTTTACAACAGCAGAAGCTGTTTTACTCCACACACATAGATTACCTAACTTTATAGAGTGGGCAAACAAAGTGCATCCACTGTTGATGCCTAAGGCTCGTTGCTTATCCGATCTACTACCTACCCCACAATTTTATAAAAAACCTTAATTTAATGACAGTGCGAGATGACGAAACTTTTGTAGTTTTTTTATGAAGTCAGGAAATAACCCTGCAAACCTTAGCCATTGCCTACTTAACGTCAAATTTATGGCAGGCACTTCGTTTAAGTTAAAGCAACTCACTGACCAAAGCTAGAAAACATTAAGGCAAAATCACTATTGGCATCTTAATTGCTTTATCTATTTCAAGGTAAAAACTTAACTGCCGTTACGTTACTACACCCTAACAACTTATCACTTTTACGCAAAAAAAGACCTTAATTAGGAGATTTGCCATGTCACTTACCGTTAATTCGAATCTATCATCCTTAAATGCTCAAAATGCCATTAGTTCAAACCAACAAGACTTAACAACCGCTATGCAGCGTTTGTCTACGGGTTTAAAAATTAATAGCGCGGCTGACAATGCGGCGGGTTATTCTATTAGCCAACGTATGACCGCTCAAATTAATGGTAATACTCAAGCCGCCAGTAATGCTAATGATGCCATTTCTATGACGCAAACCGCTCAAGGCGATTTAAGTAGCATTACCGCGAATCTTCAACAAATTCGTACCTTAGCTGTGCAAGCCGCTAACGGTAGTAACAGTCCCAGTGATAGAACCGCGCTAAATAACCAAGCGCAACAACTCATCTCAGAAATAACACGGGTAGCCAACAACTCTTCTTTTAACGGACTTAATTTACTGGATGGTTCTTTTTCTGCAACCAGCTTCCAAATAGGTGCCAATGGTAATGTCAATAACTCTATAACCATCTCGGCCATTCCCAACGCCACCGCCTCATCCTTAGGCGTTACAACCAAGACTGTAACAAGTCTTGCTGTTGGCACCACCGCTACAGCCGGTGGTTTAGCGGCAGGTGATTTAACACTCAATGGCATTCAGATCGGTGCCAGTGCCGCCGGCTCTAAACCCGGACAAACTACCAATAGCGCCGTACAAATGGCGGCCGCCATTAATGCAGTTTCTGCAAAATCAGGCGTTACCGCCACCGCTGTCCCCACAATTTTGACCGGTTCTGCAGCAACGTCGTTTGCAGCGATACCTTCAACAACAGCAGGCTTAACTATCAATGGGGTCGCTGTGGGCAATATTACTGCCGGTGCTGACGCCATAGGTCAAGGCGCCAACGTCGCAGCGGCTCTTAATTTAGTATCCAGTCAATCAGGCGTGACCGCAACCGCAAACTCAGCTACCGGCCAAGTCACCTTAACTGCTGCAGATGGCAGCGACATTGCTATGGGCGCAGGTTTTACTGCGGTCAATTCTGGTTTAAGCGGTTTTAGTTCGACGCAGGTCACTGGATCATCTGCTTCAGCACACACCGCCATAGTCGCCAATACTCAGGGCTTTACTATCAATGGTGTACAAATCGGGGCAGTAGCCGCCGGTACTAATGCGACATCGCAAGGCGATAATGTGGCAGCCGCCATTAATTTAGTGTCTAGTCAATCGGGCGTTACCGCCAGTGCTGATCCTACTACAGGCGCTCTTACCCTAACCAATACCAGTAATGGGGGCATTACTATGGGCTCTGCATTCTCAGATGGATCCACTAATATACCGCAAACAGGAAATGTGGCAGGCACTGCCACTACCGGCCTCATTTCCTTAGCGTCAAGTTCTGGCGGCACTATTATAGTGAGTGGTAATAATGTTGCCGCAGCGGGCTTAACCGCAGGTCAGCAGACCACTAAAAGTCAAACTAGCACCTTGGATAAAGTTGATTTAAGTACAGCTGCTGGCGCTAGCGCCGCTTTATCGGTGCTTGATGGTGCTCTTAATATGGCCAATACCTCCTCCTCGGTTTTAGGTGCCTATCAAAACCGTTTCACTGAAACCGTGAGCACCTTAAACTCAGAAAACGTTAATAATACCGCGTCACGTAGTCGTATTACCGATGCCGATTTTGCTGCAGAAACGGCTTCTTTATCAAGAGCTCAAGTATTACAACAAGCCGGTACCGCCATGTTGGCGCAGGCTAATCAATCGGCACAAGGCGTATTAAGTTTACTTAGATAAATAGACTAGCAACTTAAGACGGGACAGTGGGAACGATAAAGGGCTTTCACTACCATTTTGTCCCATCTTAAGTTGATAAACACTGATAAATGGCCCAGTTTAACTGGAATTTCAATTTTATTTTACCGTGAGGGTAACTGCTGTAAATTGATTCAACTGATATTTTTAAACGGCAGATTAATAATGTCATGCTGACTCACTGTTGTTTATTGAAATCTTGATGCGGTGACGGCAAATTGACACATGGGTAGTTCATCGCCTGATAGAGGCGCATAAAGCATGGGCAACATCATAAGCGGGTGATAAGCGCAAACCGATGCCCTGCCCTTTTGCTGAGTGACTTAAAAAGATAGATGACCCATATGCCTATCGTTATAGACTAAAAAAACAACTAACACGACCTACTCTAAGGCTTTGGGCGTATGCCTAAAGCCTTAGGTTTTTCAATCCATCACCACCCCTAAGTTGCGCTGGCTTCAAAACATAAAGCACGCCACTCCACCTCATTGACATGGACTGTCAGAATCTAAGCGCATGACGAATAGTTAGGAAAGCAATCTAATATATCGAGCGAAAAAGCATGAGACTATCTTTTTATTAAAAATAAGAACCGTAACGCTTTATGGCTTGCATTTATTTGCTGCTTGGAAGGTATTGATTTTTTAGGAAGGTCTAACTATTAATGCAGGTACAGAATATCTTAGGGTATTACGAGTATTGAAGGGGCGTAAAACACCCCCGCCGGCCAAGCCTCGCGGGGGTTACTGCTATTACTTACCTGAAATTGCTTCAGCAGAGCTGTTATTTGAGGTATGTCTTTTCTCAATTTTAGAGAAAGTTTCCGCTTGCAAAGATTGAACTGCGCCACTTTGCAAATGTTTAGTTTCGTCTTTTTTCAACATAACGACTAAAAGTACGATAGCAGCGATAGAAACGCCAACGATTGCCCAAGTGTTATCTTTTTCTTGTTCTTCAGCCATTTTAAAATCCTCAATAAGTTATTAATATTTATTATTCCCTCTCCTCAAGAGGGCTGTTCAACATAAACTTTTCTTGAACAGGTTGTCGTAATTTATTAAAACAACGGGGCAATTTTTATCATGAGAAGTCATGCGTGTCAAAACTATTTTTTATAAAAGTTTTTCCTGTAAAAATAAGCAGCACTCTCTGCGTTTCGATTTAAAGAAAAAACTAGACAGTGATTATAAATTTCACTAGAACAAAACTTACTCGCTAGACTTAAGCCATTTCAAGATTACCTGATCTTTCATGGTCTTTTAGGTTAATTTAAGGCTCATTTTTACGCCCATTAGTACCGTATAAATTCAATTTATATCACCTTGCAATAAGCTTAATCTTTAAAATAATACGCTATTAAATAAAAGTCTATGTCCGCCTTGATAGCTACGCTTTTTTAACTAAAAAAGGCTGTTTTTAACGATTACTGATAGTAGAGCGTGATGTTCTTTCAAAGAACAACACCAGCAATAGATATAAAGATAACAAGCCTAAGGACAATAACCATGATGGAATATCCAGATTCACCGGCAACTGTACTTTAGCCACATAAAGCAACACACCCAAACTAATATAAGCCAGTATTCGCTTAATAGGATAAGCCACAGGATAATAATATTGCCCTAAGCCATAAGAGACTATTGCCATAGTGGCATAGCAGGCCAACGTTGCCCATGCAGAGCCTACATAACTCCATGTCGGTATCCAGACTATATTAAGACCTATGGTCAGTAACGCGCCCGCTAGCGATACACTAGCGCCCATTAAGGTCCGGTCGGTTAGCTTGTACCAGATCGATAAATTGACATAAATACCTAAACATAAGTTAGCCAATAATAAGATAGGCACCACTTCAAGTCCTGCGCGGAATTCATCACCCAGAAAATATTTGAAGAAATCAATGAATAACGTCACTAATAAAAAGATAAATACGCAAAAGATCACAAAAAACTTTAAGACTTTGGCATAAACACTACGTGCATCGGCTTTATCTGCATAAGTAAAAAAGAAAGGTTCAGCAGCGTAACGAAAGGCTTGAATGAATAAGGTCATCAATATCGATAATTTATAACACGCACTATAAATGCCCAGCATTTTCATATTGGTCTGAAAATCATAGGGCAGTAAATACTTTAATAAGGCGCGATCTAACATTTCATTAATGATGCCTGCAAAGCCGATAACGACCATAGGGGCTGAATAACGAATCATGCGGACAAACAAAGGCCGATCAAATCCCCAAGCCCAACCTTTTAATTGCGGTGAAAGCAGCAAAAACTTAACGATACTAGCTAATAAATTAGCGATAAAAATATAGCCTACGCCTATCACTGGATCATAAATAACGGCTATCCAAGATGAGCTATGGGCTGCATACCATTTGGGGCAATAGACAATAAAAAACAGGCTCAGCAAAATGGTCACGGCTATTTCTGTCACTTTGATGCCGGCAAAACGAAAGGCTTTATGCTCTGCACGCAAGCGAGCAAAAGGGATCGCAGATATTGCATCTAAAACCAAGATTAAACTAAAGCACAAGACATACTCAGGATGATTCGCGTAATGTAATGCCGCCGATAGCTGGTTATTAATCAAACAGATCGCTAGAAAAAAGCTTAGATTAACGAGCACCACAAAAATGAGAGCGGTTGAATAGGCAAAATCTTGGCCGCTATGTGCTTTATCACGAAAACGAAAATAGCCGGTTTCAAAACCAAATAATAACAACACAGAAAAGAAGCCAGCATAAGCATAAAACTCTGACACCACACCGTATTCAGCGGCTGAAAAATAATAGGTATACAGCGGTACCAATAAATAATTAAGAAAACGGCCAAAAATACTGCTAATGCCATAAACCGCTGTTTGTGTAGCGAGCTTTTTGATAAGTCCCATTAAGGTGTCTCTATAATTTGTTAATGGCGCATTATAAGGCTAGAGACACAAGAATGACCGCTTAATGAATAACCATTAAAGATGAGGGCTACCAACTTAAGCCGGGATAGACAACTTTCTGGGAACGCCGAGCCCCAGAATCAATAGGCGCGCTTTATTTATCTGTCCCGTTTTAAATAGGTAGCCAAGATGAGTAAGCCCTAATACAAATCCACTGGATCAACATCTAAGGTCCAATGCACTTTTTTTGCCTGCTTGAGCATGGCTAATTTTGGCACTAATTCATCCAAAAAGTGCTGTAACTCTTTGCGCTGATTATTTTGAAGCAGTAGTTGATAACGATAAAGCCCCGCCCTTCTGGCCATAGGTGCTGATACAGGCCCTAAAATCTGTGTATGCCGCACATTCAAGGTCTTTATTAAATCTGTTAAGGCTTGAAAGAAAATCGACGGCATATCCGCCTCTGTGGCTTGTACGCGTAATAACGCTTGATAACTAAAGGGCGGTAACGATGCTTGTTTGCGCTCCGCCAACGCTGAGATTGCAAAGTGTTGATAGCCTTGCTGAATTAAAGTGGTCAATAAAGGATGTTCGGGTTGCCGGGTTTGCATAATGACTTTACCTCGTTTTTCGGCACGTCCAGCACGACCTGAAACTTGGACTATCATTTGCGCCAATTTTTCGGTAGCATGAAAGTCAATACTAAATAAACCACTATCGACATCTAAGATGGCCACTAAAGTTACATTGGGAAAATGATGGCCTTTAGCGAGCATCTGTGTGCCTAAAATAATATCCACTTCGCCATTATTAATTTGCTGAAGGTAATCTTCTAACACGCCTTTACCTTGAGTAGAATCACGATCTAAACGCACAGCCACTTTATTAGGAAACAATTTCGCTAACACCTTTTCTACACGCTCAGTCCCCAAGCCTAACGGTGTTAATTCACCCACTTTGCATTCAGGGCAACGCCTAAGCAAGGGTTGTTGTTTGGTACAATGATGACAACGCAAGCAATTCTCATCAACATGAATCACCAAATTAGCATCACAACGATGACAACGCGCCACCCAACCACAACCATGACAAATTAAAGTTGGCGCAAACCCCCGTCGATTTAAGAACAATAATACCTGCTCTTGCTTAGCTAACGTTTTATGCATTTCTTCTAATAATGCAGCCGACAAACCTTCCTGCATGCGTTTATTTCTAATATCGACTAAATGTAAGCTCGGCTCTATGGCCTTACCCGCGCGATCCGGCAAGACTAATAATTGATAGCGTCGCTTATTGACGTTATGTAAACTTTCTAACGAAGGTGTTGCAGACCCCAATAACACCGGAATATGTAACAACTGACCACGAACGACAGCAATATCTCTAGCAGAAAACCGAAAGCCTTCTTGTTGCTTAAAAGACGCATCATGTTCCTCGTCGAGAATGATTAATCCTGGGTTTTTTAAGGGTGTAAATAAAGCTGAACGCGTACCTAATAAAATAGAGCCTTGTCCTTGCTGCATTTTCAACCAAGCGACGGCTCGTTGTTTATCGGTCAATTTAGAATGCGACAAGACAATATCAACCGCAAAACGCTGCCTGAAGCGATCTTCCAATTGGGGCGTCAGAGTGATTTCTGGCACCAAGACTAAAATTTGCTGCCCACGCTCTAAGACCGTAAGAATGATCTGTAAATAAACTTCTGTTTTACCGCTACCCGTTACACCGTCCAACAAAAATACGCCAAACTGACCCAGACTGCCACAAACAGCGTCTATCGCTGCTTGCTGTTGAATATTGGCAGACAAAGCAGACTTACTGAGTAACGCCGCCGCCTTTGTGATACTCGCTTCAGTCAAGGTAAGTTGTATGAGTTGTTTCGTGATTAATTGTTTTATCGCAGGTCGCCATCCCTCTTCCCATGCCGTAAGTTCGGCTTCTGTTAGACTAGCTGAACTACTTTGAAACTTTTCCAATGCGCTTAGCTGCTTAGGGCTACGTTGTAATTGCTGACTCGTTGTTGCAAGACCTAAGTCTGTCAAGGCATAGCATTTTTGTGGTTTTATTAGCATGACCCTACCCTGCCTTAATGCCGCAGGAAATGCAGTACTAATGACGACACCAATAGGGTGATGATAATAGCGAGCCGCCCACTGTAATAATCTCAGGTCGTTATTAAATAACAAGGGATAGGCATCAATAATGCGGATAATGGGCTTTAGCTTAACAAGATCAAATTCGCTGTGCGGGGCTATTTCTAATAAATAACCTATTTTCTTGCCGTTACCAAAAGGCACTTCTACTCGCACCCCCGGTTTAATGGCTTCTAATGCGACATCGTCTGGCGCAAGATAATCAAATAAACGATAAACAGGAATGGAAATGGCCACTTTAAAAATAGGCTTACCGCACTGTTGCATAGTAGATATCACTGTTATTAATTTAGGGGGTTTTATGACTACCCACTTAAAGCCGGACAGTTTCAACCCAGACGAAAGGCTCAGGGCGAAAGATTAAGCTAAACTGTCCAGTCTTAAATTGATAGTCCCATTCATAAGATAAATAGGCGCAATCTATAGCTAGCGCCTTGCGCTAAAAGAGGAGTCTCTCTAAAATGAGCTGTTTATGGAGGAGCTAATGAATCAAAGTCTAACTATCGACCCGCAGGCAACGGCAATGTCCGCTAAATCTAGCGCAAAGAACATCTCAGCGAATTCTTATGATGCTCTATTTTCCAGCGTCATGGGTCAAGATTATTATCTATTAAAACAAATTAGTCCATTTGCAGAAAAAATGAGCCGATTAGTCGGTGAATCAGTCGCAAAGTTTTGTGCCAACCACTCAACACCTGTTCGCGTTGTTGAATTAGGGGGCGGCACTGGCATAACCAGCTTAGCCATACTATGCTCTGATGAGCAACTGACCTTATTGAGTATCGACAATGAGCCGACTATGCAAAATCAAGCCAAACAGGCTTTGCAACAATGGGCAGATGCAGGACGTTTAAACTTCTCAGACCTAGATGCTTTAAGTGCCTTACAGTCATTGAACAACAACAGCGTTGATGTAATAGCCTCGGCCTACACCTTGCATAACTTTGAAGCCAGCTACCGAAAACAAGTGCTAGCTGAAATCTTTAGAGTGTTAAAACCCAGCGGTCAATTTATCAATGGCGATCGTTATGCTTTGGATGATGTTAGTGCCCATACGCGCAGCACTCAAAACGAAGTCGCTGGCTATTTTAAAGTATTAACCAATCTCAAGCGTCTCGATGTTTTGGAGCATTGGATTATTCATTTATTCAGTGATGAATCAGAAAACCACATTATGCGAGAAACATTAGCCTTACAACAATTAGTCGATGCAGGTTTTAAGCAAATAAATCTCAGTCATCGCCTAGAGGTTAATGCTTTAGTGACCGCGATTAAAGAATGAGGATATGCTAACCCAACTGATCCTTGCCTTAGTCACTTTTCAACAGCATTCGCCCTATTATAAAAAGACTAAGCAATTTTTTTATCATTTATTAGAAGCACCTGACAGCCGTCTTAAATCTCGCTTTGATAAAGCGATGATCGTGAGTGTTCTGTTTAGCGTTTTTTTACTCATTAATGAAGTCGATACGCCGGCAAGCAGCTTTGAGCGAATATTTGAACATCTTTTGATTGCGTTGTTTATTTTAGAATATTTGTTACGCGCTTGGTTACATAGCGATGTCCATCACATCATACTGACACAGTATGCCAAAGCCTTATATTTAAATCACCCTATGCAATGGGGCAATGTTGCTAAGATGATTATCGCCCAAAAAGTAGCATATATGCTCACACCTTTGGCCATCATTGATCTACTGGCCATTTTACCCAGCTTCCGTTCCTTAACCGTGTTTAGAGCCTTGCTTATTTTTCGGCTATTCAAATTATTTCGATATTTTAAAAGTCTGAAATTATTTGCAGAAGTTCTGGAAAGTAAGCGTTTTGAACTCTATACCTTGGCGATTTTTTTAAGTTTCTTGATCTTTATCGGCAGCATTGGGATTTATTTCTTTGAACATGCAGCAAACAGCCAGCAAGTCCGCAACTTATTTGATGCCTTATATTGGTCGATAGTCACCGTCACTTCGGTCGGTTATGGCGATATTGCTCCTCAAACCACCGGTGGTCGTTTAGTCGCCATAGGCTTAATATTGACCGGTTTTGGGGTGCTATCCTTCTTGATCTCTATTATCGTATCGGCGGTTAACGATAAAATGCATGGTCTACGTGAAAACAGTATTTATGCTGAACTCAAACACTATAAAAGCTTTGTTATTATTTGTGGCTTTGGTCGTGTCGGCCAGCACATTGCAAAGCAACTAGAAAAGCATAAACAGCATTTCATTATTATTGATAATAATGAAATCAATGCCATGAACGCAAGGCGCTTAGGTTATTTGGTTATACATGCTGATGCCAGTAAAAATGAGGTACTCATTAATGCCGGCATTAAACAAAAAGCCTCAGCAGTGCTATGTACTACCGGCGATGATGTAGTTAATGTTTATATTACCCTGACCAGTCGCTATCTTAATTCATCGATCCGTATTATTTCTCGTGCCAATCATCCACAAAACGTAAAAAAGCTTTATCAGGCAGGCGCAGATAATGTCATACAACCTTTCGAAATCGCAGCCTTAGTGGTCGCTCAATATATTGGTAAACCCGTGGCTTTTGAAGCTATTTTGGGTGTTATCCGCGAAGAAAAACAGTTCATTATGGAAACTTTACCGGTCTGTGCCGGCTCCATGATTGATGGCATCACTATTGCTGAGTTTGATTTTGAACACAGAAAATTAATGTTAATAGGGGTTGTCAGTGCTAATCCGACTCATAGAAAACATAAAAACAGTTATGCCTTAAAAAATCAACATTTCTATTTTAATCCCCCGCCTTTTTTTATATTAAGATCGGGTGATTTATTAGTGGTACTAGGTCGAGAGATCGGCATTGCTTATTTTCGTGAGCAGCTTAAAAACAGCAGTCCTAAGGAGTCTAAACGATGAAACGCATTGCCGTGTTCGGTTACAGCCTCATGTCTTTAGAAGTGATCAAACAATTAAATGAAGAACAATATAGCTACATTTTTATTGTAAAAAATGAATCAGAAGCATTATTAGTGGCAGAACAAGGCTTTGATACTAAAATTATAGATTTTAGAAATGATGAGGCCATTAAGTCTGTAGGTATCGGCGAGAACATCGACATTCTTTTTTGTTTTTATCCTAAAGATTCTGACAATGTCTTCTTGACCATTTCCGCACGCGCCCTAGATAACAAACTGACCATCATTGCTATTGTTGATGATCCAGAATCCGCCGAAAAATTACTGGCCGCTGGTGCCAACAAGATTATTGATCCTTATGAGATTTGTGGTCGAAAAACGCATGACATGCTGGCCAAACCTGATATTACCGATATCTTAGATAATACCGTTTTTGGACGCCATGATTTACATATTGCACAGATAGAAATCCCTAAAAACTCTCCTTTACAACAAACTAAAACCAGCACCTTACTACTAGCAGGCACTTATAATTTGATTATTATCGGTGTCGTTGATAAGGTATCCTTCGACACCTTACATTTTGTAATGGATGAAAAAGAACATACCCTAAATACCGGTGACGTTTTAGTGGTCTTAGGACCTGCTCGAGATATTAAGGCTTTTAAAGAAGAAATAGACGCGGTCACGGGTATTTAAGCGCGGGGTTAGATAACACTCATGACCCACCGTTAAGCGAAAACAGTGGGTATGGCGTGCGAAGCTTCAGCTTCGCGTTTTAAAACAGCTGAAGCTGTTTTACTCCAAGGCCACAGATTACTTAACTGTAGGCCGAGTAACCTTACATAGCTACGCAATAAAGAGGGTGCATAAGTTAGGTTGCAAAAAACAGGCAATCCAAGCTAAGCGACATTACATTTTGGCAGCATCGACGTTAATAGGATGGTTATGTTAAATATTAAAGCAAGAATCTGGTTTTTATTAGGTGGCTTAGCGTGTCTAAGCTTATTGGCCATGGGCGCTTATTTTCAATTAAGTTTAGGCTTAGAGCCCTGTCCTTTATGTATTTCGCAACGTCTAGCTATTTTATTAACCGGTATTATTTTCTTAATAGCAGTTTTACATAATCCAGGAAGCGTTGGCATCAATTGTTATGCCATTCTAGGCGCCATCAGTGCCTTATTCGGTGCGTCAATTTCTACAAGACATGTTTGGCTACAACATTTACCACCCGAATTAGTACCTGAATGCAGCCCTGGCATTAGCTTTATGCTGCAAAATTTTCCGCTATTTGATACCGTTAAACTGATGCTTAACGGCACCGGAGATTGCGCAAAAATAGATTGGACTTTATTAGGCTTTAGTATGCCGGCTTGGACCTTAGTTGCCTTTTTAAGTTTGGCAGCACTGAGCGTGCTACAAATTTGGAATCGTCATAATCCATAATAAGGCGCTAATCTGTCGCCTCTAACAGACACTCATTGAGTAGCAATATGAAAAAAATTTTAGGGGCTTTGTTATTACTAACTAGCACATGTACATCGATTGCCGATGCATCTGCCACTAGCCTAGCTCAAGTATTAACTGGCGAACAACGCTCTGCTGACCATAAAGCCCGAGACCTCTATCGACATCCTGAACAAACCTTAGCTTTTTTTGACGTACAAGACACCATGACTGTGGTTGAAGTCTGGCCAGGCGAAGGTTGGTATACCGAACTATTAGCGCCTTATCTAAAAGATAAGGGCAAACTGTATGCCGCACATTATTTTTCAAAAACAGATGAACCGTACTTTAAAAAAAGCTTAGATAAATTTGTAAAAAAAATACACGAACACCCTGAGCTTTATGGCAACGTTGAGATCACCGCATTAGAGCCTCCAAAAATCTTACAAATAGCCCCAGATAACTCTGCAGATCGTGTTTTATCATTTCGTAATACCCACAATTGGATGAGTATTGATCAAGCCGCTGCCGTCTATGTGGCTATGTATAAAGCCTTAAAGCCTGGAGGTATACTCGGTGTGGTTGAGCACAGATACAATCTATTTAAACCTCAAAACAAAATCACCGCAGCTGGTTATGTCAGCGAAGATGATGTGATTGCCTTAGCAAGAAATGCTGGCTTTGAGTTTTTAGAAAAGTCTGAAATTAATGCCAACCACAAAGATAAAAAGAATTACCCCAAAGGCGTCTGGACTCTACCCCCCACTGGGGCTTTAAAAGATCAGGATCATGCGCTTTATGAAGCAATAGGAGAGAGTGACAGAATGACTATTAAATTTATTAAACCTAAGTAACAGGTCGGGTAAGCTTATGGCTTACCCGACGTTACTATTTGTCGGTTTGATGTTCTTTTAGGACTGCCTAACATTGTTCTCATCGATTTGATGTTCTTTTGCGGTAACTTGATGTGCTTCTCATCGGTTTGATGTTCTTTTGCGGTAACTTGATATGCTTCTCATCGGTTTGATGTTCTTTTGCGGTAACTTGATGTGCTTCTCATCGGTTTGATGTTCTTTTGGGGTAACTTGATGCTCTTCTCACCCTGTTCAGTGACTTATAAACGCAAAAAACAACCACTAAACAGCTAGCCAATAAGACTCGTGTAACTTTACTGTTGTTTTCAGCACACTAGCCTCGATGAAGTAGGCAAGTTCATCATATCGTCAAGGACTATCGCCGTATTTTTTAGCCTTGTGAGTCATAACTATGCCCCCTTCTTGTCTAACTCGATTACACATTTAGTTTAAGGACTTAGCTTTCCACTCAGACGCTCTTTTTTGTAGAGCTGTTATTTTTTTTGCCGTTAAGTCGGCTTCTAGCTCATTGATTAATTCATGAGCATGCTGATCTCCCTGCGCTGAAGCAAGGACTAGCCAGAAATAGGCTTCATCCAAATCTTTTTTAACACCTTCACCTTCTAAATAACTTAAATCTAAATGGTATTGTCCGATCATGTCACCTTTTTCAGCAGAGGTTTTAAATCATTTAACCGCTGTTTCTAAATCTTTTGCTGCACCTTCACCACGCACATACATTAAACCTAAATTAACTTGTGCCAAGGTATGTCCTTGTTCTGCTGCCTTTTAAAACCATTTAAAAGCCTCTTCATAATGTCTGGTAAAGCCTTCACCATGCACATACATTAAGCCCATGTGAAACTGCGCGGGTATATCGCCTTGTTCTGCTGCCTTTTCAAACCATTTCGTTGCGACTTTTTTGTCTATGGCAACGCCTTCACCTAAATCGTACATTAAACTGATGAGTTTTCATCTTGCACAGGTAAATCATCATCTGAGATCTCATTACCATCTGTCAGCTGAGCCATTTTTAACGCATCATCTTCAGTTACGGGTTCTGGCTTGTCGCCCTCAGAACTTTCATTGGCAGCATTGTCATTGTTATGAGCAGAAGATTTATCCCACGGAAGTTCACTGCCGGGTGGCATAGAACTATTTTGTGAATTTTGATTTAGCCTTTCACGCGAAACTTTAAGATCAATCAATAATC
>TBL_comb47_HYPODRAFT_10001799_pt1 | contig 27332 bp, 23 predicted proteins | sample TroBogypolimnion_40_FD_10682 | JGI IMG/M metagenome (IMG submission 10682) | reverse complement strand
AAGGCTATCGAATAATCATATTTTTGTATTGGCTTGATAGCTAAAAGCAACTAATAGTTAAATTTCGATTAAAGAAATAAAAGATGAGACATACTGCGAAATACCTAATCAAGCGCTATTCCTTTTACCTTGGTGGTGACCAGCCACATGTCGCTTGGGCTGAGCGTTTTCGTTCTAGTTGTGGCACATTTGTTGGGTTGATGTTAGTACTTACTATCGCTAAGTACCTGGGTGAACTGAGCGGACTCGATGAATGGTTGATGGCTTCCCTAGGGGCAAGTGCTCTCTTGGTATTTGCCTTGCCAGGCAGCCCGATGGCTCAGCCATGGGCGGTGATTGCTGGCAATACCTTGTCGGCTTTGATCGGCATTACTGCTGCCAATCTTATTAGAGAACCATTACTGGCGATGCCAATTGCTGCTGCTGCTTCCATTTTGGGGATGTTCGTATTGCGGTGTCTGCATCCCCCGGCGGCCGCCGTAGCATTAATTGCGGTATTAGGCCAGGTGATGAACTACCGCTACGCCTTCTTTCCAGTCATGGTGGACTCCATTTTGCTGGTGATAGCCGGGGCGATTTATAGCAATATGACCGGCAAAAACTACCCTAACCGGCCTATAAAGTAATCTTGCTGAGTAAATTAAGCCTTTTTAGCATCAAAAGCGATCTAAAAAGGCTTAAAAGTTGATAAAAGCAGTTAATTACTTGATTTTGGAGGCAGCAATAGAAGCAATGCAGTCTTTAATAGCGTAGTTCTGATATTTACCAGCATTTTCTTTACGCAAAGACTGGGCGCATTCTGAAACAGAATTGCGGACATTGATTTTTGGGGTATTGGCTGATGTCATGCTGACTCCTTGGTATTAAATGTTTTAAACAAAAGCGTTTATTTTCGCTTTAGACCATTCTAATAAATTTTGAACCAAGTAGATGGCTATAAAATCCATAGCTAACGATAAAAAGAACAAGCAGGGCTATTTATTAAATCCATGACCACAGTTTTGCCAGTCATCCTTTGCGGCGGATCCGGAACACGTCTGTGGCCTTTGTCCCGCTCGGGCTTTCCGAAGCAGTTCTTGGTGCTATCGGGTGATGGTTCTCAAAAAAGCCTTTTTCAGCAAGCCATTGAGCGTATTCAGACGATTGCCACCTCTCAAATTGAGTTGGGCAAGACAGTCATTGTTACCAATGAAGAGCACCGCTTTTTAGCGCTCGATCAGTTACGCGAACTAAAGACTATTCAGGCAAGTTTATTGTTAGAGCCTTCTGGCAGAAACACTGCTCCAGCTTTAACGCTTGCAGCGCTTTATGCGCAAGACCAGGCTGTTGGCACTAACAGTGATCCGATCTTGGTGGTGACGCCGGCAGATCAAACAGTCAAAGATGGCGCCGCATTTACGAAAGCCTTACAAGAAGCAGTAGGAATTGCCAAAGAGGGCGCGATTGCCATTTTGGGTATTACCCCAAGCGCCCCTGAAACGGGCTATGGCTATATTAAGACGGGCAGCCAACTCACAGTAGAGCGGTTTGTTGAAAAGCCTGATGTCCAAACAGCCAAACAATATTTAGAAGAGGGTGGTTACTTTTGGAATGGCGGCATGTTTGTTCTCAAAGCCAGCGTGTGGCTAGCGGCTCTAAAAGAATTTCGCCCTGACATTTTGGCCGCCACTGAAAAATCCTATCAAGCAAAAACCCAAGACGATGCGGGTGACGCGCTATTTTTGCGTCCTGATAAAGATGCATTTAATGCTATTCCTAGCGAATCCATTGACTACGCTGTGATTGAAAAATGCCCTGGTCGCAGGTTTCCAATCAAGATGGTAGAGCTTAATGCCGGCTGGAATGATTTAGGCGCGTGGGATGCGGTATGGCAAGTAGGCAAACAAGATCTGGCAGGTAATGTCACCAGTGGTGATACCTTGATAAGCAATTCTAAGAATTCATTAGTGCATGCCAGCAGTCGTTTAGTAAGCGCAGTAGGCGTTGAAAATCTCATCATTGTGGAAACAGCTGATGCAGTCTTGGTGGCCGATAGAGCAAATAGTCAAGACGTGAAATACATTGTTAGTCAGCTAGACGCTCAAAAGCGGGAAGAGAAAAGCTTGCATCGCAAAGTAGCCCGGCCTTGGGGTTGGTATGACAGTGTGGATGAGGGTGAGCGTTTTAAAGTGAAGCGTATTCAGGTAAAACCAGGGGCGAGCCTGTCATTGCAAATGCACCATCACCGCGCTGAGCACTGGATTGTGGTCAAAGGCGTAGCGGAGATTACCAATGGCGATCAGGTGATCATCTTAAGTGAAAACCAAAGTACCTACATTCCTCAAGGGCAAACCCATCGCCTGGCCAATCCCGGGACAACACCACTAGAAATTATTGAAGTGCAGTCAGGTAGCTATCTAGGCGAAGACGATATAGTCCGCTTTGAAGATACTTATGGCCGTAGCTAATAAAATTCATCTTAATATCAAAAAGTAACGAGTAAGAACTCACAAGTAAAAAAGAAGAAGAGAAATGACCAACAAACAAAAAGTCGCCCTCATCACTGGCATCACTGGCCAAGACGGCTCTTACCTGGCCGAGTTCCTTTTAGAAAAAGGCTACATTGTTCATGGCATTAAGCGTCGTGCCTCTTCTTTTAATACTGAGCGGATTGATCATCTCTATCAAGACCCGCACGTCAATCACCCCGATTTAATTTTGCATTACGGTGATCTGACCGATACCAGCAATTTAGTGCGCATTATTCAAGAGTGTCAGCCTGATGAGATTTATAACTTGGGCGCCCAGTCGCACGTCGCGGTGTCGTTTGAATCTCCTGAGTACACAGCTGATGTGGATGCTATGGGTCCACTACGCATGTTAGAAGCCATCCGTATTTTGGGCTTAGAGAAGAAAACCCGTTTTTATCAAGCCTCTACTTCTGAGCTTTATGGTTTAGTGCAAGAAATTCCCCAAAAAGAAACCACGCCGTTTTATCCACGTAGCCCTTATGCGGTGGCTAAGCTCTATGCGTATTGGATCACGGTGAACTATCGTGAAGCGTACGGCATGTACGCTTGTAACGGTATTTTGTTTAATCATGAATCCAAGCGCCGTGGTGAAACCTTTGTTACCCGTAAAGTGACTCGTGGTCTGGCCAATATTTCTCAAGGTCTGGAGAAGTGCTTGTTCATGGGTAATATCGATGCACTGCGTGACTGGGGTCATGCGAAAGACTATGTGCGGATGCAGTGGCTCATGCTCCAGCAAGATCACCCTGAAGACTTTGTGATTGCCACTGGGGTGCAGTTCACCGTGCGTGAATTTATTATCCGCAGCGCTAAACAATTGGGCATCACTCTCAAGTTTGAAGGTACGGCCGAAAATGAAAAGGCTATCGTCGCCAGCATTGAAGGCGATAAAGCCCCAGCCCTAAAGGTGGGCGACGTGATTGTGCAAATCGACCCGCGTTACTACCGCCCCACTGAAGTAGAGACCCTCTTGGGTGATCCTACTAAAGCAAAAACAAAGCTGGGCTGGGTGCCTGAAATTACATTAGATCAAATGATTGTCGAAATGGTTGCAAACGATCTTGATCTGGCTCAGCAACATGCGCTATTGAGCAAGCATGGCTTTAGTGTTGCAGTTGGCAAAGAAAATTAAGCAAATAAAAGCATGAGTACAGATTTAAGTCAAAAGATATATGTAGCAGGCCATCGCGGTATGGTCGGCTCTGCCATTGTTCGAAATTTAGAAGCTCAGGGTTTTCGCAATATTGTGACTAGGACCCATGATCAATTGGATTTGACTAATCAGGCGGCAGTTCAATCTTTTTTTGAACAAGAAAAGCCTACGCAAGTCTATATGGCTGCTGCGAAGGTAGGCGGTATTCATGCGAATAATACCTTTCCAGCAGAGTTTATTTATGACAACTTGATGGTGCAAGGCAATGTCATTCATCAAGCATTTTTAAGTGGTGTAAAAAAATTATTGTTCTTAGGATCAAGCTGTATCTATCCTAAGTTAGCAGCGCAACCCATGTCAGAAGATGCTTTGCTCACTGGTAAGTTAGAGCCCACCAATGAGCCTTATGCAGTAGCCAAAATTGCCGGCATCAAGATGTGTGAGAGTTACAATCGTCAATACGGTTTGTCGCATGGCGTCGATTACCGCTCGGTGATGCCGACCAATTTGTATGGTCCCGGCGATAACTACCATCCTGAAAATAGTCATGTGATTCCAGCGCTCATTAGGCGCTTTCATGAGGCAAAAGTGAGCAATGCTCCAGAGGTTGTCATTTGGGGAACGGGTACTCCTAAGCGCGAGTTTCTGTATGTGGATGATATGGCGGCAGCATCAGTGTTCGTGATGCAGTTGGATAAAAAAACCTACGATAGTCAAACACAGCCAATGCAAAGTCATCTCAATGTTGGCTTTGGATCGGACGTCACCATTGCCGACTTGGCCAGGGCAGTAGGCGCCGCAGTGGGCTATCTAGGCAAGATTAGTTTTGATGCCAGTAAGCCTGATGGGGCGCCTAGAAAGTGGATGGATTCAGGGAGGCTCAATCAATTGGGCTGGGCAGCAAAAGTGGCTCTTCCAGAAGGATTAAGTAGGGCGTACGAAGGCTTTTTGACTAGCAACGCCTAAGTTATTGGCTGCCAAGTAACTTTTTGAGGTGGTTTAAGTCAATGCTGTATTGCAGTTTTGGTTCAAACTGTTCAACCTTGCCCAAAATGTAGCGGTGATTTTGTTGTAATGCTTGCGCCTGCCAATAAAAGAAATCGGCAATTTTTTTGGAAGTGATGTGATTTCTTTCAGGCAGCAGCTCAATCACTTTGATGCTCGGTTTTGCAAATATTAGCCAAATGCCTGCAGCACCATGCTCAAAAACGATTTCATCTGCATCACTAAAAATATCAGCCGTCTCTTGCAGGCTAATATCGTCAAATGAGTGGGTTTCGAAGCCTTGAGCAACTAGATATTCTTTGATTTCGGCTCGGTTGGACAGATCACGGGTCCATTGATCTTCGCGGTAAATAAAGATTTTTCTAGAGCCTTTGCCGCAAGCATGATTTTGCGAGATGACGGGCAGTGCTTTTTGAAAATTCTCCCTGAGAAAATCCAACTGTGGCAGGTGCGCCCCAGCCCACGGCCCTTCGACCAAGAGGTAATGCTTAAATGTCGAGACGGCCCCAAACTCCAGCACGAGGACAGGGTTCTTTACGTTAAGTAGGCGCAAAGACTCTAACTGCATAGGCGTGGGCTCTTGGCAAAAAACCAAAGGAATGTCTTGGGGCAGGTCGCGCACCAGTTTGATTTTAGGGAGCACCCGGGCGGTCCAGTGATAAACATTGCCATCGCCCTGATCGGTGGAAAAATCAATGCCTATCTCAAAGTGATGGATTGCTGGGGGGACTGTTTTTGAGCGCGATAAGGTGATGGGCCCAATAAACCATTTTTTATTAAGCCATTTTTGGGCTACTTCATGACTACCTTCGCCCAGATAGTCGGAGATGACAAACTCTCGATCGTAGATTAAGAGCCTTGCCTTTGGAAAAATCTCGACATTTTGCAAATGGATGGCAAATACTGCCGGACTGATCAGACTAGGATCATTTTCCGTTGGAGCTTGTATGCCCATTGCGCCACCCCATAGAACTGGGTCACTTTGGGCAGTCTGTGAGGCTAGCGCAATCGTGGTTGCAGGGAAGAGGCAGAGCGATGCTCTATCAGTCGATAAAAATTGATCCCAAGGTAAATCTTGTTTGAGTGTGCCGATTGAAATTTCTTTTAAAGTCTTATTTTCTTTGCTGGAAAATTGGAGGGTAAGGGCTGATAATTTCATATGAATTTTAATATTAGCCTAGATTGATATATCTTTTGAGATAAACCATACATCCCATTGTGAAAAGCCTTCTAGTATTCAATTTAGCATGATGCTTTGCTATTTCATTAATGTAAATAACCTTTTCCCCTGAATATAGGATGCAGATTCTGAGATGTGATTGTCATCCATCCACATAATGGTCTCGCTAGAATTAATGGAGCATTCGCCGTTTGGGCAAAGTACTGTAGCGGGGTCAAATACAGTGATATTCGGAAAATCATTGAGCACATCTGAGATTGATTGTCTATACAGGGCTTGATTGCTAAGTTCTCTTTGCTCTGAAAAGGAGCATTTCTCTTTATTGATAGCGCGGCCGAATGGCAGATCACCTACACATAGTCTTGGATTGATGCGCGCTTCTGGAATGGCTATCAGATAAATAATTTTCTTGTGACTTGTTTGCAGTTCTTGAAAAGTGGCTCGCACCATCTTTTTGAAATTGGATACCTCATCTAATGAGGCTGAATTTTCGAGGGGATTTCTAAAAGAAATAAATACGGTGTGAATGTTCTTTTGTTGATTGATCCAAGCGATCTGCTCATTAATTAAATCTCTGCAAGTGTCATTTGCTTGGTTAACTAAGGGGAGACATCCCGAGCCCTTTCCAACTAGCTTTACATTGTGACCTGCACTGCCAAATGCATTTGAAATTCCCCAATACGCTACAAACGCATGGCTATCACCAAAGACAACCATATCAACCGGTTCATCACTTTTGGTTTGAGCGCAAATATGAGCCTCGGGGTAAATAAACCCTGGGGTACAGTCCCCTCTTGGATACATGCCCTTGTCTTCCCATTTTGTTAGGTCATGTACTTGCTCAGGCTTGATGACAATCATCTTTCTGTAACGAAATTCCAAGCCATTTCTTTGATGTATGCTCCAGCCTGCATAGCCTACTACCACCATCAGCAGTAAGAGTGAAGTCACTTTGAGACGATTTCGTCCTCCCTTTCGAATGGGAGTTTCAATCAAGCGATAGGTAAGCCAAGCCAAGCCAATAGAGATTGCCACCAAGATCAACCGTGTTTGAAAGCTAACGTCACCGTGCATTACTCTGGCAAAAGACAGTAGCGGCCAGTGCCATAGGTACAGGGGAAAGCTGATAAGCCCAAACCAAACCAATACCTTGTTAGTAAGAATCTTTTGGTTTACCCAGGCATTGGGGCCAGAGAAAATGAGCAACGCGCCGCCTAGTGTTGGAAGTAAGGCCCACCAACCTGGAAATAGGCTGGTTTTAGCAAGCAACACGGTGCCGGCAATAAACAATCCCAAGCCAATGATGGAGAGTGCATTGCTTGAGCGCCTCCAGACGCTTACAGATTCTTGCTGATAAAGCATTACGTAAGCAATGATGGCGCCGATTAACAATTCCCAGAAGCGACTTAGGGGTGAATAAAACGCCGCTACAGGATTTGTGTATACCGTTGCAATATTGATTGCAAAGGATGCTAGTGCTATGAAAATAGTAATACTTAAAAAATTAACACGGCGCTTCCACGTGAGCCAAAGTAAGACTGGCCAGACTATATAGAACTGCTCTTCAATGCCAAGGCTCCATAAGTGCAACAAGGGCTTGGTATCAGGGACATTATCAAAGTAACCGCTTTCACTCCATAAAACGATATTGGAGACGAAGCTAACGCCCCCTAGCAGATGCTTGCCTAGCTGCATAAATTCATCTGCAAGCAAAATAAACCAGCCTACAAGGTAGCAACTCGTGAGAACGAGCAAGAGTGCTGGAAAAATACGTCGAATGCGACGGCTATAAAAATCAGCAAAGCTAAATCTATCTTGGTCTAAATTCTCAAACAGAATCGTAGAAATGAGATACCCAGAAATGACAAAGAAAATATCTACCCCAATAAATCCACCGGGAAGCCATTCTGGAAATGCATGAAAGATCACTACCGATAGCACTGCGATAGCTCTTAAGCCATCAATATCAGGCCGATATTTGGGGTGGAGTGGGGGTTGCTGGCTATCGTGTGGCATTACCTAGAATCATAGCAAGCCACCACCAGGATGGGAAAAAGTAAGACATCAAACAGGGCAACCCCATAAAACCAGTGCTTACTGGCCTAATGAGAAGCTGTTAGCGGGATAAAATACATCATTAACAGAAAGAATAATTTGCCTGCTAACCAGATGCTTGAGATTTATTTGTTTACGCACAATCGCCCCGTTCAGGCAATGGAGGCGATTCAATCTATTCTGGCGCAGACTGATCGCAGGTTTCGTTTGGTGGTTTCGGATAATTCGGATACGGATGCATTGCGCGATTTGCTTGGTGATTGCCCTGATCTGGTGTACATCAAACGAGCTGCAGTGCTATCTGGCATTGAGCATGGCAATTTGGGTTTATCTGAAATCAGCGGTGAATATTTCACACTATTTCATGATGATGACTTGATGCTGCCCAATTATGTCGCTAGCTTTTGGAAGGCTCAGGCTTTGTTTCCCGAGGCGATAGCGTTTGGTACTAATGCGCAAGTGGAGCTGCATAAAGTATTCACTGGCTTATCTTTTAAATCGGCTTGTCCTTATGTTGGCCCGATTAGCCCTGATAGTTTATTGCGTCGATATTTTTCCCATCACCAGTTAGGCATCGCGCCATTACCATCCTATATCTACAAGAGAGAAGCTTTGCAAGATCTACGCTTTGATCCTTCTGGTGGCAAATATGCTGATGTGCAGTGGCTATCTAGGTGGGCGACTAAAGGTCCTGTGATGTGGATTGCCGAACCCATGATGGTGTATAGAATACATGAAGGCAATGACGGCAATGTTGAGTCGCGATATGATCGCTTGCGCTTTTTAGCGTTTTTAAAGGGCCCTGCTAATGTATTTAGCCCTGAAATCTTAAGTGACTATCGCAATTTTTTATACAAGAAATTATTACCCAGTTTGAGTGGGGATGGACATCGCCATACTTACCGTACGCTCTCTCAATTTATTACTGCGCATCGTTATCAAAGACTATGCCGCCTCAGTTTTTATCAGGCCTTAATCAATAAAGTAGCAACGCGTTTTTTCATAAAGTTTTGTAAAAAAGTATGAGTATGAAACTCGCTTCCATTTATGCGGCAGGGCAAAGCAATAATTCATTGTTTGCAGAGAATGATCCTACGCATACTTATGCACCAACCTATACATCACGATTATTAAGAGATGCTTTGATGGAGCGCGGTATTGAAATCAATACCGCTGATCTGAATGTCAGTAAAGAGCTCGCTTTCGAGTTGTATGTAGAGGGTCAAGCAGTTCAAGCTACCAAGGTTCCCAAGTATTTGGTGGCGAGTGAGAATCCGCATATCAATCCACTCAATTGCGATGTGCAGTACTGCTCGCAATTTAGAAAAGTCTTCTCTTGGAATCCTGATATTGCCAGCTTGCCCAATGGCGTCCTGATCATGGTTCCCAATGAAATCGTGATTAAGCCGACCCCCGCATTTGGCGAGCGACCCCTGTTAGTGGCTTTAATTAACGCCAATAAGCGCTTTCCTCAGCAGTTAGACGGGGATTTATACGAGGAGCGTATTGGGCTGATTCGCTGGTATGAGGGTCATCAGCCCAAGGATTTTGCTCTTTTTGGTCGGGGCTGGGATAAGCCTAGCCCAGCATTTACTGTTGCTGAAAAGCTTGCTCGCAGGGTAAATCGCTTAAAAACCCAAATCTATGGCTATCGCCCATTTCCGAGCTATCGCGGGGCTATTACTGCAAAGTTTGAGGCTTATGGGCATGCCAAATTCGGTATTTGCTATGAAAACACCAAAGATTTGCCCAATTACATGACTGAAAAGCTCTTTGATTGCATGATCGAGGGGTGTGTTCCGGTGTACTGGGGGGCGAATAATGTGCTCGATTTCATCCCCAAAGAGTGTTTTATCGATCGGCGTGACTTTGCTAGCACGGCTGATCTGCATACTTTCTTGCAGGCGATGGATGAGCCAACCTATGCCCGATATCAAGCCGATATGGCCTGTTTTTTGGCTGGACCTCAGGCTACGCCCTTTAAGGCCGAAAGCTTTGTCAATCAGGTAGTTCGCAGCATCACTGTCGATTTAGCAAAGCCCTAGAGCTTGGCCCTTAAGGTAGGTAGAATGGGGTTTTTCGATGGTTTATAAGGTTTAGGGCGCATATGAAAGCGGTTCTTTTAGCGGGTGGCTTGGGTACGCGAATTTCCGAGGAAAGCGCATCCCGCCCAAAACCGATGATCGAGGTCGGTGGTAAGCCAATTCTTTGGCACATCATGAAAATGTACTCCGCTCATGGCATTAACGAGTTTGTGGTTTGCTGTGGCTACAAGGGTTACTTGATCAAGGAGTATTTTGCAAATTACTTCTTGCATCAATCCGATGTCACGATTGATTTAGCTACCAATAGTATTGAAGTGCATCATAAAAAAGCCGAGCCCTGGAAAGTCACCTTAGTAGATACCGGTGAAGAAACGCAAACTGGCGGAAGATTAAAACGTGTGGCTGACTATATAGATGGCGACTTTTGTATGACTTACGGTGATGGTGTGGGATCGGTGGATCTCACAGCATTGTTAGAGTTTCATAAGTCCCATGGAAAATTAGCCACGATGACAGCTGTGCAGCCTCCAGGACGATTTGGCGCGCTGCAATTAAATGGCAACAAAATTGAATCTTTTGTAGAAAAGCCCCAAGGTGATGGTGGCTGGATCAATGGCGGCTTCTTTGTGCTCAATCCCAAAGTGCTTGAGCAGGTTTCTTCTGATGCCACTTTATGGGAACAAGAACCCCTGCAGAATCTGGCAAAGCAAGGTGAGCTCCAGGCATTTTTTCATTCTGGTTTTTGGCAACCGATGGATACTTTGCGCGATAAGACTCACCTTGAAAGCCTTTGGGCTTCTGGCAAGGCGCCATGGAAGATGTGGGAATGAGTCTTACTCAAAACCATTCCACGCTGGGTAAGGTAGATCCTGGTTTTTGGAAAGGTAAGCGCGTCTTTTTAACGGGGCACACTGGCTTTAAAGGTGGGTGGCTTAGTCTATGGCTCTCGAGCATGGGTGCCAAGGTGACAGGCTATGCCTTAGCGCCCAATACCAATCCGAGTTTTTTTGATGTGGTGGGTGTACAAAGTTTTTTAGAGCAAGGTCATATTGGCGATATTCGCGATTTAGCTATTTTAAAAATGTCAATGGAACAAGCTGCACCAGACATCATTATCCATATGGCTGCTCAACCGCTCGTTCGCTATTCTTATGACAACCCTGTAGAAACATTTGAAACCAATGTCATGGGCACTGTTAATGTTTTAGAGGCTGCTCGAACTATCGGCAGTCTTAAAGCGATTGTGGTTGTCACGACTGATAAGTGTTATGAGAATCAAGAATGGATTTGGGGCTATCGTGAGAACGAGCCTTTAGGTGGAGCAGATCCCTATAGCAGCAGCAAGGCTTGTGCTGAGTTGGTGACTAGCGCCTATCGCCAATCGTTCTTTTCTGGCAATGTGGCAAGCTCTACCGCAGTTTTGGGTTCGGCGCGTGCCGGTAACGTCATTGGAGGTGGTGATTGGTCCCTCGATCGCCTCATTCCAGATGCGCTTGCTGCATTTGAAGCGGGCAAACCTTTAGTGCTGCGCAATCCTTTGGCTACGCGTCCTTGGCAGCATGTACTAGAACCATTATCTGGTTATCTCATGTTGGCACAAGCACTCTATGAGAGTGGCAAACCGTTTGCTAGTGCTTGGAACTTTGGCCCAGGCGATGAGGGTAACAACACGGTTGAGCAGGTGATTGATATTTTAAGTAGCGCGTGGGGCGGTAAGACAGGTTGGCAGCAAGATCCTTCTGCGCAGCCTCATGAAGCGCATTTATTAAAACTAGACTGCTCTAAAGCGCACCAGATATTGCGCTGGGCTCCAAGGTGGAAGCTGGATCAATCGATTGAAAAAATTGTGCAGTGGCATCAGGCATTCAAATCTGGAAAAGATATGAAAGCAGTTAGTCTTGAGCAGATCAATAGCTATCTTTCACAATAATTACAAAAAATAGAACTAAAAATAGAGTCAATAACAAAAGAGCGATATGAGTAATCAAGTCATTGAAGTAAAAACAGCCGAGCAAAGACAAAAAGATCAGATTCGCCAAGCCATTAGCAAACTGGTGGATGAATATGCTGCGCTTGAATTTGCCCCAAAATCATTTACCCCAGGAAGCACCGTCATTCCACCTTCTGGTAAGTTAATTGACGGTAGTGAAATCAAGAATATGGTTGAGGCCTCATTAGATGGCTGGTTGACCACAGGGCGTTTTAATGCGCTCTTTGAGAAAAAATTAGCCGAGTTCATTGGGGTGCAATATCTCATTACAGTGAATTCAGGTTCATCGGCAAACCTAGTTGCTTTCTCGGCTTTGACTTCCCCCAAGCTTGGTAAACGTGCCATTCAAAGGGGTGATGAAGTCATTGGGGTTGCTGCGGGATTTCCGACAACAGTCAATCCGATTGTGCAATTTGGCGCCATCCCGGTATTTGTCGATGTCGATGCACAAACACACAATATTGATGTCAGTAAGTTAGAAGCTGCGCTCAGCCCTAAAACGAAGGCCGTGATGTTGGCGCACTCCTTGGGCAATCCTTTTAACTTGGATGCGGTAGTTACTTTTTGTAAAAAGCACCAACTGTGGCTGATTGAGGATTGCTGTGATGCCCTAGGCTCCACTTATCAAGGAAAGATGGTCGGCACTTTTGGTGATATTGGCACACTCAGTTTTTATCCTGCTCACCACATCACCATGGGTGAGGGTGGCGCTGTATTTACCAATAACTTAGAGTTAAAGCAGATCGCCGAGAGTTTTCGTGATTGGGGTAGAGATTGCTATTGCCCTCCCGGTAAAGATAATACTTGCGGCAAGCGTTTTTGTTGGAAGCTGGGCGATTTACCTCAGGGCTATGATCATAAGTACACCTATAGCCATCTTGGCTATAACCTCAAAATCACCGACATGCAGGCAGCTTGCGCTCTAGCGCAGTTGGATAAATTAGAGGATTTTATTCAGTCTCGTAAAGCGAACTTTGCATTCTTAAAAGAGCGTTTGAAAACCTGCGAAGAGTTCTTGCAACTTCCAGAGGCAACACTCAACTCTGATCCCTCTTGGTTCGGCTTTCCGATCACCGTGAAAGAAAATTCACCAGTTAGTAGATTGGATTTGCTAACGTATTTAGATCAGCAAAAGATCGGCACCCGATTACTCTTTGCTGGAAACTTAGTACGCCAGCCTTCTATGGAGGGTGCGCAATATCGCATCAGTGGTGATTTGACGAATACCGACAGGGTCATGAATCAAACATTTTGGATTGGCGTACAACCGGCGCTGACTGAAGAAATGCTGGAATATGTCTGCAGTCAAATTGAGACTTATTTAGGCCTTGGCTTCTAATTTCAGAAAACAAATAAGCACAAAATAAATACACAATTCAATACAAAACGAAAGAAACAATGAGAGTTGCTGATTACATCGCTGCGAGATTATCTTTTTTAGGAGTCGATACTTCTTTTTTGGTAACGGGCGGCGGCGCGATGTATTTGAATGATGCTATTGGTGCAGAGCAGTCCATTCGAAAAATATATTGCCACCATGAACAAGGTGCTTCGATTGCTGCTGAAGCCTATGCGCGAGTCGCATTAAAGCCAGCCCTCTTAAATGTGACGACTGGCCCTGGCAGTATTAATGCATTAAATGGGGTTTTTGGCGCTTACACCGATTCGATTCCGATGGTGGTAGTTTCTGGTCAGGTAAAACGAGAAACCATGCTCTCTTTTACTCCGGTACCAGGACTGCGTCAGCTGGGTGACCAAGAGGTTGATATTGTGGCGATGGCTAAGCCAGTGACTAAGTGGGCTTATTTACTGCGTACTGCCGAAGAAATCGTTGAGAAGTTAGATGAAGCCTATATTCAGGCAGTCAGTGGCAAGCCGGGCCCTGCCTGGTTGGATGTCCCAGTAGATTTGCAAGGTGCAGTATTGCCAGTTGAGCTTGAAGCTAGGGTGAGTGCACCCTTGCGTTTATCTCATCCAAATCAATATGCTTCAGATGCACAATTAATCGAAGTGATGACTGCTTTAGCAGCAGCCAAACGGCCAGTGATTTTGGCGGGCAGTGGCATTCGGATTGCTGGAGTCGATCAAGAGCTAGTCAAGATGGCAGAGGTTTTGGATATTCCTGTGGTTACTGCCTGGACTCACGATATTTTCCCTAATGAGCATCGCTTATTTGCGGGTCGCCCAGGAACTATTGGAACGCGTGCTGGTAACTTCGTTGTTCAAAATTCGGACTTAGTCTTAGTCTTGGGATCGCGCCTGAATATTCGCCAAGTGAGCTACAACTGGCCTAGTTTTGCGCGCAATGCTAAGAAAATTTGGGTCGATATTGATCCAGCGGAATTTAATAAGCCTTATGTGAAGGCCGAGGTCTTGGTACATGCTGATTTAAAAGATTTTGTACCTAGCCTGACTAAGAAGGTTTTGGCTAGCGCTTGGCAAGCCAGGCATCAAGCTTGGGTGGATTGGTGTGCTGATATCAATGCACGCTTTACGCCAAAGTCTGCCGACTATCCTGTATCTGAAAATGCGATTAACTCTTATCACTTGATTGAAGAGTTATTTACCCATCTCAAAGCAAACGATATTGTGGTGTGTGGTGATGCAACAGCGACGATTGTGCCGTTCCAAATTGGCAAAATGAAAGCGGGCATGCGCTTATTTAGTAACTCTGGTTCAGCCTCAATGGGTTATGACATTCCGGCAGCATTGGGCGCCGCGATTGCCAATCCAGCAGCGCGCATTATTTGCTTGGCAGGTGACGGCAGTAGCATGATGAACATTCAGGAGCTTGAGACCATTAGCAATCTCAATCTAAATGTGATTGTGTTTATCCTGAATAACGATGGCTATTTATCCATTAAGCAGACGCAAAGAAACTTCTTTAAGCGTGAGGCTGGATCTTCATCTACGTCGGGCCTGTCATTTCCTGACTTTAGAAAATTGGGTGAAGTCTTTGGATTTAGATCAATCGACTTGAAAAAAGCCCATTGGCAAGCAGAATTAGCGACTTTTATGCAAGAGTCAGGGCCAAGTCTTTGCAATGCGGACTTGGATGTCCATCAAGAGTTTGAACCCAGATTAAAGTCTAAAATGGTGGACGGTGTGATTTCCACCCCAGAATTGGATGATATGCACCCATTTATGGATGCCGAGCTAATAGCGCAAATTCGCAATAGCGCAAAGAATATTAACTAAAAGAAGCTAAAAAGAGGCGCAGGATGATTTCTCAAAAAGATAAAGCATTATTTGAAAACTTGTTTGTTTTGGAGTTGGCCAATAACCACTGGGGTAAAGTCGATCGTGGCCTGAAGATCATTCGTGATTTCGGCACGGTGGTGCGCTATAACAATGTTAAAGCGGCCATTAAACTCCAGTTCCGTGATGTCGATAGCTTCATTCATCCAGAATTTAAAGGTGACCAAGAGTCACGCTACATTAAAAAAACGGAGGCTACCAAGCTATCTAGGGATCAGTTTGCCCGCTTGCTAGACGAGGTCAGAAACGTCAGCTGCATTCCGATGGCAACCCCATTCGACGAAGCTTCGGTTGATTTATGCGTAGAGTTTGATTTGCCGCTCATTAAGATTGCCAGTTCCGACGTCAACGATTGGCCATTGCTAGAAAAGATTGCCTCAACCCGTCGGCCGGTGATTATTTCTACTGGCGGCGCCTCTGAAAAAGACTTAGATGACACGGTGCGGTTTTTTGAGAAGCGCGATATCTCCTTGGCGATTAATCATTGCGTCTCTCTCTACCCTTCAGAAGATGATGAGCTCAACCTCAATCAAATCGACTATCTTAAAAATCGCTTCCCTAACCATGTGATTGGTTTGTCCACTCATGAGTACCATGACTGGCATTCTTCGATGTTGATCTCCTATGGCAAAGGTGCCAGAACTTGGGAGCGTCATATTGACATTGATTATGAAGGGGTGCCCGTTTCTAATTACTGCACTTTGCCAGAGCAAGCTGATTCTTGGTTTAAGGCTTTTCATAAGGCTGCTGAAATGTGTGGCGGCTCAGCCGATTCGCGTCGCATCATTAGCAAAAAAGAGGTCGAGTATCTTGATGCCTTAGTACGCGGTGCATATGCCAAGAAAGATTTAGAGCCTGGCCACGTTTTAACCAAAGATAATTTTGATAAAGACTTTTATCTGGCCGTTCCTTTGATGAAGGGCCAACTCTCCTGCAGAGAAGTTATTAATGGCGAGAAATTAACAAAAGCTATTAAAGCAAATGAGGCTCTTAGCATCAATCACATTGATGGCCCTTATGCAGAAAATGCTTCTCTTAAGCAATTGATTCTCAATAGAGGAGCTTAATTGCGATCTGTTGCGCAACTGATTGGCGAGGCTGGTAAAGAGGCAAAAAAAATTTCTGGCCCGGTTTTAATCTATGGCGCTGGAAATGCAGGCCGTAGTGTTTGCCAATTTCTTGAGCAGCAAGGTGTTGTCGTTTCCTGCTTTATTGATCAGCGCCATACAGATGGTCAAAGTGTATTGGGTAGATCGGTTCTGTCGATAGAACAGGCTTTTGCTCACTACGGCAGTTCAGTTGAAGTGTTGGTGGCGATTCATAATCGTGGGGTTGATATGCCCCCATTGCTCGCAAACTTGAGCGCTGCTGGCTTTAGCCATATTGTGACGATGTTTGATTTTGTTAATCAGTTTCCACAAGAGCCTACCTTTCGCTTTTTCCTATCAGCAGCTTCAAGTCTTGCCGGTCAAGAGGTGGCAGCCCAATCTTTCTTGGATCTGCTAGAGGATGATAAGAGTCGAAAAATTTACTATGACCTGATTCAGTTTCGTACAACTGGCGACTATCGATTCTCTCCGCTACCCGATATTGAAAATCAATATGCCCCCAAAGATATTCCGCCATGGAGTCCCCAACTACGATTGATGGATTGTGGCGCCTATAACGGCGATTCCATTCTCATGTTTAAAAAATATGGATATCAGCTAGAGTCTGTTATTGCGTTTGAACCAGATCTAGCGAACTACCAATTGCTGGTTCAGAATATGCAAGGGCAGGCTGGAATATTTTTACCCTGTGGCGTTTCCTCTTCTGCAAAGACGGTGCAGTTCTCTGCCGGTGATGGTGAGGCCTCTAGGGCGACAGAAGTAGGCGGCATCTCTGTACAAATGCTCAGCATTGATGATGCTTTTCCAGGATGGGCTCCCAATCTCATTAAGTTTGATGTAGAAGGGGGTGAGTACGACGCCTTATTAGGCGCAAAGAAAACCCTAGAGCAGTATCGACCCGGCCTAGCCATTAGCGCTTATCACTTACCTTCTGATTTGTGGCGCCTTGGCTTGTTGATTCAAGGCATGCGATTAAATTATTCTTTCTATATGAGAGCGCACGCATATAGCAGTTTTGATACCGTTTTATATGCTATCCCCAGATAACACTATTGAATATAAAGAAATCAAAAATATCATTTTTGATTTAGATGGAACGCTCATCGATTCAGCCCCATCCATCTTGGGGGCTTTTAAGCAAGTGCTTGAGCAGTTTTCTTATGCCCCTATCAGACCTTTAAATTCAGATTTAATAGGGCCACCCTTAAAGCAGACCTTACAGCTAATTTCCGGTGAGTCTGATCCTGAAAAATTAACTCTTTTAGTTGAGGCATTTAAATCTAACTATGACAATCATGCTTATGCCTTATCAACCAGCTACGATGGTATCGGCGAAATACTGCAGCATCTATCGCGTGATAACAAGAATCTGCATATTGCTACCAATAAGAGATTGGCGCCAACCCAAAAGATTATTCAATTATTTGAGTGGGAAAAATATTTCCAGTCTGTTTACGCAATTGATAAGGCAGCGCCCGCGTATTTGAATAAAGCGCATATGCTGGAGTCGATGATGGCTGATTTGAAATTGCAATCTGATCATTGTCTCTACGTTGGAGATCGCCTGGAGGATGATGTGGCTGCCAGAGAAAATGCGATGCCATTTATCTATGTGAACTGGGGCTACGGCCCAGGTGATGATCAAACCCAGCATCTGCAAGTAGCCAAAGACCCTAATGAGCTATTCTTATTACTTCATGGGCAGTAAGTTTAGCGATGCTAACCAATATAACTGAACTACGTATCGCCAGTACCTGTGTGTGCTGTGGTGGTGATCGACTGTCCCGCTCCCCGGCAATTTTGATGCCCTTTATTGCTGCTCGTATCTTTGATTGGTATCCAGTAGAGATTGATGAGGGCTGGGGATTAAACACCATTCAAAAAGGCACTGCTTATTCGGTATGTAATTCCTTGCTGTGTGAGGATTGTGGTTTGCTATTTTTAGATATGCGCTTTACTGATGCCGAGCTAGGTAAGTTGTATGCAGACTACCGCGGCAAAGAGTACTCTGAGCTCAGAGAGCAGTTTGAGCCTGGATATATCGGTCGCAATAACCTATTGAATGAAGGTGTGCCATTTCTCAATGAGGTTGAAGCTTTTATCCGTCCTCATCTGCAGTTCCCAATAGCGCTCTTGGACTGGGGTGGTGATACGGGAACCAATACCCCCTTTAAGAATGAAAACACACTTTTTCATATTTATGACATTAGCAATAAGCCAGTCATGGCCGGGGCTACATCTGTGGATGCTAAGATTGCCGCTTCTACTCACTACCAATTAATTGTTTGCAGCCAGGTCTTAGAACATACACCTTTTCCTGCCAAGGTCATCGAGAGTATGAAGCAAGCCATGTCTGCCGATACACTTCTATATATTGATGTTCCTTACGAAGAGCATATGCGCAATAGCGCACCTGAGAATCTCTTGTCAAAAAAGAAGCATTGGCATGAGCACATTAACTTTTACTCACCAAAGTCTTTGCGCACTCTCGTAGAGGGTTGCGGTCTTGAGGTGGTAGATGACAATATTCTTTCAGTAGTCGGCAGAGAAAAAGAATACGCGTTGTTACAAATTATCTGTAAGCTCAACTAAAAAGTGGCAAGCCTACTCGTCATTGGCGGATCGGGATTTTTTGGAAAGTCCATTTTGGACGCCTATAAGCGAGGGTTGCTTGCGCCTTGGGCAATTGATCGCATTGAGGTTGTCGCACGCAGCGCAAGTAACTTAACAATATCTAATCCTGAATTAATGTCAAAGAGCGTGTTTCTACATGATTTAGACATTACGACTTGCACTAGTTTGCCAGTGGCTGATTATGTAATTCATGCGGCGGCATCAACTGATGCAAAAAACTATCTGGCCAGACCAGCAGCGGAAAAGAAAAATATTCAGCTTGGCACTTTGAATTTTTGTAAATTAGCCGAACAATATTTAAATGGTAGAAAAATACTATATGTGAGCTCCGGTGCAGTCTATGGTCAACAGCCTGCAGCCCTCAGTCACATAAAAGAAGATGATGAATTCCAAGAACTTGCCACTCTAGATCCAGGAAAACAAGATTACGCAGCAGCCAAGCGGGATGGTGAGCGCTTTATTCAAGAATTGGGTGGCAAAGGATTGAATGTCGCCATTGCCCGTTGTTTTGCCTTTGTTGGCCTTTACTTGCCTAGAGATCAGCACTTTGCGATTGGCAACTTTATTGAAGATGGTCTGCAAGGCCGCCCCATAAGCGTTAAGGCGCAGCATCCCGTCTACCGCAGTTATTTGTATGCAGATGATCTGGTCTGTTGGCTCATGACAATATTGGAACAATCTAATCCCCTTTGTCCAGCAGTCAATGTTGGCTCTGATGAATCAGTCCTGATGGGTGATCTGGCAAAGATGGTAGCCGATTGTTTTGGTGTGAAAGCAAATGCGCCTGAATTGACTGGCTCCGTAACGGATCGCTATGTTCCATCGATTAACAAAGCCTTAGATGTGGCATGTAAGAAGCCATTAAGTCTTAACGATGCTCTCAATAGGACGATCCAAGCTATAAATCTTTATAATCACTAGAATGAATATAGCAATAAACAACTTGGCTGATAAGCGAAGTCACTTATCAAATGGGGGACCAGAAAAAACGATTCCTTCATGGATACTTTGGACGCAGTGCTCGTGCTTTGCAGTGCTATATGCCATTTGGGATTACCCTCTAACCAACTTTCTGAGCGATTTATGCATGGCGATTGGTGCTTTACTCAGCGTCTATATTCTATATATCAATCGCAGCTTTTTTAAAACCAAGCAAGCCATTGCATTTTGGCTTTTGGTGGCTTTGCTCGGCTGGATTGTTTTTCACTTGCTGTTTTTGAGTAATAACCTTCCGCTCCAGTTGCGTGAATTTACCAGTATCTGGAAGCGAGTTGGCATTGCCATGATCTTTGCCTTGGGTTTTGGTATGGCACTCTCAAGATCGCAAGCTCACAAGGGCTACTGGGTGCTCTTTTACGCAGGTATGTTGATGCCGACTCTTATTTTTTTGGGCAAGTATTGGCTCAATGTGTCCGCACCCAAATATGGATGGGCAGTGCCAGAGTATCTGAGAATTTATGCGGGCAGGGATTCGGTGTTCTACCTGTATAAAACGGACTATGTGTCCTTTTGCCTGCCAGCTTTGGCCGTGAGTTTAGCCCAATTGAAACGTAACCTGGACCAGGGCCGAGTTTTTATCGCAGCCAATCTAGTGTACCTATTGAGTCTGCTGGCAGTATTGACAACCTTCTTTCTAGGCAATATCAAAAATGGAATAGCGTATTCCAGTATGTTGATTGTAGTGTTCAGTTTCTTAGTGTTGAACTCTCAATTCAATAAGGTCGCATCCTCTCGTCTTAAGGGTGCATATTTGAAGTCGTGGCTTCTGAAGTTTCTAATGCTTGCGATGGTGGCGATGATCAGTATTCCGATATTAATGCGCCATATTGATCAAAACCCTTCCTGGCAATCCCTTTGGGCGGATTCTAAGGTTGCGGTACAGGTCGATCAAAATGACAGCTGGAAATACTGGGGAGCAAGAGGCTACCCTCTAAATGAATATGGTAATCCAGTCTCCGCCACTAATTATGAAAGACTGAGCTGGGGGATTGTAGGTCTAAGGCTACTGAAAGAAAACCCTCTGGGTTATGGCTTAGTTCAGGACTCATTCGGTTATTTAACTAAACGCAAGTGGCCAGAGTCACTATTAACCCAAAGTCATAGTGGTTGGTTAGACTTAGGTTTGGGTATCGGCATTACGGGACTAGGACTCATTTTGTGTGCTCTATTGACTGGAATATATCGCGCCATCAAAAATGCCGCTAAAGTGGGCGAAGAGCCAAATTCACAGGAGATTTGGTCATCTAGGGTTATCTGGATACTTTGGGCAGTATTGTTGCTCTGGGCTACCTCAGAAATCAGCCTGAAGCTTCATCTCATTGCATTAATTTTTTGGATCAGCTTTGCAATAGGATTGGATGCCCCCAAACAGGCCCTGCCATCCTCCTCGAAGTAAGCTAAAAGCCAGTCAAAAAGCTGCGCTAGCGAGGGCGGACACTTATAATAACTAGAATAATGTAAATCTAGCTAGGATTCGTATTAATGACGCAGATTCAAAATAGCCCCAACCCCCTCCCCAATCAACAGTCTAGAGAGTTTGAGGCCGAAATCTCCCTGCTCGATATCGTTAATTTCTTGCAAGGCGCCTGGAAAAAACTCGCACTTGCTGCTGCAGTTGGTGCTATCTTGGGGCTGTCGGGGTGGTTTTTGATGGGCTCTTACTCAGCTGAGTATGTTTTACTTAATAATAATAATAATAATAGCTACGCCTTAGATATCGTTTCTTGGAAGATGCTCCAAAAAAGCCTACCCAACTTAGCCGCTCAGGCAGTAGGCGAAAATAAAGCGCCAGAAAATCAAGCCTCCATTTTTAATGCAATGAGTAATGATGCATGGTGGCAAAAAAATGTAGTCCCTAGCTATGCATTATCGAAAGCGGATATCAAAGATTTGGCCGGCATTAGCAAAGATTTAGATGCAGCCTCCACCACCATTCTCAGTCTGACATTAACAGCAGGCGGCACATCCAAAGAGCAGTCCATTGAGAACGTGCGCGCGGCGAGCCAGTTTTTGCGCTCCGGCGGCGCTTATTTACAGATACGCTCATTGCTTAATGGTTATGAGGGTCAGACGCTCAATACGGTGGCCGATCTTGAGCAAAAAATTACCAATACCCAGATTGAGATGGGGTATCAGATCGAGCGCGCCAAAAGTTTGGAAGAGTTGCTCAAGCGGTTTCCAGGCAGTAACAACTCAATTAATCGGCAATATAATGCGGGTGACTCGGACGGTAAATTTCTCCCACTACCTACTCAAATTATCGCGGTTAATACCGACATTAATCAAAATAAAGAGGTGATAGCCCGCCTGCAAAAACGGCTAGATCAATTAGCCCTTGCAAAAAATTTCTTAGAGCAAGCATTGATTCTTCAAGATCAAACATTTGATGGCTTAATGTTGGATAAACAGCTATTAGAAATTGAATCAAACCTGCGCGCTAAGTTAGATAAGAATGATTCCAATGGGTTAGATTTCTTAAGTACAATTCGCACTCAGTTACTCAGTATTCAGGTTCGTTTTACTAAGGGCTTAGAAGCAAATACAACGCCAACATCTAGGGGCAAGAAGGGCATGATGAAGTCAATTGCTGGCGGCTTGGCATCAGCATTTTTCCTAATGCTTTTGGCGTTGTTAGGTCAAAGAGTATGGCAAACAGTCAAAAGCGGTGGTGCCAAGTGATGATCCAAGTCCAAATGAGCGTGCGAGATCGGGCATTAGCGGGCGCAAAAAAAGCCTAAAAACAAAATTCAATAGAAAAAAGTTAACCATGAATAAGTTAAAAAAATTATTATACGATCCAAAGCTTGCATTAAATGTCTTAAATAGACGCTACCTAAATGTCTCTTTTGTTGAAAAAGTTTTTACTCATAAGTCTGAATATCGATCTGACTCAGAAAATGGCAATTACGCAGCAGCCATAATTAAAGTATTAAGTAGTCAAAAAGACTTTGACAATTTTAAGCGTAATTTTGATTATAGGGCAATTTTGGAGCATGTAAGCTTCGATCAAGGAAGTGATTACTTGGATATAGTTTTATCCAGAAATGATGGTTTATTTAGTGAGGCGCTCAATAGCATTTTTAACAGTGATGAAGTAGGTAATCCAATTAAATATGAATATAGTATTCACAACAAGTTATATAAACTTTCACCAACCACTCTGCGTTATCTCAAGGTCGCCTCAGATATACAGGGTCTTTTTGGCAAAAACCTAGATCGAATAGCAGAAATTGGATGTGGATATGGCGGTCAAGCATTAGTAAATGATCAGTTGTTAAACTTCAAACAAGTAACACTTTTTGATTTACCTTTGGTAAATAAATTAATTAGTCGTTATCTAAATGCAGTGATTCTTAACGGCTCATATAGAGTAATCACAATTAATGAGGTGCTCCCAGAAAAATATGATTTAGTTATTAGTAATTATGCCTTTTCAGAATTACCGTCGGCACTGCAAAAATCTTATATAAAAAAGGTGTTAGTTAATTCAACGCGTGGATACTTAACAATGAACAGTGGACTTTTGGGTGTGCATAGTGCTGGAAAGCTTTCCCTTAAGGAACTCCGAGAATTATTGCCTCCCTTTGAAATATATGAAGAGAAGCCCAATACATATGAGTTCAACTATATTATTGCTTGGGGCCACAATAAGGATTTCGCCAAAAAGCATTTAACTTTGAAGCATATCGAGTAATTTTTTTTATTTGAGGGGCAATACTTCAATATTTAAATCCGACATTTCATGGGATTGAAGGTATTTATATGTAGAAGAGATTTCTTCTAAAAATAATCTACGATGCAATATTTTACTAATTTAGATTTGACTTATTTTCAGTCCAAAATTTACTACAGAGAGGGCGCCAAATATTTTAGTGAAAAGGATAATCAGCCTAAAAGAATGGGTGGTAGATTCTCGTAAACTGAAACTTGCCCGGGAAGGTGGATGGCTGTTAGTGGGGCAGGTATGTACATTCATGGCATCCCTTTTTTCAGTCCGCATTCTGACAGATTACCTCGATCCAAACCAGTATGGTGATTTAGCGCTTGGCTTAACAATAGCAATGCTAATTAATCAGTTGGTTTTTGGAGGGCTGGGAAATGGGGTGGCTAGATTTTATGTAATAGCAGTAGAGAAAAAAGAATTAGAGGATTATTTTTACGCAAGCTATAAAATCATAAGCAGAGCATTATTAATAACACTAATTGTAGGGGCAATTTTTATATTTTCCATTTATGGAATTTATTCAAGTTATTGGACGCTTATTTCTCTCTTCGCGTTGCTTTATTCTTTATTGAGCGGCACGACATCAATCTTTAGTTCAATTCAAAATGCAGCAAGACAACGGGTTGCTGTAGTTTTTTGTAATGGAGTAGATGCTTGGTTAAAAGTATTGTTAGCGCTCGGGTGCATTGTATTTATTAGCAAGTCGGCTACATCTGTTTTATTTGGGTATATCGGATCAGCTATATTAATTCTATATTTACAGCTCTATCTTTTTAAAAAATCATTTAGCATCCAATTTAAAAATAAAAAAAACTCAGGAATATGGAGTAAAGAAATACTACTTTATTCAAAGCCATTTTTACTCTGGGGAGGGATTACTTGGCTTCAGTTATCTTCCGATAGATGGGCATTGGAGTTATTTTCGAGTTCCAATGAAGTTGGGTTGTATGTCGCGTTATATCAAATAGGATATGCGCCCGTTAGTTTAGGTCTAGCCTTATTAATGTCTTTTATTGCACCAATCTTATATGCAATGTCGGGCGACGGGAGGGATCTAGCAAAGAATTCTTTGGTGCATGGGTTGGGTTTAAAAATACTAACAGCTCTAATCGGATTTTCAGGAGTGGGATTTATTGTTACCTATATATTTCATCAGCAAATATTCGGACTGTTTGTTAATTATAGATTTCATTCTAGTTCATATTTATTGCCCTGGATGATGTTATCAGGAGCAATGTTCGCGGGGGGCCAGATGATGTCGCTCCAAAAGATGGCAAATATGAATCCAGGATTATTGATAAAGGTAAAAATTATTACAGCCTTATTAGGGTGCATTTTTAATTTTATAGGGGCTTACTTTTACGGAATGTTTGGTGTAGTAATGGCGCAGCTTGGATTCTCATTTATATATAGTGTATGGATGATATCTATCACATATAAAAATGAAATAAATTTTTTGATAAAAAAATTAAGTTGAATTTTACAAGCAGCTAATAAATGAAAATGGTATCAACAATTGGTATTTAATTTTGATTGCTAATTTCACTCTTTTGCTATTAACATTAAATTTAATGTTAATAGCAACAATTAGCTGGAAGCTATCTAGAGGATTGCAAAGAAATTTATTATTGATAAATTTAATTTACTATTTTATTTTTATTAAAATAATATTATATTACTGCATTCCTACTGTACTAAGAATATATAGTGATTACCAATTTGAGGCTCAGGACGGTGTAAGTATTGATAAAGTTATTGAAATTTATGCTATAGAAAATATATCGTGGATTTTTTGGACCTTAGGTTTATATTTAACTTTATACTTTCTTAAAAATAATTCTGATGAATTTAAAATTGACAAATTATCAAAAAATATTATATTAATAATATGCTTTGGCTATATTTTGACGCAAATAATAGGGTTTTATGGATTTGATCAGCCAATAATCCTTGAGCCATTTAAATCATTATTTTATTTTGGTGGACTTGTTATGGGGCCATTTTTAGTTGTTATTTCTAGAAAATACTTAACTAATTTATTTTATGTTCTCGGTATTATTTGCTTAATTATCTCGTTAGCAACAACTTCTACAAGGGGTATTTTAATATACGCCTTATTCTTTATTCTTTTTTTATCATGGCATTTTTTTAATAATAAAAAAATATTTTTTTTAGTGATAATAATATTATTTTTTACTGGTTTAACTTACTTTTTATTTGGGGGCCTTGTAAGCCCTACATTCAATAAAAATGATGGTGGCGATATTGTATTTAGTGTAAATATAGATACAGATAAAAAAGGCGACAGAAGTAGTCTTGATGAGATTGAATGGAGATTTGGAGCGGCAACAAGAATGGGTACGGCCTTCATCGATTTGTACGACAACAAAAAGAGCGCAGGATTAAATCCAATTCTTCACTCACTTCAGGGGATTATTCCACGCTCGATAATGCCAGATAAGCCACATCCCAGCACTCTAGATGGTGACGATATATATTCACAAGGTATGTATATAATTTATAGGGAGATCCATGGTTATAATAATGTTAATATGGTTGAATTTCCAACTGGCGCACATTTTTATTGGGAGTTTGGATATCTAGGCGTAATATTATTTAGTATTTTATCTGGCTTATATATTGCAATTTCAACTCATTTTTATAGCAAATTAGGAATTATATCAATTCCCCTAACAATTATTTTATTCAAACCATGGGGTTATATGGAACCTAAAATATGGATATCCGATGCAGTGATGCAGGTCTACCAGATAGCGCTCCCATTAATTTTTATAGTTCTCATATTAAATTTATTAGATAAAGTAACAAAAATAAAAGTTTCACGTAAATAACATCATGAAAATTATTGTTAGAATCAAAGGTGGCCTTGGAAATCAATTGTTTTGTTATGCCGCTGCAAGACGTCTGGCAATTGTAAATGCTGCTGAGCTGGTGGTCGATAGCATAAGCGGTTTTTCTTATGACTATGCATACAAAAGACGCTATGAACTAGATTCATTCAATATTTCCGCAAAAAAAGCTACCGCAAATCAGCGCTTGGAACCATTTTCTAGAATCAGACGTTTTCTTCTTCGATTTTATAGTTATTTACTCCCCTTTAAGTCACGTATATATATTCAACAAGAAGGCGTCGATTTTGATCGGCGTTTAGTTGATTTAAAACCAAAACAAGATACTTATCTTGATGGCTATTGGCAGGGTGAAGATTATTTTAAAGATATAGAGCAGATTATTCGATCGGATCTGATTATTAAACCACCTACTGATAGTTTGAATATTGAAATGGCTTTGCAGATAAAGGCAGTTGAATCTATTGCAGTGCATGTTCGTTATTTTGATGCTGTGCCTGATGGTAGCCAAAATAATATTTCACATGAATATTACGAACGAGCTTTTGAGTATATGGAGCGAGCTTTTCCTAGTGGACATTATTTTATTTTTTCTGACAATCCAAATGATGCTGTTAAAAAATTTAAAATTTCTAATCAAAATTTTACTTTAGTTGAACATAATATTTCTAATGGCAATGCTTTAGCTGATTTATGGCTAATGTCGCAATGCCGTAATTTTATTATTGCTAATAGTACATTTAGTTGGTGGGGGGCGTGGCTATCAACCCATGAAGAGAAAATTATAATTGCGCCTAGTA
>TBL_comb47_HYPODRAFT_10001798_pt1 | contig 27337 bp, 24 predicted proteins | sample TroBogypolimnion_40_FD_10682 | JGI IMG/M metagenome (IMG submission 10682) | reverse complement strand
CCAGCACCAAGCCACTCAATACTTCTGACTCGTTCTCCATCACATGTGTCCACCTTGTTTACGTGGACACCAGCTTCCCAAAATTCAACCCTCAGCGCTAGGGTGTAGTTGGCAGATCGCTTACAGACAAGCGGCTTGGTCTCGAACGTCTACTACTGGGAAACGCTGGAGGCGCTCTCGCAATTGACACAGCATCCGGCGCACTTGGTGGCGAAGTCCGATCAGGGCAAGTGGCTCGACGGCTACCAGATTGTCATTTCGCAGGTGCTTCGGGTCTATGGAGACGACAGGATCAACAGCCCTTTGCGCCACACCTGCGCTGCGCCAGCCCGCGCCGAGAGCGCACCCAGGCCGGCCAAAAAAATACCAGTGACGACGCAGACATCTAGAAAATCAAATGGGCCGGCGCTGCGAGGCTGACAACGGCAATTGGCAACAGCGCTCCGACCGAGAAACTAGCCGGTGAAACCAGTGCCGCTTGGGTCGGACGCGCAGCCATCGTCTCGGAGAGCCCCAGTTCGTCGCGCGCCTGCGCACCGGGCGCGTCATGGGCCATCAAGTTGACGGCCACCTGATCGGCCAGTGGCTGGTCCAGACCCCGGGCGACGTAGATTCCCGCAAGCTCGCGTTGTTCGCCCTCGGGGTCTTGCTTGAGCTCGGCGCGCTCCCACGCGAGGTCGGCATTCTCGGTGTCCTTCTGCGAATGGACGGATACGAATTCGCCCGCGGCCATCGACATGGCGCCGGCGATCAGGCCCGAGACACTCGTCAGCAGGATCAAACGATGCTCCGTGCCCGCTGCGGCCACCCCAAGCACCGGGCTGGCGGTCGACAGATGCCGTCGTTGGCACCGAGCATGGCCGCGCGCAACCAACCGATGCGGTCGCTGTTGTGCCGCTCGGCGTGGCGTCCCATGTCCCTGGCGAATGGCGGTCTTCGGGGTGGGATACGGCCGTTCGCAGCCGTGCGCGTGTTGGTGTCGGTCATCTTGGCTTTCCTTCTTCCGGAGATCCGGCAACTCTAGGAATTGCCTGCGGCTGCGTCTGTACTCTACCGAAAATGGCCGTCCCAAGCGGCACAACGCCGGCTCAGAAACTCGCCAGCATGGCCAGCACCGCGGCCAGCATCATCAGGGTCGCCAGCCAGCCCACGACCTTGAGCGCGCGCGAAATGACGAACGGGCCCATGACGTCGGCGCGCGCCGCCATCAGCATCATCACGACCATGATCGGCACCGAGATGACGCCGTTGATCACGGCGCTCCAGTACAGCGCCTTGATCGGATCGATGGCCGTGAAGCCCAGCGCAATGCCGATCAGGGTCGAGACGGCGATGATGGCGTAGAACTGCTTGGCGTTCTCGGGCTTTCGCTCCAGGCTGTTCTTCCACTTGAAGGCGCCTGCCATCGCATAGGCGGAGGAGCCTGCCAGCACGGGAATGGCCAGGAGGCCGGTGCCGATGATGCCAGCGCTGAACAGCATGAAGGCAAGCTCGCCGGCCAACGGGCGCAGCGCCGTGGCCGCCTGCGCCGATGTCTGGATGTCGGTGATGCCGTGCTGGTTGAGCGTGACGGCGGTCGTCAGGATGATGAAGAAGGCGACCAGATTGGAAAAGCCCATGCCGACCCAGGTGTCGATCCGGATGCGGCGTAGGTTGCTCCCGGCCTGCTGCGGCGCCTTGAGTAGGGGCCGGGCGCGCGGGTCGGCCAGCTGGTCCTCGACTTCCTGCGAGGCTTGCCAGAAGAAGAGGTAGGGGCTGATGGTCGTGCCGAACACCGCTACGACGGTCGTGACGTATTCGGGCTTCCAGGACAACTGCGGCCGCAGCGCGCTGATCAGCACCTGCGACCAGGGGATGTGGATCACGAAGGCCGTGGCCACGTAGGCCAGCAGCCCCAGCGTCAGCCATTTGAGGATGCGCACATAGCGCCGATACGGAATGAACACCTGCAGCAGCAGCGAGACCAGACCGAAGGCCACGGCGTAGAGCTGGCCCGGGCCACCGACGATCAGCTTGAGCGCCTCGCCCATGGCGGCGACATCGGCCGCGATGTTGATCGTGTTGGCGATCAGCAGTAGGCCGACCACGGCGTACAGCAGCCAGGCCGGGTAATGGCGCCGGATGTTGGTGGCCAGGCCGTGCCCGCTGACGCGCCCGATGCGGGCGCTGACGATCTGGATGCCGACCATCAGCGGGTACGTGAACAGGACCGTCCACAGCATATTAAAGCCGAACTGGGCGCCGGCTTGCGAGTACGTGGCAATCCCGCTCGGATCGTCGTCGGCCGCGCCCGTGATCAGTCCCGGCCCGAGTTTCTTGAGCCATGAGTCTTCCGGATGCGGCGGCACAGGCCTTGTGTCAGCCATGATTCAATTGTTTGCGCGCGGTTGCACCAGTTCCAGTGCGTGGTCAAGCGCCTGCATCAAGTCCTTGTTCAGGATCGGCTTGGTCAGGTAGCGCAGAAAGCCTGCGGCCAGGCCTTTTTCGATATCGCTCGGCATGGCGTTGGCGCTCAGGGCCAACACCGGTATCTGCTGCGTGGCCGGGTTGAGCCGCAGGACCCGCAGTGCCTGCAAGCCGTTCATGCCGGGCAGGTGGATGTCGAGCAGGATCACGTCGGGCGACTCGCTGTTGGCCAGCGCGATGCCCTGGGCCGCGTCATAGGCGCGAAGCAGCCGTAGATCAGTTCTCAGCGCAACAAGCTGCGCGACCAGTTCCATGTTGGCCTCGTTGTCTTCCACATAGAGCAGGGTGCGCTGGCGCGCCACGGGCTCGGACGGCGCCTGTTCCGGCGCGGGCATCCCTGCAGCGGTGCCGGCGTTTAAGCTGGGCGGCGCGGTCGTGTTGAGTTCGATCCAGAACACGCTGCCGACGCCGAGCGTGCTTTCGACGCCGATGGCACCACCCATCATCTCGATCAGGCGCTTGCACACCACCAGGCCGATGCCGGTCCCGGTGATGGCGCTGCTTTCCTGGCCGAGCCGGTTGAAGGGCTGGAACAATTGCGCCAGCTTGGCCTCGGACAAACCCTGGCCGGTATCGCGCACGTTGATGCGCACGCGGCCGCTTGCCGTGCGTTGCGCGTTGACCGTGACCGTTCCGTTGGCGCGGTTGTACTTGATGGCGTTGGACAGTAGATTGATGATCAGCTGCGTCAGTCGCGTCCGGTCTACGCTAACGAAGCAGGGCACATCGAACGCGGCAATGCTGACCTGAACGCCGCTTTGCTCGGCCAGCGCCTGACTCATGCTTTGGCATTCGGAGAGTATCTCGGACAAGGGCAGCGCTTCAAGCGAGTATGACAGCTTGCCCGCTTCGATCAGCGCCAGATCGAGGATCTCGTTGATCAACTCCAGCAGATACCAGCCCGCGTGGAGAATGTGGTCGATCCTGGCCTTCTGGGCGACGGTTGGCGCGGGGGAGCCGGATTCGAGCAACTGGGCAAAGCCGAGGATCGAATTGAGCGGCGAGCGCAACTCATGGCTCATGCTGGAGAGGAAGTCCGATTTTGCGTGATTCGCCTTGTCGGCCGCCTTTCTTGCGCCGTCGAGCTCGATGTTTCGTTCCTGCAGCTTCTGGTCCAGGCGCTTGCGATCGGTGATGTCGGTCAGCACCATGCGATGCAGCGCCGCGCCCTCGGCGTTGCGCGCAATGGTCGCCTCCAGATGCGCCCAGAAGCTGGTGCCCTCATGCGTGCACATCCGCAACTCGCAGGACTGCGTCTGCCCGGAGGCGAGCAACTGCTTGTGATGTAGGTAGTAGATGTCCTGGTCCGCTTTCAGCACGAAGCGGCTGAAGGGCTGGTGGATCAGCGCGCCGCGTGCCAGGCACAGCAAGGTGGCCGCGGTCAGATTGGCCTCCAGCAGCAGGCCCTGTTCGCTCAGTGTGCAGTAGCCGACCGGCGCCAGGTCATAGAGGTCAAAGTAGCGCGCACGCTCGGCGTCAAGCGCGTACTGGGTGTTGCGCAACTCCTCGTTCTGCAATTCCAGTTCGAGCTGATGCACCTGGAGGTCATGCAGCAATTGCTCGGTTGACGGCGGCGCGAAGGAAACCGCGCTGAACGGCGCCGGGCCGTCGATCAGCGGCGCCTGCTGTTGCGGGTGCTGCGCATTCGGGTAGGTCAAAAAGGAGTCGCTCAAGTCCGCTTTCACCTTTGAATCAAGATTTCTCGGTGGAAGACCGCCGCCCGGTGAACCGGATGAGATCAAGTATTGAGGATAAGCGCAGTTCGAACCGATGCCAATTTATATTTTCGGCCGTTAGCAAACAAGAGCCCGGACGCCGACTCTGACGGCTTTGGTCCGAATGGCTTGCATAAAGCTTCAAAGAGCAGCCTCGCAAAGCGCAGCAATTCGCCGGCAATGCGTGCCAACGCACAGACCCCCCGCGATTCCGGCCACAAAGTGGGGGTCTTTAGAGCTGATGCGTAGCGCACCATGAAATCGGATACTCAAGCTTGGGACGCGGCCCGTGGAGCCACACGGGTTGCCCGGCGCTGTGCGCATGCGGCCTCTCTTTCCCGTGCGGTGCACCGCAGTCGGCAAGGTCATGCCGATTGGACACCCGCTCAACAACGCGAGAAAAACTATGACACGGAACTTTCGCCCAGCAGTGGACTTGCTTGCCAGAAAGCAGGCTCATGACTATCACTTGAAAGCGGCTCAGCATTGCGAACTGGCTTCACGCTGCCACAAGGAGGCGGCCCTGCACATCGATGGCGGGGACCTCCGCGCGGCGTCCAGCCAGTCCAAGCTGGCCGATGAGCACATCGGCTACGCCATGCTGGAGTCGCGGCAAGCGTCCCCGAACGACGTTGCCCAAACCTCCGCCACGCCATGACTGCAGCAGGGCCGTGTCCCGCTGTGTCAGGAGGCCGGGCGACGGGTTCTGCTGCCAAGGGGTTTGTGGGTTCTGGAAACAGTCTGCACCCAGTTGAGATGCTGGGCCTTGCGCGCCGCTGCTGAACGCTGGACGATCGCGGTCAAAGTCACTGCGCGTCAGTTTCACCAGGCTGATTTTGTGGAGCCGATGCTGGAGGTGATCGCGCGTACCGGTGCCAATCCAACTTGACTTCGCTTGGAACTCACGGAAAGCGTGTTGATCGCCGATGTCGAAAGCGTCATCACCAAGATGAATACGCTCAAGGACAAGGACGTGAGCTTTTCGCTGGACGACTACGGCACCGGGTATTCGTCGCTGTCATCCCTGAAACGGCTACCGCTTGACGAACTCAAGATCGGCCAGAACTTTGTGCGCGACATCGTGGTCGATCCGTATGACACTGCAATTGTCGGAATGGTGGTGGCGCTGACCGAGAGCATGGGTTTGACGGTGATCGCCGATGGTGTGGAGACCGAAGCGCAGCGCGACTTTCCGGCCGGCTTGGGCTGCCACAACTACCAAGGCTTTCGGTTCAGCGAGGCCTTGCCGGTTCAGGAGTTCGAGCTGGTTGCGGCGCGGGGCTAGCACCACATGCCACCAAGAAGGAAAGGCCCCGCGGGGCCTTTCCTTCTTGCAGCGGCATGGCCGCGCCGCTCAGTCGCGTTCGCCGCCGAAGATGCCGAGCAGGGCCAACAGGCTCTGGAACACGTTGATGATGTCGAGGTAAAGGGCTAGAGTGGCGCTGATGTAGTTGGTCTCGCCGCCGTCGACGATCTGCTTGAGGTCGAACAGCATGTAGGCGCTGAAGATGCCGATGGCCATGACCGAGATCACCGCCATGCCGGCTGTGGAGCCGATAAAGATGTTGATGATGCCGCCGATCATGATGGCGATGGCGCCGACAAACAGCCACTTCGCCATGCCGGAAAGGTCGCGCTTGATCACGCTTGACAGGCTAGCCATGACGAAGAAGACGCCGGCTGTGCCGCCAAAGGCCGTCATGATCAGGTCAGGACCGTTCTTGAAACCAAGTACCATGGCGATCATGCGCGAGAGCATCAGGCCCATGAAGAAGGTGAAGCCCAGCAGTACCGGCACGCCAGCAGCTGAGTTCTTGGTCTTTTCGATCGCGTACATGAAACCGAAGGCGCCACCGAGGAACACAATCATCCCCAAGCCGCCGCCCAGCGAGCGGGTGATGCCGGTGGCCACGCCCAGCCAGGCGCCCAGAACGGTGGGTACCAGGCTCAAGGCCAGCAACCAGTAGGTATTGCGCAGCACCTTGTTCCGCTGCTCGGCCAATGAGCCGAAGCCGTAGCCGCGGTCAATCGATTGCACGTTGTCATTCATGGTCAGAAACTCCTTCATTGTCTGCGAGTAGCAGATAGGGCGCATTCTATGGGAATCAAGACCCGCGTAAGAATTGACCGGCCTGATGCCGCAGCGGTGCAGGGGTTTTCTGCATTGTGGCTTCGGCAAGCGGAGCGGGCAGACGCGTTATGCTCGATTCTTCGTCCAACCGAGGTTCATTCATGAAAAACACATTTGCCCTTGAACTCTCCGATGTCAAGAAGGTGGCGGCCGCGGCTGAAGCCGAGGCGCTAAAGAACAACTGGGCGGTCACGATTGCCATCGTCGACGAAGGCGGCCATCTGCTGTGGCTGCAGCGCCTCGATGGTGCGCCGGCGATTTCCGCCCATATTGCGCCGGCCAAGGCGCACACGGCGGCGCTGGGGCGGCGCGAAAGCAAGGTTTACGAAGATGTTATCAACGGCGGGCGCACCTCGTTCCTGAGCGCGCCGCTCATCGCGGGTATGCTCGAAGGCGGCGTGCCCTTGCTCAAGAATGGCCAATGCCTAGGCGCCGTCGGCGTCAGCGGCGTGAAATCGAGCGAGGATGCGCAGATTGCGCGCGCCGGTATTGCAGCTCTCGGCATATAGGCCCCCACGCTCGGCACTTCCCCAGGATCGGTCTGGACCGATAACGCAGGCCCTCGCTGCACCCGGAAGGGGCTGATCCGGCTTGGGGGCGGCCCGGCGCTGGAACGGGGCCCTAACGCTCGGCGCGTCAGTAGTCGAGCCGCTCGGGCCGGAGTTCCTGCAGGATGGTGGTGGCGATTTCTTCGATCGATTTAGTGGTCGTTGACAACCAGCGGATGCCCGAGCGGCGCATCATCGCCTCGGCTTCGCGCACCTCCATGCGGCAGTTTTCCAGTGAGGCGTAGCGCGAGTTGGGTCGGCGCTCGTTGCGGATCTCGCTCAGGCGTTCGGGCTGGATCGTCAGGCCGAACAGCTTGCCGTGGTGCGGCTTGAGCGCCGGCGGCAACTGCCCGCGTTCAAAGTCCTCCGGGATCAAGGGGTAGTTGGAGGCCTTGAGACCGTATTGCATCGCCAGATAGAGCGAGGTCGGGGTCTTACCGCTGCGGCTGACGCCGACCAGAATCACATCGGACTGCACCAGATCGACGTTCGATTGCCCGTCGTCGTGCGCCAGCGAGAAGTTGATGGCCTCGATGCGCGACTGGTATTCCTCGCTCTTGCTGACGTCGCTGAAGCGGCCGACGCGGTGGTTGGACTTGACGCCGAGTTCGGTTTCGAGGGGTTGTACGAAGGTCTGGAACAGGTCGAGCAGCATGCCCTGGCAGCCTTGCGTGATGACGTCGAGGATCCCGGTGTTGACGACGGTCGTGAAGACGATCGGCTTGTTGCCGTCGATGACACCCGCGTGGTTGATCTGGCGCACGGCTTGCTCCGCCTTGTCGATGCTGTCGACAAAGGGCAGGCGGACATGGCGAAACTTGACTTCGAACTGGGCCAGGATGGCGTTGCCGAAGGTTTCGGCCGTGATGCCGGTGCCGTCGGAAACAAAGAAAACAGTGCGGTTGGACATGGTGGGAAGGTGGTGAAGGGCGGGTCGGATGGTCGGCATGCTGCTGCAGCGCACTGCGCTGCGCGCGGGCTCACGCCCTACAATGATGCCAATTGACCCGATTTTCTCATGCGCCCCATTGACCTGCCACATCGAAGACGCCGTCGGATGGCTCGCCTGAGCACCGCGTACGCAATTCCTGCCCGGAATGCGCGCGCCGCTACGCTTTTAACTTCTGGAGCTTTCCCATGTCTGCACTATTCAGCCCGACCGCCTTGGTCGTACCGTTTGAGAACCTGAGGATGACTGACGTCGAGTCGGTTGGCGGCAAGAACGCCAGTCTCGGCGAGATGATTTCAAACCTGCCGACGGGCGTCAGGGTGCCGACCGGCTTCGCCACAACAGCCCATGCGTTCCGCGATTTTCTGGCCTATCAGGATCTGGCGGGTCGGATCAATGCGCGCCTGAGTGCGCTCGACACGGAAGACTTGCGCGCGCTGGCGCAAGTGGGTGCGGAAATACGGGCACTGGTCGAGGCGCAGCCGTTCCCGGCCGATCTCGAGCAGGCGATCCGCGACGCCTTTGTGACGTTGAGCTCGGGCAACACCCAGGCCTCGTTTGCGGTGCGCTCCTCGGCCACGGCCGAGGATCTGCCGGATGCCTCGTTTGCCGGCCAGCAGGAGACTTTCCTCAATGTCATCGGCATCGAGGAAATCCTGCACAAGATCCGCGAGGTGTTTGCCTCCCTGTACAACGACCGTGCCATCAGCTACCGCGTGCACAAGGGCTTTGCGCACGAGCATGTGGCGCTCAGCGCCGGCATCCAACGCATGGTGCGCTCGGACATCGGCGCCGCCGGTGTCATGTTCACCATCGATACCGAGTCCGGCTTCTCAGATGTGGTCTTCATTACGTCGAGCTACGGCCTGGGCGAGACCGTGGTGCAGGGGGCCGTCAACCCGGACGAGTTCTATGTCCACAAGCCGATGCTCAAGGCCGGCAAGCGCGCCCTGATCCGCCGCAGCCTGGGCTCCAAGCTGATCCAGATGCAGTTCACCACGGCGGAAGAAAAGGCTGATAGCGGCAAATTGGTCAAGACCACCGACGTGCCGACCGAACTGCGCAACCGCTATTCGCTGACCGATGCAGACGTCGAGAAACTGGCGGCCTACGCGCTCGTGATCGAGCAGCACTATGGCCGCCCGATGGACATCGAGTGGGGCAAGGACGGTGTGGACGGCGAGATCTACATCCTGCAGGCACGCCCGGAGACGGTTAAGAGCCAGGCCGGCAGCGCGGTTCAGTACCGCTACACGCTCAAGGGCAAGGGTGCCGTCATCGTCGAAGGGCGCGCCATCGGCCAGAAGATCGGAACGGGACCTGTGCGCATCGTGCACAACATCAGCGAGATGGACAAGGTGCAGCCCGGCGATGTGCTGGTGACCGACATGACGGACCCGAATTGGGAACCGGTGATGAAGCGGGCCTCGGCCATTGTGACAAACCGGGGCGGGCGTACCTGCCACGCTGCGATCATCGCGCGCGAACTCGGGATTCCTGCGGTGGTCGGCTGCGGCAACGCGACCGAACTGCTCAAGGAGGGCACGCTGGTGACGGTCAGCTGCGCTGAGGGCGATACCGGCTTCATCTACGACGGGCTGCTGGAAACCGAAGTCAGCGAAGTCCGGCGCGGTGAAATGCCCGCGGTCCCGGTCAAGATCATGATGAACGTGGGCAACCCGCAGCTGGCCTTTGACTTCTGCCAGTTGCCCAATGAAGGCGTGGGCCTGGCGCGGCTGGAATTCATCATCAACAACAACATCGGCGTGCACCCGAAGGCGATCCTCGACTATCCGAATATTGCAGCCGACCTAAAGAAGGCGGTCGAGTCGGTGGCCCGCGGTCATGCGTCGCCACGCGCCTTCTACGTGGACCGGGTCGCCGAGGGCGTGGCCACGATCGGCGCGGCGTTCTGGCCGAAACCGGTGATCGTGCGCCTGTCGGACTTCAAGAGCAACGAATACCGCAAGCTCATTGGCGGCAGCCGCTACGAGCCGGAAGAAGAAAATCCGATGCTCGGCTTTCGCGGTGCCGCGCGCTATGTCAGCGCCGATTTCGGCGAGGCGTTCGCGATGGAGTGCGAAGCGCTTAAACGCGTTCGCGAGGACATGGGGCTAAGCAATATCCAGGTCATGGTGCCGTTCGTGCGCACCGTCGGCCAGGCGCGCAAGGTGACGGAGCTGATGGCCAAGCACGGGCTCAAGCGCGGCGAGAACGGCCTCAAGATCATCATGATGTGCGAGATCCCGAGCAACGCCATCCTGGCCAAGGAATTCCTGCAGTACTTCGACGGCTTCTCGATTGGCTCGAATGACCTGACGCAGCTGACGCTGGGTCTGGATCGCGATTCCGGCATGGAGTTGCTGGCCGCCGATTTCGATGAACGCGATCCGGCGGTCACGACCCTGATCAGCATGGCGATCGCGGCCTGCAAAGCCGAGGGCAAGTACATCGGCATTTGCGGCCAGGGTCCGAGCGATCATCCGGACTTTGCGGAGTGGCTGACGCGTGAGGGGATTTCATCGATTTCCCTGAACCCGGATTCAGTCGTGGCGACCTGGCAAAGGCTCGCTGGTCAATAGCCATGGCCGGCGGCTTGCGTTTGCAGGGCTGGCTGCTGGCACTCTGGTTTGCGGCGTCGTTTGGCGTCGTCTTCTTTGCCCACGACCTGCGCGGCATTGTCGATGGCTGGCCGGTGGCCTATTGGTTCGCCGCGCAAGGCAGTGTGTTCATCTTCATCGCCATTGTTGCGCTGTTTGCCTGGCTCGCCAATCGGCGCGACGGACAGAGCGCGACGGCGGACCCCGCCTATAGCGCCTACAAGCGCCGCCTTCACCGGCGCTTTGGCGTCTTCGTGCTGGGCCTGCTGCTGTTCTTGCTGGCCCTGGCGCTGGCCGAGCAGTGGGGGTTGAAGAAGGGCTGGGTCGGCGCGATCTTCCTGTTTGCCACAGTCTGCCTGTACGCCGTGATTGGCGTGCACGGACGCACCTCGGACGCCGCCGAGTACTACGTGGCCGGGCGCAATATTCCGGCTGTCTACAACGGCATGGCGACGGCGGCGGACTGGATGAGCGCAGCTTCATTCATCAGCATGGCCGGTGGGCTCTACCTGCAGGGGTTTTCCGGCACGCCGGGGCAGCCCGGCGGCCTGGTCTATGTGCTGGGCTGGACCGGCGGCTTTTGTCTCGTGGCGCTGCTGGTGGCGCCGTACCTGCGAAAGCTCGAGTTGTACACCGTGCCTGACTATTTTCAGCAACGTTTCGGCGGTCGTTGGCCGCGTATGATCGCGGCGTTTTCGGCCGTGCTGTGTTCCTTCACCTATGTGGTGGCGCAGATCTACGGCGTCGGGCTGATCACCTCGCGTCTGACCGGTGTCCAGTTCGAGATCGGCATCCTGCTCGGTCTGGGCGGCGTGCTGGTGTGCTCGTTCCTCGGGGGCATGCGGGCCGTGACCTGGACCCAGGTGACCCAGTACGTGGTGCTGATCCTGGCCTTTCTGATCCCTGTTTCGTGGCTTGCCTACAAGCAGATGGGCAACCCCTTGGCACCCTTTGTCTACGGACAGCAACTGCCCAAGATTGCAAGCCTCGAACAGCAATTGCTGAAGTCGCCAGCCGAGCGGCAGGTGACCGACGAATTCGCGCGGCGCGCGCGCGACTACGAGCTCAAACTGCAGGACGTGGAGGTAGCGCTGGCGACCGAACGCAAGGACCTGAAGGACAGGATTCACCGGTTGAACGAACACCATGCGGACGAAGTGGCCATCGTCGCCGCAAGGCGTGAGTTTGCTGCGCTGCCCAGGGATGTCGCGACGGCGCGCGAGTACTGGACGCGCGCCATGCAGGACAACCTCGAGCGCGCCAGGCCGCTGGGCGGCATGCCGCTGCACGCCAAGGCCTTTGCCGGCGATCCGGATGGCAGTCCCGCTGAACGAGAGGAATTTGAACTCTCACGGACCAACTTCCTGGCCCTGATGTTCTGCCTGATGGTGGGGACGGCCGGCTTGCCGCACCTCCTGACCCGCTTCTACACGACCCGAACGGTCGCCGAGGCCCGGACTTCCGTGGTCTGGTCGCTGTTTTTCATTGCCCTCCTGTACCTCGCGGCGCCGGCGCTGGCGGTGCTCGTGAAGTACGAGATCATGAGCCACCTGGTCGGCCAGAGTTTTGATTCGCTGCCGGCCTGGATTGCGCAATGGGCGAAAGTCGACCCGGCCCTGATCTCGGTCAGCGATGTCAATGGCGACAACATCCTGCAGTTTTCCGAACTCCGACTGGGCGCCGATATTGTGATGCTGGCAACACCGGAGATTGGCGGATTGCCTTACGTGGTATCGGCGCTGGTTGCCGCAGGTGGGCTGGCCGCAGCCTTGTCGACCGCCGATGGCCTGCTGCTGACGATTGGCAACGCGCTGGCGCATGACCTGTTCTTTCGCGGCGCCAGCGGGAATGGTCAGGCGGGGGCCGTGCGCCGCGTGATGTTGTCCAAATTCGTGCTGCTGGTGGCAGCCCTGGTGGCGGCCTACGTCGCGGCGCAACGCCCGGCGGACATTCTCTACCTCGTCTCGGCGTCGTTCTCGCTGGCGGGGGCTGCGTTTGTGCCGGTCATGGTGCTGGGAATCCTGTGGAAGGGCACGACCTCCCGGGCCGCCGTGAGCGGTATGTCGGCGGGCCTGGGCCTGACGATCTACTACATGGCCGTCAATGCGGCGTCGGTCCGCTCCGAACTGGGTCTGGGTGGCAGCGGCCTGTGGTTTGGCATCCAGCCGGTTTCTGCCGGCGTCTTCGGCATTCTGGCCGGACTGCTCGTGACGCTGGGCGTCAGCCTGATATGGCCGGGAGGGAGCGGCGGCACGCGGCTTTCGGATCGCATATAATCGCTGGCTCACCTTGCCACACCTCACACGACGCTGGGGGTGGCTTTTTCTGCCCCGCAGGGGCTATCCACAAGGAGTATCAATGCGTCATTACGAAATCATTCTCATGATCCATCCGGATCAGAGCGAACAAGTTCCCGCCATGCTGGAGCGCTACAAGGGCATGATCATTGCCGGCGGCGGCAAAGTGCACCGCGTCGAGGACTGGGGCCGTCGCCAACTGGTCTACATGATCAACAAGCTTGCCAAGGCGCACTACCTTTGCGTCAACATCGAAGCCGATCAGGCTGTGATGGCCGAACTCGAACATGCGTTCAAGTTCAACGATGCAGTCTTGCGTCATCTGACCGTTTCGAAGAAGAAGGCCGAAACCGGCCCGTCTTCGATGATGAAGACGGTCGAGCGTGAAGACGCCCGCAAGACACAGCAGGCTGAATACCAGGCCTGAACCAGTACTTGTCAGCGAGGAGCGTGAACCACGTTGCCAACCAGCTTGTTCTGACCGCCTGTATCGCCGAGCTTGACGGCTTGCGCTACACACCGGCCGGACTGCCTGCCTTGAATCTTCGTCTCGAACACGAGTCCGAAATTCAGGAAACAGGGCAAAAAAGACAGGTCAAGGCGGCAATCAAGGCGGTGGCTTTCGGTGCATTGGCTGAACGGCTTGTCAGACAGGCCATAGGCAGCACCTGGCGCTTTACCGGTTTCTTGGGAACACCCCGCAATGGCAAGACACTTGTATTTCATGTTCAAGAGTTTCAGCAAGATTAACGAATTCGCATTTATTTAAGGAGTCCATCATGGCCGGACCAAAACGTTTCAATAACAAAGACAAGCGCCCGAAGCGCCCAGCACAAAACCTGCTGTTCAAGCGCAAGCGCTTTTGCCGTTTCACCGTGACCGGTGTTGAAGAGATCGACTACAAGGACATCGACACCCTGCGCGATTTCATCGCCGAGAACGGTAAGATCATCTCCGCGCGCCTGACTGGCACCCGTGCCATTTTCCAGCGCCAGCTCAACACCGCTATCAAGCGCGCGCGTTTCCTCGCGATGCTGCCGTACAGCGACCAGCACAAGATCTAAGGAAAACGACCATGCAAATTATTCTGCTCGACAAGGTCGTGAACCTTGGCAATCTCGGTGAAATCGTGCGCGTCAAGGACGGTTATGCCCGCAACTTCCTGATTCCTTCCGGCCGCGCCCGTCGCGCCACCGAATCGGCGAAACAACAGTTCGAAGAAAAGCGCGCTGAACTGGAAAAGGCTGCCGCCGCCAAACTGGCCGAGGCGCAAGCCGTCGGTGAAAAGCTGGCCGGCACAACCGCCAAGCTGACTCAGAAGGCTGGCGTGGACGGTCGCCTGTTCGGTTCGGTCACCAACGCCGACATCGCTGAAGAGCTGACCAAGAATGGATTCCCCGTCGTCAAGGCGCAGATCCGCATGCCCAATGGTCCGATCAAGGTCGTTGGCGACAGCACGGTCAGCGTCGCTTTGCATACCGACGTCGTGGTTGACATCACGGTCTCGGTGTACGGCGAAACGGCCTAAACCGCGCTCGCTCTGCCTCTAAAGCCGCCGGGGTTTGCGCCCCGGCGGCTTTTCTCTTGGCGCTTCGACTTGTCCACAGATCTTCACAGCCTGTGCACAGCTTTTAAGCGGCTTGTGCCCAGCATTTCACTCGACGCCAAACGGTCGCTGGCGTAGTATTCAAGGCTCAAAGGAAACCCCATGTCTGCTGTACTTTCTGCCGTGCCCGATGATTACGGTCAAGACCGGCAAGTGGCGCAATTGCGCATTCCGCCGCACTCGGTCGAGGCCGAGTCCAGCGTGCTCGGCGGCCTGCTGCTCGACAACGGCGCCTGGGACCGGGTTGGCGATTTATTGCACGAAGGGGACTTCTACCGCTTTGAGCACCGCATGGTGTTCGGCGCCATCGGGGCTTTGATCAACGCCTCAAAGCCGGCCGACGTGATCACGGTGTTCGAGCAATTGCTCGGGCAAGGCAAGGCCGAGGAGATCGGCGGGCTGGCTTACCTCAACGCGCTGGCGCAATACGTGCCCAGCGCCGGCAATATCCGGCGCTACGCCGAGATCGTCCGTGAGCGCTCCATCCTGCGCAAGCTGGTCAGCGCCAGCGACGAGATTTCGACCACCGCGTTCAACCCGCAGGGGCGTCCGGTGGCGACGATACTGGACGAGGCCGAGCAGAAGATCTTCAACATCGGCGAAGAGGGTGCACGCAATCGCCAGGGCTTTCAGGCGATGGACTCGCTGGTGGTGGCACTGCTGGACCGGGTCCAGGAGATGGCCGACAACCCGAACGACGTGACCGGCGTGCCGACCGGGTTTTACGACCTCGACCGCATGACGGCCGGCTTTCAGGCCGGCGACCTGATCGTGCTGGCGGCGCGGCCGTCAATGGGGAAGACGGCCCTGGCTATCAATATTGCCGAGCATGTGGCGCTCAACGAGGGCCTGCCGGTGGCAGTGTTCTCGATGGAAATGGGGGCGGCCCAACTGGCCGTGCGGATCGTCGGCTCGATTGGCCGCATCGACCAGAGCCATTTGCGCACCGGCAAGCTGACCGACGAGGAATGGCCGCGCCTGACCGAAGCGATTGAAAAGCTGCGCACCATTTCCCTGCACATCGACGAGTCGGCCGGCCTGACCTCGAGCGAACTGCGGGCCAACGCCCGGCGCCTGTCGCGCCAGTGCGGCAAGCTCGGCCTAATTGTGGTGGACTATCTACAGCTCATGAGTGGATCGAGCAACAGCGACGGCGAGAACCGCGCAACAGAACTGGGTGAAATCTCACGCGGCCTCAAGATGCTGGCCAAGGAATTGCAGTGCCCGGTGATGGCCTTGTCGCAGTTGAACCGCAGCGTCGAAAGCCGCCCCGACAAGCGGCCCATGATGAGCGATCTGCGCGAGTCCGGCGCGATCGAGCAGGACGCCGACATCATCATGTTCATCTACCGTGACGAGTACTACACGAAGGACGCCTGCAAGGAGCCCGGCGTGGCCGAGGTCATCATCGCCAAGCAGCGTAACGGCCCGACCGGCGTCGTCAAGCTGGCCTTCCTGAAACCGATCACCAAGTTCGAATCGCTGGCCTCTGGCGGCAGCGGCGACTTCTAGGGCGCCGCCACGGGCCTAGTGGACCTTGGTGCGACGGGGCGCTAAAGCACCTCGCTGGCAAAGTCTGCCAGCCGCGAGCGTTCGCCGCGCGCCAGCGTGATGTGGCCGCCGTGCTGCCAGCCCTTGAACTTGTCGACGGCAAATGTCAACCCGGACGAGCCCTCCGTTAGGTAGGGCGTGTCGATCTGGGCGATATTCCCCATGCAGATGATCTTGGTGCCTGGGCCGGCGCGGGTGATCAGCGTCTTCATCTGTTTGGGCGTCAGGTTCTGCGCCTCGTCGATGATGACGTACTTGTTCAGAAAGGTGCGCCCGCGCATGAAGTTCATGCTCTTAACCTTGATCCGGCTGCGGATCAGTTCGTTGGTGGCGGCACGCCCCCATTCGCCGGCGCTGGTGTCGGTCTTGCCCAGCACTTCGAGGTTGTCATCGAGCGCGCCCATCCACGGCCCCATTTTTTCTTCTTCGGTGCCCGGCAGGAAGCCGATGTCTTCACCGACGCTGACCGTGGCCCGCGTGACGATGATCTCGGTGTAGCGCCGGTCGTCCAGAACCTGGGTCAGGCCCGCCGCCAGCGCCATCAGGGTCTTGCCAGTGCCGGCCGTTCCGGTCAGGGTGACGAAGTCGATCTCCGGATCCATCAGCAGGTTCATCGCGAAGTTCTGCTCCCGGTTGCGCGTGGTCACACCCCAGACCGCATTCTTCAGGTGCGTGTAGTCCTTGAGCGTCTTGAAGACCGCCGTGTTGCCGCGGATTTCGGTGACACGGGCGTACAGGCTGGGCTCGCCGGGCGATTCGAAGTAGATGAATTGGTTGATCAGCAGGCTTGGCACGATCGGGCCGGTGATGCGGTAGAACGTGTGCGCCCCCTGCTGCCAGCTTTCCACGGTTTCGCCGTGATTGGTCCAGAAATTGGCGGGCAGGGCATAGGCGCCGGCGTACAGCAAATCGCCGTCTTCGAGGGTCTTGTCGTTCTGGTAGTCGTCGGTTGCGAGGCCGAGTGCGCGTGCCTTGACGCGCATGTTGATGTCCTTGGACACCAGCACCACTTCGCGCGCTGCGGTACCGGGCACCTGGCCGTGCTCGGCGAACTGCTGGCGCAGCGCCTCCACCACGCCCAGAATCTGGTTGTCGGCTTTGCCTTGGGGCAGGCTGCTGGGCAGTGTGTAGTTCAGGAGTTGCGTCTGGAAGAACAGTTTGCCGCCGGCCTCGCGGTGGCCGGTGCTGCCCAGCGGCAAGCCGGTCGTGATGTCCGCGTTCTGATGGCCGGCCAGGGCGTCCAGCGTGCGGCTGGTCTGGCGCGCGTTGCGTGCGACCTCGGTCACGCCTTTTTTGTGTGAGTCGAGTTCTTCCAGAACAATCATCGGAAGGAAGATGTCGTGTTCCTCGAAGCGGAACAGGCACATCGGGTCGTGCAGCAGCACATTGGTGTCGAGCACAAACAGCTTGGGCGGACCATTGTGCTTGGTCTTTTTTGCCCGCAACTTGGTCGCTGCCGGCGTGGGCGCAGTGGCGGCCGCTACCTTGGCTGGCGCTTCCAGCGCGCTGGCGTCGGGCCGGCGGGCGCGCGCGCCGCGGCTTGGCGCTGCATTTTTTTCCATGGCCATCGTCACGGGTGCCGGCGCCGGGATGGGCGATTCGCCTTCCCGTACCGGTGCTCGTTCCGTTGCGACTTGCACCGCCGCCGGCGCTTGCGGCTTGTGGGCGCGGGCTGGCACGTTGTAATCCCGTTCGGACAACAAGGCGGCGCGTTTGGTGGGGGCGGTTGGCAGTGGCATAGGGGCTTACGGCGAATGGATGGGGTGGTGTTCTTCAAGCGAAAAAGCCGCCGTGGAAACAGGGCGGCTTTTCAATGGCATGCGCCTGGGCATGCATTTGCGGTCAGACGAGTGCGGCGGTCTTTTTGAGTTCCTTGACGGCTTTGAGCACGTCGTCCACATGGCCGGGCACCTTCAGGCCGCGCCATTCTTCCTTGAGCTGACCGTCCGGGCCGATCAGGAAAGTGCTGCGCTCGATGCCCTTGACCTTCTTGCCGTACATGATCTTGTTCTTGACGACGCCGAACATATGGCACATCTTTTCTTCGGTATCGGCGATCAGTTCGAACGGCAGTTCCAGCTTGGCCTTGAATTCCTCGTGCGATTTCATGTTGTCGCGCGATACACCGAAGACGGTGGCGCCGGCCTTCACGAAGTCCTTGTACTTGTCCCGGAACTGCATCGCTTCCGTGGTGCAACCCGGCGTGTTGTCCTTGGGGTAGAAGTACAGGATGATTGTTTTTCCGAGGTGGGAGGTGTTGGACACCTTGATGCCACTGGTGGCATTCGATTCAAATTCAGGGATGGGTTTATTGACAACAATCGCCATGGTTCTTGATCTCGTGTGACAGGATGCGTCGTTCTCTCAAGTCGTTGGTCCTATCCTGTGACAACGCTGTGGCACCTTCGACTACAACCTGCGATTTTACCCTGAAAATCAGCTCCGCCGCCCTTGAGGGGCACACGTGTTATCCCTATGTGCTTTCGAGCAGCAACGCGGCGACGACCCTGCGCCCCTCAGCGGCCAGAATGTTGTAGGTCCGACAGGCGGCTTCGGTGTCCATGGTTTCGATGCCGATGCGCTTCTCGATCAAGGGCTGAAGCCAGACCGGCTGCGGGAAGCGGATGCGCTTGCCGCTGCCGAAGATGATCAGTTCGGCGTCCATGGCGGCCAGTTCGGCAAAGTGGGACTGGCCAAGATCCTCAAAACAGTTGCAGGCCCAGGCTTGCCGTTCGCCACCGGAGCCGATGACCACGCTGGTGGTGATTTTTTCGCCGGCAACTCCAATCCAGCCCGGTCCGTAACCGCTGATCGACTGCACGCTGATGATGTCGGGTTGAAGCTTCATGCTGAAAAATTCCGGTGGGCTGGCGGTGGGCGGCGTTAGGCCGGGGCTTGGCGCTGAGTTGTGGTCAAATTATAGGTTTCGCCTCACGTCACCCGTGTCCGGAGGGACTTTGAAGACCATTCGAAAATCTACCAAGCTTGCCAGCGTCTGCTACGACATACGCGGCCCCATCATGGACGCGGCGCGCCAGATGGAGGAGGAAGGTCACAAGATCATCAAGCTCAACATCGGCAATCTGGCCGCGTTCGGCTTTGACGCGCCCGAGGAAATCCAGAAGGACATGATCCGCAACCTGCCCAATTCGGCGGGTTACTCCGACAGCAAGGGCATATTCGGTGCCCGCAAGGCGGTCATGCACTACACCCAGGAGCAGGGCGTCAAGGGCGTGACGCTCGACGACATCTACCTGGGCAACGGCGCGAGCGAACTGATCGTGATGGCGACCAATGCCCTGCTCGACAACGGCGACGAGTTGCTGCTGCCGTCACCCGACTACCCGCTCTGGACCGCGGCCGCCAGCCTGTCGGGCGGCACCCCCGTGCATTACCTGTGTGATGAGGCGCTGGGCTGGATGCCCGACCTCGACGACATCCGCGCCAAGATCACGTCGCGCACCAAGGGGATCGTCGTCATCAACCCGAACAACCCGACGGGTGCCCTGTATTCGGACGACATGCTCAAGGCCATCGTGGCGATCGCGCGCGAGCACGGATTGGTGATCTTTGCCGACGAGGTGTATGACAAGGTGCTGTATGACGGCGCCCGCCACACGGCCATTGCCAGCCTAAGCGACGACGTGCTGACGCTGACCTTCAACTCGCTGTCCAAGAGCTATCGATCCTGCGGCTACCGGGCCGGCTGGATGATCGTGTCAGGGGACAAGAAGCCGGCGCGCGACTACATCGAAGGGCTCAACATGCTATCGAATATGCGGCTGTGCGCCAACGTGCCGGGCCAGTGGGCGATCCAGACGGCGCTCGGCGGCCACCAGAGCATCAACGAACTGGTGTCAGAGGGCGGACGTCTGCGCCGGCAGCGCGACTTGGCCTATGAACTGATCACCGCGATTCCTGGTGTCACCTGCGTCAAGCCCGCCGCTGCGCTATACATGTTCCCCAAGCTCGATCCGACGCTGTACCCGATAGCGGACGATCAGCAGTTCTTCCTGGAACTGCTGCAGGAAACCCGCGTCATGCTGGTGCAGGGAACCGGCTTCAACTGGGCCGCCCCCGACCATTTCCGCATAGTGTTCTTGCCGCATGAAGACGATTTGCGCGAGGCCATCGGCCGTGTCGCCAAGTTTCTTGAAAGCTACCGCAAACGCCACAGCAACTGATTTGCTGCTTACCTGCCGCGGCCTGAAGCAGGGCCGGCGGGCAATACAACCATTTATCTGTATGAAACCAATTCAAGTAGGTCTTCTGGGTGCCGGCGTTGTCGGTTCCGGCACGGTTCATGTACTGCGCCGCAATCAGGAAGAAATCAAGCGCCGCGCCGGCCGCGGCATCGAGATTACGATGATCGCGGACCTCGACACCGTGCGTGCGCAGGCCCTGGCCGGCCCGGGCGTCAAGGTGGTGTCCGATGCGCGCGCCGTGATTGCCAACCCGGACATCGACATCGTGATCGAGCTGATCGGCGGCTACGGCATCGCGCGCACGCTGGTGCTCGAAGCCATTGCCGCCGGCAAGCACGTGGTGACTGCCAACAAGGCGCTGCTCGCCGTGCACGGCACCGAGATCTTTGCCGCAGCTTCGGCCAAGGGCGTGATCGTGGCGTTCGAGGCGGCGGTGGCCGGCGGCATCCCGATCATCAAGGCGCTGCGCGAGGGGCTCACCGCCAACAGCATCCAGTGGATTGCGGGCATCATCAACGGCACCACCAACTTCATCCTGTCCGAGATGCGCGACAAGGGGCTCGATTTCGACGTGGTCTTGAAGGAAGCGCAACGCCTCGGTTACGCCGAGGCCGACCCAACCTTCGACATCGAAGGGGTGGACGCCGCGCACAAGGCCACCATTATGTGCTCGATCGCGTTCGGCATCCCGGTGCAGTTCGACAAGGCCTACATCGAAGGCATCACCAAGCTCGGCGCGGCCGACATCAAGTACGCCGAGCAACTGGGCTACCGCATTAAGCTGCTGGGCATCACCAAGCGCACGGATAAAGGCATCGAGCTGCGCGTGCACCCGAGCCTGGTGCCGACGCGGCGCCTGATCGCCAATGTCGAAGGCGCGATGAACGCCGTCATGGTGCAGGGCGACGCCGTCGGCACTACGCTGTATTACGGCAAGGGCGCGGGCTCCGAGCCGACCGCCAGCGCGGTGATCGCCGACCTGGTCGACATCACCCGCCTGCACACCGCGGATCCGCTCAACCGCGTGCCGCACCTCGCGTTCCAGCCCAATGCCATGAGCGACCTGCATGTTCTGCCGATGAGCGATGTGGTCACCAGCTACTACCTGCGCTTGCGCGTGGCCGACGAGGCCGGCGTGCTGGCCAAGGTGACCGGCATCCTGGCAGCGCTGGGCATCAGCATCGACGCCATCCTGCAGCGCGAAGCCGACGAGGTGGGCGGCGAGGGCGCGACCCAGACCGACCTCATCATCCTGACGCACGACTGCGTCGAGTCCGAGATGAACGCTGCGCTGGCGCAGATGCAGGCGCTGCCGACGGTGCTGGCGCCGATCATCCGCATCCGCAAGGAAGAACTGGCCTGATGAAGTACCTCTCCACGCGCGCCGCGCGCACCGACACCGGCGCTCGCAAGCGTTTTTGCGAAATCCTGCTCGAAGGCCTGGCACCCGATGGCGGCCTGTACCTGCCGGAGCACTACCCGCAGGTCGATGCCGCGCTGCTGGCGCGCTGGCGCACCGTCTGGCGCGAGCATGGCTACGCGGCGCTCGCGTTCGAGGTGCTGTCGCTCTACATCGACGACATCCCCGCGGCCGACCTGAAGGCGATCTGCGACAAGACCTACACCGAGGCGGTGTTCGGCACGCCGGAGATCGTTCCCCTGACCAAACTCGAAGACGCCGGGGCCGGCTCCGGCTCGGCCGCCTTGTACATCGAAGCCTTGTCGAATGGCCCAACCCTGGCCTTCAAGGACATGGCGATGCAGTTGCTCGGCAACCTGTTCGAGTACGAGCTCACGCGCCGTGGCGAGCAACTCAACATTCTGGGCGCAACCAGCGGCGACACCGGCAGCGCTGCCGAGTACGCGATGCGCGGCAAGAAGGGCGTTCGCGTCTTCATGACCAGCCCGGCCGGGCGCATGAGCCCGTTCCAGCAGGCGCAGATGTTCAGCCTGATGGACAAGAACATCCACAACATCGCGGTGCACGGCGTTTTCGACGACTGCCAGGACATGGTCAAGGCGGTCTCGAACGACCTCGACTTCAAGCGCAAGTACCGCATCGGTACGGTCAACTCGATCAACTGGGCGCGTTTACTGGCCCAGGTGGTTTATTACTTTGCCGGTTACTTCCAAGCCACAAGATCAAATTCGGAAAAGGTCTGCTTTACCGTACCCTCGGGCAACTTCGGCAACGTTTGCGCCGGCCATGTGGCGCGCATGATGGGGCTGCCGATCGACAAGCTGGTTGTTGCGACCAATGAGAACGATGTGCTCGACGAGTTCTTCCGCACCGGCGTCTACCGCGTGCGCGGCAGTGCCGACACCTTCGAGACGTCGAGCCCGTCGATGGACATCTCCAAGGCCAGCAACTTCGAGCGCTTCGTGTTCGACCTGCTGGAGCGCGATGGCGCGCTGGTCAAGTCCCTGTTTGGCGCGGCACTCGCTGACAGCGGCCGCTTCGACCTGAGCGCCGACCCGCGTTTCGTGGAGGCTGCGGTGCGCTTTGGTTTTGTCAGCGGCAAGAGCACGCATGCCGACCGCCTGCGCACGATCCGCGAAACCTGGGAGCGCTTCGGCGTGATGATCGACACGCACACGGCCGATGCGCTCAAGGTGGCGCGCGAGCAGCTGCGCGCCGGCATGCCGATGATCGTTCTGGAAACGGCATTGCCGATCAAGTTCGCCGCCACGATCGTGGAAGCCCTCGGGCGCGAGCCCGATCGCCCGGCCCGGTTCGAAGGCATCGAGGCCTTGCCCCGGCGCGTCACCGCCATGGCCGCCGATGTGGCGGCGGTCAAGGCCTATATCGCGCAGCACTGCTCATGAGCGAAGCACGCCCCGGTCTGCGCCCGCTTGACGACGCCCTGGCCGAACTGCTCGGTTTCGCTTCGGTGTTGCCCGAGGTTGAGACGGTGGCGACCTTCGAGGCCGACGGCCGGGTGCTTGCGCAGGACCTGGTCTCAGGTCTGCACGTGCCGCCGCAGGACAACAGCAGCATGGACGGCTATGCCGTGCGCTGCGCTGACCTTGCGCAGCTGCCCGCGTCGCTGCCCGTGACCCAGCGCATTCCCGCTGGCGCTGGCGCCGCGCCGCTGGCCGGCGGCAGCGCGGCCCGCATCTTTACCGGCGCACCTGTTCCCGCTGGCGCTGACGCGATCATGATGCAGGAGGACTGCGAAGTGCACGATGGCCTTGTGCAGATCAAGGCGCAGCCGGTGCCGGGCCAGTGGATTCGGCGTGCCGGTGAAGATGTGACGCTTGGCGCCACCGTGCTGGCCAGCGGCGAGCGGCTGGCGCCGGCCTCGCTCGGTCTGGCCGCCAGCATCGGCATGGCGGCCCTGTCGGTGCGGCGCCGTCCGCGCGTGGCGCTGTTCTCCACGGGCGATGAACTGGTGATGCCGGGTGATGTCGCGCCGGCCGACTTGAAGCCGGGCGCGATTTACAATTCGAACCGTTTTTTTCTGCGCGCGCTGCTGCTGCGCCTGGGCTGCGAAGTGACGGATCTCGGCATCGTGCCCGACCGCCTTGACGCCACGGTGGCGGCCTTACGCGGCGCCGCCAGCCGGCACGATTTGATCCTGACCAGCGGCGGTGTCTCGGTCGGCGAGGAAGACCACATCAAGCCCGCCGTGCAGGCGCTGGGCACGCTGGCGCTGTGGCAGATCGCGATCAAGCCCGGCAAGCCCTTCGCCTATGGCCGCGTGCACGACACCCATTTCATCGGACTGCCGGGCAACCCGGTGTCGAGCTATGTGACCTTTTTGCTGCTGGTGCGCCCGTTCCTGCTCAAGCTGCAGGGCGTCACCGAGGTAGCGACGAAGTCGATTGCGGCGCAGGCCCATTTCGACTGGCCCCGTGCCGACCGGCGGCGCGAATTTCTGCGCGTGCGCCGCAACGCGGCCGGTGGCCTAGAACTGTTTACCAACCAAAGCTCCGGCGTCCTGACCTCGGCGGTCTGGGGTGACGGACTCGTTGACAACCCGCCGGGGCGGCCAATTGCGCACGGCGACAGCGTGCGTTTCATTCCTTTTGCCGAGGTGTTGCGATGAGAGTCAGCGTCAAGTACTTTGCGTCGATCCGCGAAACCATCGGCCTGTCCGGCGAGTCGCTCGACACCACGGCTGTCACGCTGGCAGGCCTGCGCGATGAACTGATCGCCTGCGGTGGCGGCCACGCCGAATGCCTGGCGCGCGGCCGCGCCGTGCGCATGGCGCTCAACCAGGTCATGAGCAATGAAACCGCCGCGCTGCATGACGGCGCCGAAGTGGCCTTTTTTCCGCCGGTGACGGGCGGCTAGGTCAATAACTCCCCGGCAGCAGGATTGACTCGTCGATTGTGTTGATGTCGGTGCGCCCGCACAGCGCCATCGTGACGTCGAGTTCCTTGTGGATGATTTGCAGCGCCTTAGTCACGCCGGCCTGGCCCATGGCGCCCAGGCCGTAGATGTAGGAGCGCCCGATGTAGACACCTTGCGCGCCCAGCGCGCGCGCCTTGAGCACGTCCTGGCCGCTGCGGATGCCGCCGTCCATGTGCACCTCGATGTCCTTGCCGACCGCATCCACGATCGGCGGCAGCGCGCGGATGCTCGACTCGGCGCCATCGAGCTGGCGCCCGCCGTGGTTCGACACGATCAGCGCGTCAGCACCGGCGCTGACCGCCAGGCGCGCGTCTTCCACGTCCTGGATGCCCTTGAGGATCAGCTTGCCGCCCCAGCGCTTCTTGATCCATTCCACGTCATTCCAGTTCAGGGTCGGGTCGAATTGGCTGGCCGTCCACTGCGACAGCGAGCCCATGTCCTCGACGCCGCTGACGTGGCCGATGATGTTGCCGAAGCCGCGCCGCTTCGTGCCGAGCATGCCCAGGCCCCAGCGCGGCTTGGTCATCATGTTGAGGATGTTGGGCAGCGTCATCTTGGGCGGCGCGCTCAGGCCGTTCTTGATGTCCTTGTGGCGCTGGCCGATGATCTGCAGGTCCAGCGTCAGTACCAGCGCCGAGCAGTTGGCGGCGCGGGCGCGCTCGATCAGGCGCTCGATGAAACCGCGGTCCCGGATCACATAGACCTGGAACCAGAACGGGTGCCGGTTCGTGCCCTCGGCCACGTCTTCGAGCGAGCAGATGCTCATGGTCGAGAGCGTGAACGGCACGCCGAAATCCTTGGCGGCGCGCGCCGCCAGAATCTCGCCGTCGGCGTGTTGCATGCCGGTCAGGCCGACCGGGGCCAGCGCCACCGGCATCGTCATACGCTGCCCGATCATGGTGCTGGCGGTGGTCCGGTTGTCCATGTTGATGGCCACACGCTGGCGCAACTTGATTTTCTGGAAATCGGTCTCGTTGGCGCGGTAGGTGCCTTCGGTCCAGGCGCCGGAGTCGGCGTAGTCGTAGAACATGCGCGGCACCCGCTTTTGCGCTAGGACGCGCAGGTCTTCGATGTTGGTGATGACAGGCATGCAGGTCTCCTGAGTGAAGCCTGCATGGTAAGGGCTCGGCGGCGTTGAATGCAAACCAGGCGCCGCGGCGCCTGGTTCTTTCAAAACTCAAGGCGCGTTTGCGCCTGTCGAATTTACGGTGCCAGCGTGAACGCCAGTGTTGCATCCGCAGAGGTGAGGTCTGCAGCGGCCGACGAGGTCTTGTAACCGAGGGCGGAAGCCTCGACGCTGTACTTTGCTGCCAGGCCGGCTTGCGTCGCCAGCGAGGTCGACGACCAGTTGATCGCATACGCACTGAACACCGGTGCGCTCGTCGGCAGGGTCATCGTGTAGGCACCGCCGGACAGGTCATCCGCCATGACGGATTTCACGGTGACGGTCGGCGCGGTGCCGATGGTCTGCTTGGCCGCCACGTAGGTGTCGACCAGCGCGTTGGCCGGGTTCAGAACCGCCGTGCCGCTCACGATGCGACTCGTGGGAGACAACGACAATGTGATCGGCAGCAGGCTGTTGCTGAGCACCGTGACGCTGCTGATGGTGCTCACCGGCACGGCGCCAACCACGGCTGTGACGCGACCGTTGGCTGTCATGACCACGTCGTAGTTTCCGACGGGCAAGCGTGTCAGGAAGAACTCGCCGGTGGTGGCGTTCGGGGCCGTGGTTTGCACCACTACGCCACCTTGTTGCGCTGTCACCAGCACCTGGCTGCCAAGCATGCTCTTGTCGACAAAGCCGTCGATGCCGTTGAGCGTGAACGGCACAACCTGGATCACGGGCTTGAGGGCATAGACACCGTTGCCGCGCTTCACGATCGATTTGCAGGCATTGAAGTCGAGCACCAGGTCAACCCGCTGTCCGGCAGCCACGTCGAATGCGTTGACCAGCTTGATGCCGCTTTGCACGGCGCTCGGTGTCACCAGCGCGGTCTCGACGCCGCCGGTGGGTACGACCGAGTTCGTCAGGTCGGTCTTGGTATTCGCGTCGAGCACCAGACGTAACTGTGTGTAATGTCCTGGCGTCAAGGGCAATTCGCCGAGGTTATCGAGCAATCCGTTGTTCAGATTGAGCAGGTTGATTTTGCGATTGACCGTGATGTCGGTCCAGCCACCGTCGGTGTCGGAGGCGGTGCTGCTCTGGTTGACCCGCACCTTGGCGACCGTCACGTTGACGGCGTCGAAGCCGCAGGCTGGCGCGTCGGTTAGGGACACGCCGAGCGTGCCGTTGCCGGTGCTGGCATTGTCGCCACCACCGCCGCAGGCGCTGAGCAGCAGGGCGCAGGCCGCAGCCGTCGACCATGCAATGGACTTGGTCCTGGAATACGGATTGAACTTCTTCATCGCTTTTCTCCTGTTGAAGTGAACGCCATGGGGGTGCGGACACTCGGGTTGCCATCGAACACATGAGGCGCGCAAGGCCTTGCGCGGGTCATGGGGTCGCAGGATGCGCCCGAAGAAGAAAGCCATCTGTGCTGTGACGCACACAGGTCCGGGCGATGGCAGCCGCCAGCGGTTTTGCCGACGAATCAGAAGTAGCCGAGGAACTTCCACCAGATGCTGCCGCACACAACCAGCAGCGTCAGGTTGACCACGCTCATCACGGCGCCGGCGATCCACCACTCGTTGAGTGTGGTGTAGCCGGAGCCGAAGATGATCGGCGCCGTGCCGGTGCCGTAATGCGTGAGCGACATCATCAGCGATGAGGCGAAGGCCAGCACCAGCGCTAGCCCGGATATTTCACGGTATAGGTAGAAACGAGGTCGGCATTCCTCTTGGAATGTCCGTTGATATTGGTGTTCATGCGCAACCAACGAGCGAGGAATGCCGATGCCAAACTGTACCGCAGC
>TBL_comb47_HYPODRAFT_10001796_pt1 | contig 27349 bp, 34 predicted proteins | sample TroBogypolimnion_40_FD_10682 | JGI IMG/M metagenome (IMG submission 10682) | reverse complement strand
GCTCGACATTACTTTCTGATAGCGATCAGATTGATGTGCTCCCCCGATTTGCTGGAGGCTAATAAACTATCCGCCGATAGCGGACATCGGACGCAATGGCTGAATAAAGTTTGGTTCGTTGATGCCATGTCCAGGCAACTTGGCCATAACTGTTTCGTGGAAAGCTGCAGTGATCGCTTCATATTTCTGATCGTGAGAGATATCAGGATTACGTAGAATTGACCGTAAATCGGTCTCTGACATTGAGAACAAGCAGTTACGGATCTGTCCATCAGATGTCAACCGCACTCGATCACATGCTCCACAGAACGGCCGGGTCACGCTGCCGATAATTCCAACAATTTCCGGTCCGCCGTTAATATAAAACTCTTCGGCAGGCGAGGAGCCTCGATTATCAACCGGACTCAATGTGAACTCTTGCTGCAAGTCTGCATAAATCTCATCAGCAGTAATCAAGTCCGTACGACTCCAGATTCCACCTGCATCTAGCGGCATCTGCTCAATAAATCGCAAATTTAAACCTTCCGAGAGCGCCCACTTAAGTAGCGCCGCCGATTCATCATCATTAATGCCGCGGAGCAAAACTGAATTAATTTTTAGCGGCTTAAGACCGGCCGCTCTGGCCGCAGCAATTCCTGCGAATACATCGTCGATCCGGTCGCGGAAAGTCATCTCTTTAAAACGTTCTCTGCTAAGCGTATCCAAGCTGATATTGATCCGCTCAAGTCCGGCATCTACCAAAGGTTTGGCAAGTTTTGCCAGGGCAAGTCCGTTGGTTGTCATCGACAACTTAGGAGCATTCTTGATCCCATTAATGCGAGCCACGATTTCGACAATATCGGGGCGAAGCAACGGTTCGCCACCAGTCAGACGAATCTCCTCTATCCCCTGCGAGACAGCAGCCTCGATAACAGTAATTAACTCATCAGTCGTCAAAAGGCTTTCGTTAGGTAACCAAGCCGCAAAATCGTGGGGCATGCAATAGGTGCAGCGAAGAGAACAGCGATCTGTCAATGAAACGCGCAAGTCACGATGGACACGACCGTACGTATCTACTAGTTGCGTCATGCGTTGTTTACCCATTCATCCGTGCCATCTGCAAACACTTGGTGCTTCCAGATAGGGAGTTCGGCCTTGACCACTTCAACAATCTCTTGGCTAGCGGCAAAGGCTGGCCCTCGATGTTTCGCAGACACTACCACTACAAATGCGCTCTCGCCGATTGGGATCAATCCGTAGCGGTGCGCTACGGCCACTCCCAAGACTTCGTGCTTTGCGGCCAATCGAGTAACAATCTCTTCGATCACTGCTGGAGCAGAAGGATGGATTTCATAGGTTAATGAGAGCACCTTCCTCTCGCCATCATTATCTCTGACATCCCCAGAAAAACTAGCGATGGCGCCAGCTGCAGGATTCGTTACCAAAGCGGTCAGCCGAGATACCGAAATCGGCTGGTCAGTTACTTGGGCTGTGATCATGGCCCTCAACCTGGTCATGTATGTGGCTTGCCAATTGCCCGATAACAATCAACCCATCTTTAACTCCACCTGGCGATCCAGGAAGATTGATTATCAACGTCTTTCCATTCAGACCAACCAAGCCACGCGATAAATCAGATGTTACAACTTTTAAACGACCATAGGCTCGAAGCGCTTCAGCAAAACCCGGAATTACTTTCTTGATCAACGGCGCTGTTGCTTCTGGAGTCACGTCCATCGGGGAAACACCAGTACCACCTGTTGTAACTATCAGATCTACACCAGAAGAAATTCCTTGTGAAATTGCATGAGAGATCTGTTCAATATCATCTGGCAATATCTTTGATGGCCCAACTTCGTAACCCAATTTTGCTAAACCTTCAACCAAAAGTGCTCCCGAACTATCTTCGTAAACTCCGGTCGCAGCACGATTGCTGGCAGTAATGACAACAGCGCGCTTCATTGACGCTGCCAAAGACCGTTTCGGCCACCATCTTTTTCATCCACTCTTACATCGATGATTGTGGCTGCGGGATCAAGCGCCTTGACCATATCGATGATAGTGAGTGAAGCAATAGAAACAGCGGTTAGGGCTTCCATTTCGACGCCAGTCCGATCCGCTGTCTTAACTTTTGCAACTATTCGAACGCCGTCAGCAACAACCTCGAGGTCAACTGATACGTTCGACAAGGCAATGGGATGACACAATGGAATCAACTCTGGCGTCTTTTTCGCCCCCATGATGCCAGCAATTCTTGCTGTAGCAAGAACATCTCCTTTAGGAGCAGTCCCATTAGCAATCAGGGCCAAAACTTCTTTACTCAAGATAACTTTGCCCGAAGCCGTTGCGGTGCGAACCGTTGTTGCGCGATCCGAAACATCCACCATGTGGGCTTCGCCCTTGTCATTGATATGCGTCAATCCGTCGCTCATTGGGCAATCTTATGCGATTAAGACTTAAATGACTCCCGCAGTGGTCTGCGTAGGAAGAAGATGACGCTCACCGCAATGAGAACCATTAACAGGCTTAAGGCGTAGGCCGTCTGCGGGCTGATATCTAGCTCTTGGTATATCTGCATGGTCCAAGTCTGCGTTGTGCCAGGTAGTGACCCCGCAAACATCATGGTCGCACCAAACTCTCCAAGAATTCTCGCCCAAGCTAAGACCAACCCGGTGACGATTCCGCTTTGCGATTGCGGAATGGCGATCAGGCGGAAGAGTTGTCCGTCAGATGCTCGGTCAATTACCGCGGCATCTTCAATATCTTTTGGCAGTTGTCTAAAGTTTGATTCGGTTACCAACACTAAAAAAGGTAGGCCCACAAATACTCCAGCAAAAATCACCGCATAAACCGTAAATGGCATCTGCCAATTAAAGGCTTTGTAAATTGGCTGCCCCAATAACCCTTTGCGGTCCAGTAATCCCAGTAAGGCCAAGCCCGCGACGGTAGGTGGCAGAGCAATTGGTGCTAGAACAATTGGTCTCACGATATTGCTAATCCGGTTAGAGCTGCGAGTCAGCCACCAAGCAAGTGGAACACCGAGAACCAAACAAATTATTGCAGCCAACACAGAAGTCCACAGCGAAAGTTTTACGGCAGTGAGCGAACCATCGCCCTTAATACTCACAAAAAATGTTGACCAAGGAACCTTTACAATCAAAGCAATAATCGGCAGACCAATGACGGCAATTGCCATCCATGAAAGAACGCGACTTATGGGGTCAGTGCCGCGCCGTCTCATTGTGAAATCATAAACCCACTGGCCGCCAAGAACTTCTTCGCATTGTGCCCATTTAGGTAGTCATAGACCGTCTTGGCCCAGTGGTTCTTCGCGGTTGCGCTCGAATGGGATATCCCCAATTGGTACTGAGTCGATGCTGCCACCGGATCACTGAAAGAGATTGCCTTCAATTTTGTCGAATTGGCAATGACATCTGTCTTATAAACGATAGCGGCATCGACAGAACCTGCCAACAATTTTGCTAGTGCATTTGCATCAGAACTTTCAAGTGAGACTGGATTAGTTACTACTGTTCCTTGCGCCTTCAACGCAGCGTCAGCGGCGATTCCACAAGGCACGGTATGACCACACTGCAACCATTTGGTTGAACCATTCAAGCCCACCACGGTGGAGATACTTGACGACTTGGATAACGCAACAACTACTTGATTTGAAACATAGTTAAAAGGAGCTGGGATCTGCGCAGAGACAGATGTCATCGCTAAAACATCTGCTGACGCGAAGATATCTGCTGGTGCGCCAGAATTAATCTGGGTTGCCAAGGTGGTTGATGAACCAAAAGAAAATTTGATAGTGACACCTGGATGGGCTGCTTGAAACGCAGCGCCGAGGGCCGTGTACGCCTTGGTAAGGCTTGATGCCGCAAACACGGTCACGGTCTTGGACCCACCATCGGCAAAGGTGATTGCTGGGGTCGTTATGAGGCCGATTCCAAGGAAAGCCGAGGCGAATACTCGAAAACGTCCGGTCTGCTTTCCCATATACATAGAGTGCCAGAAATTAGCACCGCTGGTATGCTTTAGATCAGACTTTTACGCGGAAGGCGATTCATGACTATTGAAAGTGATCAGGCCAAGCAAGTGCTCCGCTCTGTCTGGGAATCCCAGGGGGATCCGGTCGCAGAACTTGACGAAGAGTGCAATCCAAACCGAGTCTGCAGAAACATGAAGGAAGTAACCTTTGATGGTTTCGCACCAGAAGGTTCGGACCTTAAGAGCGCCTGGCGCCAAAAGCTAGAGCGCGAAGGCAAGCTCAGCACATCTGGTGGATCGATCCGCGATTTAGTTCTTGGAACCACCCAAAACAATTAATCAAAGGTAAGGGTTGGTAATTTTCTTTGAGCAATAACTCTGACTTCACTTCGCTTACCGTCGAAAAACTTAGCGCCGATCTGCGCGGCCACGGTTATATCTCTGATCGTGGATTAACCACCTCTTTACTCATTGCCATGAAATTAGGCCGCCCAATCTTGCTAGAAGGTGAGGTAGGCGTGGGCAAGACCGAACTCGCCAAGACCGTAGCCCAGATGTATGGCCGCACTTTGATCCGATTGCAGTGTTATGAAGGTATCGATACAAATCAAGCTTTATACGAATGGGATTATGCTCGACAGATGCTTCAGATCCGGACCATGAGCGGGGATCAACTAACAGAAACATCAGTTGATGACTTATTTGGCCCTAAATTCTTGATCGAACGTCCGCTTCTACAGGCGATTCGTGCTGGTGATCAATGCGTTCTACTTATCGATGAAGTGGATCGAGCCGATGACGAATTCGAAGCATTCCTACTCGAACTCCTCTCTGATTTTCAGATCACAATTCCAGAAATTGGAACAGTCAAAGCAGCATCAAGGCCAATCGTTATTTTGACCTCAAATCGCACCAGAGAACTCCACGACGCTTTGAAGCGCCGCTGCTTGTACAACTGGATTGGATTCCCTGACGCGGCCCAAGAGATAGAAATAGTTCAATCACGGGTTCCTGGAATTGGCGAAAAACTTGCCGCAAAGGTTGTTGGGGCTGTCAATAAATTGCGTGCCATGGACTTAGAGAAATCCCCCGGGGTTGCAGAGACAATCGACTGGGTTCAATCACTAGATGCAATTGGTGCAAGTGATCTAAGTGAAGATAACGCCGCACAAACATTAGGCGCAGTCATCAAAGGTCGTGACGATTTAGATTACGTCAATAACAATATTACGGAGATTGTCTCCGGTGTCTGATGGCTTCGACGAACTCTTTGTCGAATTTAGCCAAGAATTACGTAGCGTCGGTCTGGTTATCGGCTCTGATGACGTAATCTCATTTTGTCAGGCTGCCGCCGAATTAGATCCGACCGATGTCATGGACATTTACTGGAGTGGGCGAACCACTCTGATCCGTCGGCGCGATAATATCCCAACATATAATGCAAAGTTCCAGGAATTCTTTCTTGATATAAGTGAAACAGAAACCGATCAACGCAAGGTCAAAATTAAAGCTTCTGTCAGTACTACCGCAACACTAGAAGTCCCCAACGTCGAAGAAGGCCAACCGGGCGACAGCGAAGAAGAATCCAAAATGGGTTTTATGGCGGCCACAAATGACTTGTGGCGCAGCAAAGCATTTGCAGAATGTACACCGCAAGAGCTTGCATCGCTCCGTAAAATGATTTCTACCCTTCGACTCTCTCCCCCAATTCGTAAGACTCGCAGATTGCAATCTGTCTCAAAGGGCACGCGATTAGATATGCGCAAAATGGTCCGAGAAACAATGCGGGCGCATGGCGAACCCCGAGAACTTTTCTACAACAAACGGAAAGAAAAACTACGCACCATTATTTTTATTCTCGATGTCTCTGGTTCAATGGCTGATTACTCACGTAATCTCTTGCAAATGGCTTATTCTGCGCGGCGAGCCAATGCCAAGGTAGAAGTTTTCTGCTTTGGAACCCGACTTACTCGAATCACCAAATTACTGAGCAAGCGCAGCCCTGATGAGGCAATGGAGCAAGCTGGCGCTTCGGTATTGGATTGGGATGGGGGAACACGAATAGGCGACTCGGTAAGGACTTTTATTAAGGATTGGGGTCGGACGCGGGTCGGACGCGGGTCGATCGTGATCATTTGTTCTGACGGGTTAGATAGAGGAGATCCCGCTGTCCTGGCAAAGGCGATGGAAGAGCTGGCTCGGATCGCTTACCGAGTCCTATGGATGAACCCACACAAAGGAGATGCTCTACAGTTCGTACCCAACACGATGGGAATGATGATCGCGGATCCATTCATTGACGAGGTTGTATCAGGACATAATTTGAAGAGTCTGGAAGAATTCAGTCGGAAGCTCACGGCAATTCGTTAGGAGTAATCATGAAATTCAGTGTCTCGTTATATGCAGAAGGTGATCGCGAAATCGAGCTCGCCGAAGTCGTGGAATTTGCGGATGCAGTCGCGATGTATAGCGGCATAGCAACAGGCGCCGGAACAATGACATACGGAGCCCAACTCGTGATCGAGGCACCTAACTCTGATATCGCCGTCGATAAGGCGATTGAGATCTTTGCCAATGCGGCTGTCATCGCGAAGATGCCAGATTGGCCGGTCTCCAAGGCAGAGACAATGACTGAGGATCAGGATTGGGAAGACGCCTTCGAATGATCCGTTTAGGTTCCCTTGCAGGTTATCCATTTGAAGGCCCTCGCGCATTAGCTGGCTGGACGCCAGTCAAAGTTGCGGCCGTTTATACGATCATGTCATTAAACGATGCAGTAAATAAACCACAAGAATTTTCCACTATTTATGTCGGTCACAGTGCGGACCTGACGACCGAAGGATTCCCTTTTAAGCATCCTCGCTCCCCTGCATGGGTTGCACGCGCCGGAAACAAGTTCAATTTATATATCTGCTGGTACGAAATTCCTGGTGGATCCGAACGTCATCGCGAACAAATTGCACGCGAGCTAATGGCGGTCTATCAACCAAGCTGTAATGTCGAACAATACGATCAAGCGTGGAAAGACGAATGGATCGGTGAATACTCAAATGCATTCACCGATCCATTGACAACTACTCGCGATCCGAATAATCGCACATAGTTTTAAACTACTTTCCGATAAAGCCGACTCCGTCTAATTGACGTGAGCGACGGGTACCCATCGCCGGGAAATTTGGCGGACGATCGTCAGGATTTTCCGTAGGCTTATATGTAGCACCGGTAACAATGGCCTCTGCAAATGTATAGAGAAGAGGCAACGCGCCAGCAACTATGCCGCCAGTTGTATTAATACGCTCAAGTCCTGGTTCGATGATGTCGGCATCTTTTTTGATCTCCCAGACCAAATCAGCAGCTTCTTCAAGCTTGCCGGCAACTGTCTTGAGTTGGCGACCAACGATAAAGAGATAGATGGCAAGACCAGCGATCAGAGCCACGACGTCGATTACGCTGAATATTTGTAGACCCTTCATGAGCGCACCTTATCTAGTACACGGCCCAAGAACAGGTGATGTTCTAGACCTTCGGCAAGAACAGCATCGACCCCACCAGCTGTGATATCAATAAGAGCAGTATCGGCCGTGTTTGCTTTCGCAGCCGTCAAGGTTGCCTTTATTTTGGTGACACGAATATCAATGGTTCGAACCAGCACCACTAGGATCGTAAGTAGCGCTGCAACTGCAACGACTACAACTGCTCCAAGGATATCTGCGACGAGCCAGAGTGTATGAACTTGTGATGACATCTTCTTCAGCCTCCCAGTCTCTTACGGCCACGCGTTAAGCCCGCGATAACCGCTAACGCATATTCGATAGTTTTATTGAGTCCTTTGAGGCCAGAAGTTGTAACGACCGCCTCTTCAAGACCTGCATTAATTCGCTTTGCTTGGCCACCAATTTTGTGAGCCAAGAGGAGGATTGGAACCACGAGTGCTACAACTACAAGCACGACCACAGTCGCGATGATGTAACCCACGAGCCATCCGCTATGTCCAGTAAAGTTCATTTCATATCCCCCTTAGATCGATTCCGCGAAGTCGCGAACCGGCTTGAGGCTGGCATTGACCGAATCGACAACTGGTTTTACCGTTGAAGTCTTCGCCACAATAACTTGAACTCCACCGTCAAGGGCATCGAGTGCTTTAACTACTGCACGCAGGTGCAAGATGACTCGAATCAATCCGAGTGCTGCAGCGGCGATGATCAGCGTAGCTAAGTACAAAGTATAAACTGCTTCTGTTGGCATTTATGGTTCCCCTTATCCAAGCAACTTAGAAACTGGTCCGGCGTAACGGACAGCACCGTTAGCAACTTCGGCTATCACATTGTCGGTCTTAGCCAACAATTCTGGAGTTGTGTTGAGTTCGCCGATCAGTGCGACTCCTCCGGCAAGTGCATCGTCAGCCGCGCCACGAATTCGCTCTAGTGGTCCAAGGACCAGATTGAGCAATGTAACGAGAACTGGAACGATAACAATAAGTAGAACTAAGTTACCGATTCCCCAAAGGCTCATGATTTTTCCTCTCTATCTCTCAGGCTATCGACGTGCAACGGGTTGATAAGGCAACATGAAGCGAGACCAGATACGGAAAGCTGCTCGCTGAACAACGGTTATTCCGATAGAAATTCCGCTGGCCGCCTTCGGTCCACCTACTGAATTTGGATCTAGACCCATTGAAATCGCCTTCATGCGACTCTTCATGCTGCCGGCAGTTTGATTTACCAAGACTGCGGTTACGTCGGCTACCAATCCGCGACCGAACTGTGCTGCAGCACCAGAAATAACGAGATCTAACGAGATATTGACTCGAGTACCTGTCGCAATCGGGACAAGTGCGGCGGTGAGCATCGCTTGCGCTTCACCACGACCTTTGCGGTCGGCACCTGATGCGTCGATATGAATAATTTTCTTAGCATTGTCTCGGCTAGTGACCTTTGCAGCACCTGCAAATTCGAGCTTAACTGGACCAGCAGAGATGATCACATTGCCTTCGTAATGGTCTTCGCCAACCTTGTTGGTCAGGTCTGCGCCAGGTATACAGGCAGCAACTTGTGGGACGTCGTCGAAGAATTTCCAGACTGCGTCTATCGGTTGATCAACATCGATCGCTTGCGAGATTAGCATTTTGCCTCCTGATTGATAAACGAGGTTGGATCTTTTTCAAATGATGCACGACATCCTGGAGCACAGAAGTAATACGTCGTACCTTCAAAAACAAATGGTCGATTCGACTTATCAGCTGCGACAGTCATGCCGCAAACGAGATCAATCGCTTCTTCCACTTGAAGAGTCTGAACTGCTGGAACAGATGCGGAGAAAACGCCGGCCGCACGGAGCTGGACAAGTTCTGCCAAAATCGAAACTGCCATCTCTCGATGAGTCGTGTGTCCTAAATCCAAGCCAGCGGGCACTTTGATCTGATCAATCTGACTCTGAGTGAAACGGCGATCTTTAAGGTAAGAAAGGACTGCCTGGCCACGTTTATGTGAGGCAACCACACCAAGGTAAGCAGGGTTGTGTGGCAGCGCGATTTCTGCGGCTTCTTCATCTCCATGTCCTTGAGTTGCAATGACTACAACACTCGAAACATTTATCGAGGAACCGTCAAAATCATTAAGGTCGAGTAGCTCTACGCGCCAATCCAAGGCCTCTGCCAAGTGGCTCAAAGTAATTGCCATTGGCGAACGCCCAACAACAGTGAGGCGTGGAGCGGAATGCATGGGTTCGACATAGATCTGAAGTGCACCTTCACTTTGACAGGCCATAGGAATGCTCATCACTCCATCAGGAACATGCATCCCTTGAAAATCACTCTCTTGCCCCAGCCAAATAAGTTGCGCTTTACCGGACTCCATAACCTTCTTCGCTTCGCGAATGAGTACAGGTTCGGCACATGCACCGCCTATCCAGCCAAACAAGGTTCCATCGGCGGTAATAATCGCACGTGACCCACTCTGGCCAGATGAAGGACCTTGGCGCCAGACGACAGTAGCCATCACAAAGGATTCACCCTTTTGTGTCAGCTCTACTGCGCGTTCCATGACGCCGATACCTTCAACAGCCCGATTCATGGTCTCTCTTATTCGCCGTTCCGTACTGGAGGCATCCCATAAACATCTTTACCTGTTGTGAGTGCTTCATAGACACGGTTTGGCATTAGCGGCATATCAACGTTGCGAACACCTTTCTCTTTCAGGGCGTTCATAACAGCGTTAACGAATGCTGCGGGACCACCTACGGTCGCACACTCACCAATTCCCTTTGCACCAATTGGATGGTGTGGGCAAGGAGTTACAACTTCGTAAAGCTCGAATCCTGGAGTCTCCCAAGCTGTTGGCAGCAAGAAGTCCATGTAGTTGGCACCGATGCAGTTACCATCTTCATCGTAGGTTTGATACTGCATATTAGCCATTGCATACGCTTCTGTAAGTCCACCCATGATCTGTCCTTCGACGATCATTGGATTAATACGAACACCACAGTCATCCACTGCAACGAATTGCAATACATCCCAGACGCCGGTCTCTGGATCGATTTCGACCTTTGCGATGTAGCATGCAAACGGCCATGTCAGATTTGGTGGATCGTAGTACGCATTGTTTTCCAGACCTGGTTCCATGCCATCTGGCATATTGCTGTAAGCAGCCATCGCACACTCTTGGATGGTTACGCCACGGTCCTTGTTACTGCGGACATAGAATCTACCTAGCTCCCACTCGATATCTTCTTCAGATACTTCAAGTAGGTGTGCCGCGATCTTGCGAGCCTTCGCTCGAATTTTGCGAGCAACCATTGCAACAGCCGCGCCAGCTACTGGCGTGCTTCGAGATGCGTAAGTACCCATTCCGAATGGCGCAGTATCTGTATCGCCCTCTTCAACCAAAATATCTTCTGCAGGTATACCGAGCTCGTGAGCAACAATCTGTGCCCATGTGGTCTCGTGTCCCTGACCCTGAGTCTTTGCACCGGTGCGCAAAATTGCTTTGCCAGTCATATGAACTCGAAGTTCTGCAGAATCAAACATCTTGATTCCTAGAATGTCATATTCTCGGCTGTTACCAGCACCTAAAGGTTCGGTCATTGTCGAAATTCCGATACCCAAAAGGCGTCCACGCTTCGCAGCTTCTGCCTTCTCTGCTTCGAAATTCTTATATCCGATTGCTTCGAGTCCAATATCGAGACATTTTCCGTATTGGCCAGAGTCGGTCAAGAAACCAAATGGTGTGCGGTGTGGGAAATCGTCATCTTTCACGAAGTTGATGCGACGGAATTCTGCCTGATCCATTCCTAGATCATCAGCCGCAGCCTGCACCATACGCTCTTGGAAGAACATCGCTTCTGTTACGCGGAACGAACAGCGGTATGCAACTCCACCTGGCGCTTTATTTGTGTAATAACCAGTCGAAAACATATATGCAGTTGGAATGTCATAGCACGCAAAGGCAGAGTGCATCAGACCAATTTTGAACTTACTTGGCTGGGCATCTGCAAAGAAGGCACCATGATCAGAGACTGTGTTCATACGAACGCCAAGAATCTTTCCATCTTTACGGAGCGCCAATTCGCCCTTGAGGTAAACATCGCGACCAAAGCCGGTCGAGATCAAGTTACCAGTCTTATCTTCGATCCACTTGACTGGCTTCTCGGTCAAAATAGAAGCAAGAATCGAGATTACATATCCAGGGTAAACAGGAACTTTGTTACCAAAGCCGCCGCCAATATCTGGTGAAACGATACGGATGTTCTGCTCTGGCAGTTCTGCCACAAGAGCAACAGCTGCGCGCACAATATGTGGTGCTTGCGAAGTCATGTACACAGTCAGCTTGCCGGTAGCGCGATCGTAATCAGCCAACGAACCACAGCACTCAATTGGTGATGGGTGCGTGCGTGGATAATGAAGTTCGATCTTGGAGACCACATCAGCATCATCAAATGCCTTATCTGTCCGAGACTTATCTCCAATTTCCCAGTCAAATACCTTGTTGCCGACTTGGCCTTCCTTGTCATCACGAATCTGCACTGCATCTGGCGCAGCAGCCTGCACTGGATTAACAATCACAGGCAGAATTTCGTAATCAACAACGATCGCAGCACAAGCATCCTTGGCAATATATGGATCATCTGCAATAACGGCACAGACTTCTTGTCCCTGGAAGCGGACTTTATCCGTTGCCAAAACAGCAGCCGTGTCATAAGAAAGCGTTGGCATCCATGCCAGGTTACGAGCAGCCATCATCTCGCCGGTCAAGACCAAGCGAACTCCTGGCATATCCCATGCCTTGCTTGTATCAATCGACTTAATGCGAGCATGCGCTACTGGGCTACGCAGGATCTCCATATGCAACATACCTGGAAGCACGATGTCATCCACATAGTTACCTTTTCCGCGAATAAAGCGGTTATCTTCAACACGACGGCGACTTGCGCCCATTCCGCCGATCTTGATTTCGTCTAATGACATATCAGTCCCCCGCCTAGTTAGATTCCGCGCGCATTTTTTCAGCAGCCCAAAGAACTGCCTTCACAATATTTTGATATCCGGTACAACGACATAAGTTGCCCGATAGTGCCCATCGAACTTCATCTTCGGTTGGGTTCAGATTTTTTTCGAGAAGTGCGGTAGCTGCCAACATCATTCCCGGTGTGCAGAAACCACATTGCAATCCATGCTTCTCTTTGAAGCCTTCTTGAATTGGATGAAGTTCGCTAGCAGAAGCTAAGCCTTCGACCGTCTTTACGCTATGTCCATCAGCTTGCACTGCAAGCATCGTGCAACTCTTGATTGGACGACCGTCAAACAAGACAGTGCATGCACCGCAGTTGGTGGTATCACAACCCTTGTGAGTGCCGGTCAACTTCAATCCTTGACGCAGTAGGTCAGCTAGAAGTAAGCGAGGCTCGATATCGGCCGTNCGTGGCTCTCCATTTACAGTGATCGTGACGCGACGAATCGGAATGTCGCTGGAAGGAGGGGTTGCTATTTCTTCAAAGAGGCTCGACATATCAGGCTACTTTCTGTGCGGAGTTTGCTGTCAGGATACGTTTTACAAAAGTTCGAACAATCTGGCGCTTGTAGTCAGATGAGCCACGATGGTCGGTACGAGGCTCAGACTTCGCAGCCACCAACTCCGCAACCTTGTTGATATTTGCTTCAGTGAGAGTCTGACCGACAAGGAAGGATGCTTCTTCGTTGGCATCGATAGTTTTTCCGCCAACACCAGCCAGTGCGATACCCGCACGAAGAACTTTTGTACCATCCATATCCAATGAAACTGCAACTGATGCAGTTGCAAAATCGCCTACACGACGCTCAAGCTTGAGGTAACCACCAATTGCTTTTCCTTTAGGAGCGGGAATGACGGCTTCAATAGCGAGTTCGTTGTAATTAAGCGCTGTCGCATATGGACCAAGTACGAAATCTTTCATATCAATCGTCCGCTTGCCTTTTGGACCTTGAACTACAAGATGGCCACCAAGTGCGATCATCGTTGCAGCCCAGTCGCCTTGTGGATCTGCGTGACAGATTGAGCCAACAAATGTTCCACGAGCACGAACAATCGGATCAGCAACGAGCGGCGCTGCTGCTGCAATTGTTGGTTGGCGCTTTGCAATTTCTGCAGAGAACTCAAGATCTTCATGACGCGTCAAAGCTCCGATTCGCAAAGTCCCATCTGCATCAAAGGTAATGTAATTAAGTCCAGGGATGTTGTTGATGTCCACCAATTGATCAGGAAATGCAAAACGAAGTTTGAGCATTGGAACCAAACTTTGGCCACCTGCTAAAACTTTTGAATCGCCTTTGCCTGCATCAAGCAGTGCAATCGCTTCCGCAATCGATTTAGGTGCTTCGTATTTAAAACGTGATGGATACATTTTTCCCCTACTTCTTCTTATTATCTTTTACGGCAACGGGTAACGAATCAGCATCTGGATCAGGACGNGGTTCTTGATGTGCGGGCCATGGTCCTTGAACAGGTTGACTTGCGACTTTCATAAATTCAGTTATTTGTGGCCAAGCCCANATCGTCGGACTCTTCCCTGTCTTTGGTGAATTCTCGATCAATGCAAAGAAACGCGGATTNCCGCGTTCGTGACCCGTGGATTCAATCGCCATGACTTATCCCTCTTCTAAATAGGTGGATTCCGATGAGTAATGGCGCTTAAAGTAACACCCGTCCNGCGCTCCAGCAATAGATNAACCNTCTCAATTGAGCGCGTCTCACCTAGGAATTGAAGGTTTTTAGCTCTGCCGGGGTGTCGACATCCTTTCCATTTGCGAGACCATCTAAAGAGATGTAATGAACATCTGGCCGTCCCCTCAAATAATTGCGAGCGCCAACATCCCCTCCGGCGCCTTCTATAATTGGTTGCCAGTGCGCCCGTCCAAATTTCACGGGATGTCCTTGCTTTCCTTCAAAGGTAGCAACTACTAAATCGTGAGGCTCTTCAACAATTCTCTTGATCGCAACCGCCGTCAGGCCAGGCAGGTCCACAAGAGAAACAATAACTTCAGTTATCTCTGGAATACCAACCAACTGTGAAAGTCCAAGTCGCAGCGAACTTCCCATTCCTTCTTCCCAATCATGATTTATCAAGAGCTCAGCATGGGGAACTTCCCCAATCCAAGCTCCAAGGACCACATAAATTTCTGGGTATCCCGCATCCCTAAAAAGATTTACAGCGCGATCAACCAGCCGTTGGCCTCCAATTTCGAGGGCAGCCTTTGGTGCTCCCATGCGGGACCCGGATCCTGCCGCCAGGATCAAAACTGCGACCATTGATACACTCTATGTCATGCGCGAAATCATCCAAGAGGTTTTGCCGAGTTTTAACTCTGGTTCTCCTTTTGCCCTAGCAACGGTCACCCGGACCTGGAGTTCTGCCCCAAGACCCGTAGGGGCTTCCATGGCTGTTTTACAAAATGGCGAAGTAATTGGCAGCGTCTCTGGCGGTTGCGTGGAAGGAGCGATCCACGAAGCTTCGCTCGAAGTCCTGAAAACCGGAGTTCCCCAATCTGTCACCTACGGAGTAAGTGATGACAACGCATTTGCTGTGGGCCTAACCTGTGGTGGAACCATCGAGCTTTACATCCAACTTATTGACGCAAAAACATTCCCGAATTTTGCAGGCGTCGCAAGAACGATCAAAGAAGAGAGGCCGATCGGTGTTGTCACAATAATCGCAGGCCCAGGTCTTCTTGGCGCTCGCATAGTCATTACAAAGGATGGTGCTGAGGGCACGCTGGGAAACGAGGGGTTAGATCACGCTGTAATCGAAGATGCACGAGGATTACTAGACCAAGGTAAGACTAAGACAATAAAAATCGGTTCCAATGGCGAGCGTCGTATGGATGACCTTTCGCTCTTTGTTGAATCTTTTGCACCAGCTCCCAAAATGATTGTATTTGGGGCAATCGATTTTGCCGCGGCTGTCGCCAAAATAGGCAAGTTCATGGGTTATCACGTGACTGTCTGTGATGCTCGGGCAATCTTTGCAACCAAGCGACGTTTCCCAGATGCCGATGAAGTAATAGTCGAATGGCCTCATCGTTTCTTACCGACAGTCGAAGTAGATGAACGTACTGTCATATGCGTCCTGACCCACGATCCAAAGTTTGATGTTCCAGTTTTAGAAATTGCGTTGCGCACCAAGGCCGGCTACATCGGGGCGATGGGAAGTAGGCGGACTCACGAGGATCGCACCCAGCGTCTTAAAGATATTGGAATGAGCGAGGCCGAAATCGCACGCCTTCGCTCCCCAATTGGATTAGACCTAGGTGCCAGGACTCCAGAAGAAACTGCTGTATCCATCGCTGCCGAAATTATTTCTGACATAGTCGGTGGAACGAATCAGTCTTTATCAAAAGGCACGAGTCCCATCCACAAGAATTCGTTAGCGAGTGAAGACGAGCCCGCCCCAGTTCTGCACTAATCTGCACTAATCTGCATTAAAAGGTGGGGAGCTCTAACCATCTCGCGCTATTTCCACCAGGACCTACCAATGCAAAACCAGAGGCTTGTGCAACGCCACGCAGCATCGCGGATCCCAAATAACCCGTAGGAGTAAACGTTGAACCCTCGAGGTTTCCGGGGACCAATCTGGAAAATCCTTCTTGTGTCTTGAATTCCTGGGCCAGTTGAATGGCCGATGGCGGCATTGTTGGAGCACCAAGAAGCGAATTGATGACTGGCCTTCCAAAAGATGTCAGGGCCGCGATCGCAGATTGTGGGTTACCGGGTAGCGCAAGAAATGCAATGTGGCGGTCATCGTGTTCGATCGTTGCCAATAAAATATGGTAGCCGGGGCGCACTTTTACACAATCCAATAAATATCTTCCGCGTAATTGAGAAATTGCAAATTTTACGTAATCCTTGGGGCCATCCGCGGTTCCACCTGTAGTAATAATCATGTCCGCATCGTGCAAAGACTCGGCGATCTGAGAATTCAGAGTATCGAGGTCATCCTTAACAAATCGAGCAAATACAACATCAGCACCAAAACCTTCGATCATCGCGGGCAACTGTGGACCCAGCGCATCCCTGATGGCTCCATCTGTTGGTACACCCGTATGAAGAAGTTCGTCCCCAAGAAAAAAGATTGCTATCCGTGGCTTTCGACGAACTACCAATTTGTCATGGCCCGTTGCAGCCAATAAACCCACCATAGGGGAATTCAATCGTGTGCCTGCAACAAATAGTATGTCGTTTTTATTGCTTTCAACTCCGGCAGGTCGGATATTCGCTCCAAGGTCAATTACTCCCGTGATACTCCCTGCATCTTCATGCGCAATCTCCCAGGGAATAACCGATGTCGCACCTTTAGGCACAACGCCACCGGTAGAAATCTTCATGCACTCTTGATTACCGATAGTTTGTTCAGAAGCTTTACCCGTAGCAACTTCGCCGATTACTTTCCATGGGCTAGGTCCACACACCGCCCAGCCATCCATCGCAGAAGTTTCAAATGCAGGTAAGTCGCATAAGGAAACCGCATCCACGGCCAAGGTTCGTCCAAAAGCGGACGAGAGAAGCACTGTCTCGGAACCTAAATGAGCAAAGGATTTAGAGGCGATATCAAAAGCCTCATCCCACGTTCTCATTAATTACTTCTTATTCTTGAGTTGATCTTCAAGCTTGCGAACTCTGTTATGCATCTTGAAGTGGATGTAAACCATCCAAATGTCGACCAGCAACATGATCGACATTCCGACCCACATGAAGTCCATTTCGACTCGGCCGTTGCTCGTGATCATGTTCATTGCTTAATTAAATACCCTTCAGTGTCGCAATTGCTTCGGCAAGAATTGAAATAGCAATTTCACCTGGCGTAGCGGCGCCAATATTGAAGCCTGCAGGACCATGGATCCTCGAGATTTCGGTGATATCTCGATACGCAAGCCAATCTTCACGATTCTCTTGCATCTTCTTCGAACCTAANGCTCCGATATACCCAGCCGCACTCTCTAATGCATACGCTAGNCACTGACTCGACGTCTCTACATCGTGACCCATGATCACTGCACAATCAATCTTGGAAAGCGCAGCAGTCAANCCNGCAAACATTCCTGGCCGGGGGTCAACCGAAGTCTGCCATCCCAAACNCTGGGCAGCNGCTGCTAATGCATCTGCGATCGGGCCAGAGCCNGCAATTACTATTTTGGTTACAGGGCAATAAATGGTGACTATCCGATCGCCTAGATCGACAACCGTAGTGACGCCTTTATTGAAAATGTCTGCGACCTGCGGATCCGCCGCAAGGATCGTCGCAGAAGTAAATACTTCGGTCTTGGTGACTTCGTCCCCACTTACATGCACAACTATTGCGATTGCTTCTCGTTCTAAAAGAGCTGGCCAGAGTTCAGGTTCCAGCAAAGTTGCAGGCATTAGAACAAACTTGAGATGCGTTCCGGCCGGAATCCCGGAGACAGTCGATTCAAATGCAGAGACATCAGTTTCGATAACTCGCCCAACAGGCAGCTTGCGCGCCGCCATTTCGCTTAGCGGTCCATCGAATGCGCCATCCAACACTTTTCCAATTTTCCCGCCACCAGGAGTAAATGCAATTGCATCAGTAATCGCAAAACCCGCAATCGGCGAGAGAAGCCACGCCACGTCGGCCCGCGTGTTGGATTTAATACATGCATTGACGCTCAATGAGATTTCGTACACCAGTGGAGTATAAGGCGAGAGCCGCTATGGGACTACTTCAGACTAAATAAACTGCGTCTTCCACGCTTCCATCCCGCCATCCATGCTGGCCACATTCCTAAAGCCTTCCTGAATCAAGATTCCCGCGCATGATGCTGAGCGAATTCCATGTGCACAATAGATGACGATAGGAGTGTCACGAGAAATATTTGCGGTTGCTGTCCCACCAAAAAACTCACCTTGAGGGATCAAAATTGCGCCATCTATGCGTTCTTCATCCCATTCCCACGGTTCGCGCACATCAATCAGCTGAAAATCACTACCCGAATTAATCATCTGAGTAACCGACGTTGCAGAGACTATTGGGATTTCCCACCCATCAATGTTCTCAAAGAGACTCACGGAGCAGAAAGAATCATAATCTTCGAGGAGGTGCGTCTGCGTCGGATTGGTACCACACAAGACACAGTTAGGATCTTTATTAAGAATTATTTTATCGAAACTAGCTTTTAATGCGTTATATATCAACACTTCTCCGACCATTACTTCACCTACACCTGTGATCAATTTAATAACTTCGGTGGCTTGCGTCGATCCAATAGTTCCGCAGAGAACTCCGAAGACTCCACCTACGGCACAGTTGGGAGCCAACTCTTTGGCTGGTGGTTCTGGGTGCAAACAGCGATAGCAGGGACCGTGGTCGGCAAAGAAGACCGATGCTTGACCGTCAAATCTAAAGATCGAACCCCATACGCATGGCTTTCCAAGGAAGACACAAGCATCGTTGATCAAATACCTTGTTGCGAAGTTATCTGTGCCATCAACAATGACATCGTAATTGGCAAGAATTTCCATTACATTCTCGCGGGTGATTTGCCCTTGATGCAGAACGACATTAACGTCAGGATTTATATCTAGAATTTTTGCCTTGGCGCTTTGCGTCTTTGGAGCGCCGATATCACTAACACCATGGATAATTTGTCGTTGCAGGTTGCTCTCTTCGACGAGATCAAAATCTACGATTCCAAGTGTCCCTACTCCAGCCGCAGCCAAATACAGGAGAACGGGAGAACCCAATCCACCGGCGCCGATACATAAGACTTTGGCATTACGCAGGCGCTCTTGGCCCTCTAAACCAATCTCTGGAATAACCGTATGGCGGGCATATCGTTGACGTTCACTTTGGCTCAAAGCTGCGCCACGTTCTACTAATGGTTGCAGCCGCTTCATCTATCTAGGGTAGCAACTCCGCAAGCAGTGCTTCTACTCTGCCCTTGATCTCATCGCGAACCTTACGAACAAAATCAATATCTTGGCCAGCCGGATCTTCTAAAACCCAATCTTCATAACGCTTACCTGGGTAGAACGGACAGGCATCCCCGCACCCCATGGTGATAACGGCATCGGATTCCATAACCGCTTCTGGCGTCAAAACCTTGGGTTGGTGGTGTGCGATATCAATGCCAACTTCTTTCATCGCTTCAACTGCGATTGGATTGATCGAATCCTTCGGTGCAGATCCAGCAGAAAGGACTTCTACCTGGTCACCGCCTAATTGACGCATAAATCCCGCCGCCATCTGCGATCGACCCGCATTGTGGACACAGACAAAGAGAACCGTTGGTTTCTTAGTGGTCATTTGCTTCCATTCTTCTCGGCGCTCAAAAATGCTACAAATCCAAACCCGATGATTCCACCAATAATCTGAGCAACCACGAATCCAGGAACAGATGAGACCGCGATACCTGAAAATGTATTGCTAAACCCTCGCGCGAAGGTGACAGCTGGATTTGCAAATGAAGTGGACGAGGTAAAGAAATAAGCAGCCCCAATCCATGCGGGTACAAGTATCGGAATAATGTTTGACTTACCAATGGCGATCGCCTGAAAAATTACCCAGACTAATCCTGCTGTTGCAACTACTTCTCCAATATAAAGATGCGTTCCAGTCCTGACGTGCTGAGATAAAAAGATTGCCGGCTTTTGGAACATCAAGTTGGCAAGAATCGCACCAAATAAGCCACCAAGAAATTGCGCAGCAATGTAACCGAGCGCTGTAACAGGAGCAATTTCTCTGCGCAGTGCAAAGATCACTGTAACTACCGGATTAAAATGTGAACCACTTATTGGAGCGAAAAGCTCGATTAAAAGTCCCAATACTAAAACTGTTGCAACCGTATTGATTAAAAGTTGAATCCCTACATCGTGTGTCAGGTTCTGCGCCATCGTCCCGGAACCAACTACGGTCGAAACCAGGAGTCCTGTCCCTAAGAATTCTGCAGTGACCTTTCTCAGCATCGACGTCAGTCTAGCCACCGAAGATGAACAGAAGATGGACAGATAAATTCAGACCCATAGGATTGCTTTATGAAGAGCGTGGGACTACCGCAGGACCCATTGTGGCCTCGGGCCAATATTCTTTTTGACGGTTCTGCTGCCGCTGCTGATTTTGCACTACTTGGCATACCTGCACACCAAACTTCGATCTCCGCGACATCAGCTCATCTGACTCCAGCCGCGGTACGGGAATTGATTTCACGGTATTCCACGTACTCTGGTTCGAAGAACATTGATTTACAGCAACTATCGATGGCCGATCTTGGGGATATCGAATCCCCTGATGGAATCGATGGCCAGCTTCGGGTTTCACAATTTGTGAATGGTTTGCTAAGTAAGCATAAGTTGCTTGTCGGACTCGGTGGAGATAACTCAATTTCTTATTCGCTCTGCGCAGGATTGTGGCCAGATTTATCAAATATTGGAATCATTACTTTTGATGCGCATCATGACTTACGTGATGGCGACACTAATGGTTCACCTATCTGGAAATTAATTCAAAAGGGAGTGCCTGGTAAAAACATTGTGCAGATTGGGCTCAGCGACTTTGCTAATAGCCGCGCATATACAGATCGTGCAAAGGAGGCTGGAATTACCATCATCTATAGATCAGAGCTTCGTGGCAGAAATATCTCGGATGTGGTCAAGGGTGCTTTAGATATCGCTGGCGCTGGGGGCCGAGAAATCTTCGTTGATATTGATGTAGATGTTTGCGATAGGTCGGTTGCCCCGGCTTGCCCAGCTTCGGTACCAGGTGGAATCACCGCTGATGAAATTCGATGCGCTGCCTTTGAAGTTGCGGCAGATCATCGAGTACGGGCGATTGACATTACAGAGATTGATGCAGCCATGGACGCCCCAGACCAGCGCACATTGCGACTTGCTGCCTTGTTGGTTTTAGAGATTGCCACAGGGTTGGCATCACGTTCTTAAGCCAAGTTCGTTACAACTTCCTTAGCTGCTGCGACTATGCGGCCAGAATTTACTAGTGTCACGGCTGCTTCAAGTTCTGGTGACAAATAACGATCTGGTCCTACCCCTCCAACAACTTTTCTCAGCTCGGCGACAACGCGTGCAGTCGCTGGCGCCGGAGTAAGGCCAGTGCGGAACTCAATAGCTCGAGCGGATGTAACCAGTTCGATAGCAAGAATTCGAGCCAGATTATCAACAACTTTACGTAACTTTCGTGCGGCGCTCCAACCCATTGAAACATGGTCTTCCTGCATGCCAGAACTTGGAATTGAATCGACGCTGGCCGGAGTTGCAAGCCGTTTGTTTTCACTCACTAATCCTGCTTGTGTGTATTGAGCGATCATCAATCCAGAATCGACTCCTGGATCGTGTGCAAGAAATGGCGGTAATCCAGCCGATCGATTGTGATCAAGTGCCCGATCCGTGCGACGTTCTGCCATTGATCCTAAATCAGTCGCTGCTATCGCCAAGAAGTCCAAAACGTATCCGACCGGCGCACCATGAAAATTACCATTTGACGCAACCCTGCCATCTGGAAGTACGACTGGGTTGTCTATCGAACTAGCAAGTTCGCGACCGGCGATCGTCGAAGCATGTGAAATCGTGTCACGCACCGCACCATTTACTTGAGGTGCACAACGTAATGAATATGCATCCTGAACTCTCGAATCATTTTCTCGGTGTGATGCAACAATTCCAGAACCCTTGAGCATTGCAAAAATATTGGAAGCACTTACTGTCTGTCCCACTTGCGGACGAAGCGGTCCGTGTAATTCTGGGGCAAAGACTTGATCTGTTCCAAGCAAGCCTTCGATACTCATTGCAGTGGTGATGTCGGCGACAGTACAGAGCTGCTCTAAATCAGCGCAAGCCATGATTAACATTCCCAACATGCCGTCGGTTCCATTTATGAGCGCCAAGCCTTCCTTCTCCTCAAGTTCTATTGGTTGGATTCCCACAGCCTTCAAGGCATCGACCGCTGGCATCACTTCTCCGGAGGCATCGTGTACGCGTCCTTCACCCATCATTGCCAATGCGCAATGCGATAGAGGCGCCAAATCTCCGCTGCAACCCAACGAACCAAATTCTGGAACTATCGGAGTGATTCCAGAATTCAGAAAATCTACATATTGCTGAGCAAGTTTGAGCCTCACGCCGGTGCGGCCTGACGCCATGGTTCGCAAGCGCAAGAACATCAACGCCCTGACGACTTCTGTTTCAACAGCCGGACCAACCCCCGCAGCATGAGATCTGATTAAGGATTTTTGAAGTTGTACTCTGTCTTCAACCGCAATGTGACGATTAGCAAGTGCTCCAAAGCCGGTAGATACGCCGTACACGGGTGTATCCGACGCTGCATATTCTTCAATGAACTTTCGGGAAAAAATAATCGCCGCACTCGCTTCTGGTGCGATCGCAACTTTGGCGCCATACCTAGCTACATCAATCACATCTTGGAAACTCACCCCTGAGGAACCAAGGATTACCTGTAACTGAGCAGTCCTACTTAAGTTTGCGGCCATTGCGCCATACCTGTTCTATTAAGTCGACACCAGGACGATATGCCAAGTGTAAATACGATGGGGCTTTGAGGATCAAGAAGTCTGCGCTGGCACCAACTCCCAGATGACCCACATCCTGAAGCTGGAGCGCCTTTGCGCCACCTTTTGTCGCTGACCAAAGAGCTTGTTCTGGCGAGAAAAAGAACTCCCTTACTGCAAGAGCGATGACAAAGGACATATTAGATGTGTATGAACTACCTGGATTGCAATCAGTGGCGATTGCCAGGCTAACACCTGCTTCTAGCAGTGGACGAGCATCCGGATACTTTGTGCGAGTCGAAAATTCAGCGCCAGGTAGAAAAGTTCCAACAGTGGTTGATGCCGCAAGCAATGAGATGTCAGCCTGCGAGTAATGAGTGATGTGATCAACCGATGCTGCACCTAATTCAACACCTACTGCAATGCCCTCTCCTTGCTCTAACTGGTTTGCATGAAGTCGTGGCTTAAGTCCTACTCCGATGCCAGCTTTCAATATTTTTCTGGTTTGTTCGGGGTTAAACGCACCACGATCGCAAAAAACATCGATCCACTTCGCGTGTGATTTGGCGGCTTCTAGCATCGGACCACATACAAGATCTACATAATCTTCTGGTGCTGCTTTAAATTCCTCTGGGATTACATGTGCTCCCAGAAAGGTGGACTCCTTCGTCAATGAAGCAGCTATTTTCAAGGATCTTTCTTCATCGGCCACCGTCAACCCATAACCGGACTTGATTTCAATTGTCGTTGTGCCGGAGTTGAGCGATTCGGTTAACAGATTTTCTGCGTTCTTCTGTAAATCATTGTTAGACGCCTGCCTGGTCAAGCCGACCGTATAAGAAATTCCGTCAGGAGAATATTGGCCACCAGCCATTCGGCGCGCAAAATCTGCGCTGCGATCCCCCATAAATACTAGATGGTTATGACTATCTACAAACCCTGGAATCACTGCCTGGCCATTAGCATCAACGACTTCTTGATCATCATCGCGCGGAGCTTTGTTGGATTCTCCCACCCACAAAACTTTCCCATCTTCGATTACGATTGCGGCATTCTGAACAAGGCCTAATTGAGTTCCATCCAAAAGTGGATCATTAGTGACCAATTGCGAAATATTTTGAATTAAAGTCCGTGGCAGTTTATTCATGTTTATTGGGTGTTATTGGATATCCAGCATGGGGACATGCACATGACGTTCCTTCGCCGTCTGGATAGCTCCTTCATAACCCGCATCGGCGTGGCGAATCACGCCCATACCTGGATCATTTGTGAGCACACGGGATAATTTTTGTGCAGCAAGTTTTGTCCCATCGGCTACGGATACTTGTCCAGCATGAATTGACCTACCAATTCCAACGCCACCACCATGATGAATAGATACCCATGATGCGCCTGAAGAGATATTCACCATCGCATTAAGAAGTGGCCAATCGGCAATTGCATCTGATCCATCAAGCATGGACTCTGTTTCGCGATATGGAGATGCCACAGATCCGCAGTCCAAGTGATCACGCCCAATGACGATCGGCGCAGAGACTTCACCTTTAGCCACCAAATCGTTAAAAGCTAAGCCAGCTTTATCTCGTTCGCCATAACCAAGCCAACATATGCGCGCTGGTAAGCCTTGGAAAGCCACCTTCTCTTGTGCCATCGTTATCCAGCGATGCAATCCTTCGTTTTCGGGAAATAAGTCCAGAACCGCTTTATCCGTACGGTAAATATCTTTAGGATCTCCAGAAAGTGCAACCCAGCGGAATGGTCCTTTCCCTTCGCAGAAAAGTGGACGTATGTACGCGGGAACAAAACCAGGAAATGTGAAAGCTTTCTCGTAACCGCCTTGGCGAGCTTCATCTCGGATCGAATTACCATAATCAAATACTTCGGCGCCCTTCTCCATAAATCCGACCATGGCCTCTACATGCCTGGCCATTGCTTCCCGAGATCGCAGTGTGTAATCCGCCGGATCATCTTTTGCCTGCCGTGCAGCATCTTCAAAGTCAACACCTATGGGTACATAAGCAAGTGGATCATGAGCGGAGGTTTGATCCGTGACGATGTCAAAGGGAACATCCATCGCCAAAAGTTGTGGGATGAGCTCGGCAGCATTGCCGACCAAACCTACTGAAAGTGGCCGGCCTTCGGACTTTGCTTTAAGAACAGTCTCTATCGCAGCGTCCCGATTGGGAGCAATCTCATCAAGATAACGATCGTGCACACGCTTCTCTAGCCGCGTCTTATCGATATCAATGATCAAGCAGACGCCACCGTTCATCGTGACAGCCAACGGTTGCGCGCCGCCCATTCCACCACATCCAGCGGTCAAAGTAAGAGTGTGTTGCAGCGTTCCATTAAAACGTTTAGCAGCAACCGCAGCAAAAGTTTCGTATGTCCCCTGCAAAATTCCTTGCGTCCCAATGTATATCCACGAACCAGCAGTCATCTGCCCATACATGGTTAGGCCAAGGTGTTCTAACCGTCTGAATTCTGGCCAATTGGCCCAGTCGCCAACCAGGTTGGAGTTTGCAATCAGAACTCGTGGTGCCCATTCGTGTGTTTGGAAAACACCTACTGGTTTGCCAGATTGGACCAAAAGCGTCTGATCATCGTCAAGATTCGTCAGACTCTTAACGATCGCATCAAAGGATGGCCAATTACGGGCCGCTTTACCGGTACCACCATAGACAACAAGGTTTTCTGGATGTTCAGCTACCGCGGGATCCAAATTATTATGCAACATCCGAATCGCAGCTTCTTGCGCCCACCCCTTGGCGGTTATTGACGACCCAGTAGCGGCGTGAAGAATTCTTGACGTATTAGTTGCGGAAGTCATGGAGTTGATCTTAACCAAAGCACTAGGCTAAATCTATGCCCACAAACGTTCGAGCGATCGCGTTAAGCGACAAAACAAGATGGTTAGAACTCTTTGCCGCCTATGTCACTTTTTATAACTCCGAATTAACCCCTGAGCAATACGAACTAACCTGGAAACGACTTCATTCTGATTCCAAGATTAACGGCCTTATTGCAGAAAATAATGGCCAGATTGTGGGATTTGCTCATTACATATTCCGGCCATCAACATGGGAGGTGGCAGATTTCTGTTATCTCGAGGATTTGTTTGTAGATCCATCTGCACGTGGTCAAGGAGTCGGTCGTGCTTTAATTAAAGTTTTGGAAGATATCGCCATAGCAGCTGGCTCAAAGCGCTTGTATTGGACTACCGCGCCAGATAACACAACTGCCCGACGCCTATACGATTCGGTCGCAATTACTGATCGGGTTCAGTATAAAATTTACTTGAATCAATAACGCTTCTTTAACTCAGTACAACTTTCTCCGGACTACCAGCAAAGTATCCAGTAACGCCAAGCAAAATTGAAAACCCTATCGGGACTATGAGGGCAATATTCCAATTCTTGGAAGCATCAAATGTGGCGCCAACGATTCCAGGCCCAAAAAATGCTAATCCGTATCCCACAGCCTGAGACATGATCGATAACGATCTGGTTTCATCCGCACTAGAACTTCGCGTCACCGTCAACATCAGCGAAAGCGGAAATGTGATTGATAGACAAATATTTACAATTATGAGCCATAGAACCAAGTGCCAACCCTTGTCGAAAACGATGCCACCAAAGGCCAGGGCAAGAACAGCAGAAAGGCCGAGGAGTAAGGTACGAATATTTGGCAACAAAGATGCGTAGTGGGGGGCCGAAATACCGATCAGTGAACCAAAGAGTCCGGTGGCCGCGACCGCGAAACCGGCATCACTCAAAGTGAAGCCCTTGGATACCAAAATTGTCGGAAACCAAGTTGCCGTGCCATAAAAGATTATCGACTGCAAACCAAAGAACATAGCGATAGCCCAAGCGCCAGTGCTCTTAAAAGTTTTAAAGTGAAAAGTGGGAGGTTCGATCAAACTGGCGGTCTTATGTGCATGGCGAGTAATTATTAGCCACCACACCGACGAAAATGCGCCGAGAAGGATGAGCGGCACCATCGAGAAGCGCCAGCCCCAATGCGTTACATGCGATAGTGGCACCGCAAATGCGATTGCTCCCGAAGCAAAGATTCCCATCACGGTTATATAAACACCAGTCAGAAGTCCTGAGTGCTCATCATCATTCTCTTTTACCCACACAGGCAATGAAAAGTTAAGAACGGCAATGGCGATTCCCAACAGGAGCGCCGAAGCAAAAATCAAAGGCAACGTGCCCACAGTCCTTAAAAAAATAGCCAACGTAACGGTTGTTAAGGAGAGGGCAATGACTCGGTTAGTTCCACCTATCTTCGCAACGAGCGGCATTAGGAATGCGGCGCCGGCAAAGCACAAAATCGAGAGGGATGTCAGAAAAGAAGAAGCAAAGGAATTGATGTGGT
>TBL_comb47_HYPODRAFT_10001793_pt1 | contig 27372 bp, 22 predicted proteins | sample TroBogypolimnion_40_FD_10682 | JGI IMG/M metagenome (IMG submission 10682) | reverse complement strand
TTTTAATTTTTTATATTTTTATATTTTTTATTTTTATATTTTTTATTTTTATATTTTTCTATTTATTTTGTTCATCTGTTTTCCATAATGTATCACATGTTGAACATAAATATATATATTTCATATTAACATCATCATATCTAATATAAATTATTTCTCTATGTGCATCATGTATATTTGTCTCACAATTTTTATTTGGACATAATATATTATCAACTCTAGGTAAAGTAGGATCAAGTTTTGTAAATTTATTAATAATATGTGAAAATTTTTGTTCTCCTTGAGATATTTGTATTTTTGAAATACTAACACTATCAACATCTAATGATGAATCTTCATTACCACAACTTCTGCAATAATAAATCAATTTATTCAAATTTTCCGCATTAATACGGATATAATACATATTTTGACATGAACTACAAAAATGCATTTTTTAATTTATATATAATACTTTATTATTATATATATTTAATTCAATTTTATTTAATTTGTTTTATTTGAATTTTATTTTATTTTATTATTTATTTTATCACATGTTTCATTAAATAAAATTAACAATTTTTGATAATTTATTACAACATACATACTATATAAAGTTGTTGTAATATTTTCAAGATTTGTTTTTTTAGATTTATCTTCTAAATATTTTTGTAACTTATCCATATTTTTTAAAAAATTTTCATACATAATTAAATAAAAACATTCAAATTTTTCAATATATATACCAGGTGTTTTATTTATTATTTTTAAAATAGCAATTTCAATGTTCTTATATTCAATAATTGTTGTATATTTTTTATAATCACAATGAGTATTTGTAATACCAGGTTCATTTAAAAGTGGATTATTACATAATAATGTACATAATGTTAATAATAATGTAGATATTGTTTGGCATGATGACCATTGTTCACCTTGCCATGTATTTAATATAGATATGCAAACTTTACCACATTTATAAAGATTAGGATTAAATCTAATATTATCACCATTAGTACAGTATGTAACCTTAGGTGGGCTATACGGATAGTTTGTGGGATAATTTATTTCAAATAAATAATTACCTCCAAAATAAGGTGTATCTTCTGGACCGATTATCAATGCATACCCTTTCAAAATATCTTCTTCGTCATGTTTATAGTAAATACCATTATCTGATAATGGTGTTTTTATAATTCCTTTAACATCTTGTAGTAATCGTGAAATTGTGTTTTTTGAAATTATGCTTACTGGTAGCATATATTTATATTATAAATAGTTATATTTAATATATAATTTATATTTATATTTATTTTAATTAAAATAATTAATTAATTAATTAAATTAAAAGCATAATTATTATTAATAAAATTACTAAAATTATAATTATAATACCAATAATTTAAAATATATTTATTTTTAAATTAATAAAAAAAATGAAATAGAAAAATATCAATATATAATACCAATATACCCAAAATGAATGTTAAATCAGTACAATATAAAGATTTAAATGATTTCTTAGCAAAGCATAATGCTAACTTGGAAAAGAAAGATGGTATTAATACAGTATTAACACATACACGAATACCAGATAAAACTTTAAACATTTATGGAGGGTCATATATTATATCAAAAGAAGATGAGAGTGATTTTTGGAAACTATATTACAGTGCGGTATTTGTTAATAAAAAATTGGAATATTTAACAGAAAAACAATTAGATACAGATTGCCCAATCTTACTTGATTTTGATTTTAGATATAATTATGATGTTGAAACAAGACAACATACAAAAGAACATATTATTGATATTATTTTATTATATTTAGAATTACTTAAGGAATTTTATATTTTTGAAGAAAATAAACCATTTCCAATTTATGTTTTTGAAAAACCAGATGTTAATAGGTTAGCAGATAAATCATTAACAAAAGATGGCATACATATAATTATTGGTATAAAAATGGAACATACATTACAATTGCTTTTACGTAAGAAAATTTTAGAAAAAATAGGAGAAGTTTGGGATTTGCCATTAATTAATGGATGGGAATCAGTATTAGATGAAGGGATTAGTAAAGGTACTACTAATTGGCAGATTTTCGGTTCAAGAAAACCAGGAAATATGGCGTATGAATTGACTCAATATTATAGTATGACAATTGATAATTCAGATGGTGAATTTATGATGGATGAAAAAAATTGTAAGACTGATTTTAATATGTCTAAAGAATTAAATACATTATCTGCAAGATATTCTGATCATCCAGAATTTGAATTAAATCCTAAAATTCAACAAGAATATGAAAATATGAAAAATCAAATAAAACCAAAAAAAATGAATAATTCACAGACAAAAATTAATTTACTTATGTCTACAAATTCAAATACAAATAATAATGATATTTCATTAGAAGATATTAAAAATCAAGAGATTTTACAACAATCAATAGATAATATTTTAAATAATTTGAATTTAAATGATTATTATGTTAAAGAAATCCATGAATATACTCAGATCTTACCAGAAAAATATTATCAACCAGGATCACATGATTTAAATACAAAAGTTGCATTTGGATTAAAACATACTGATGATAGACTATTTTTATCATGGGTTATGTTACGGTCTAAAGCTAGTGATTTTGATTATAATACAATTTCAGAATTATATGCACGGTGGAAGAATTTAAAAATTATTCCAGAAGGAATAACCAAAAGATCTATTTTGTATTGGGCAAAACAAGATGTATTAAGTGAATATATAAAAGTTAAAAATAATACAATACAACATTTCCTTGATGAAACCTTATTAACACCAACAGATTATGATTTTGGTATGGTTTTATATCAAATTTTTAAAGATAAATATATATGTAGTAGTATTGCAAATAATACATGGTATGTTTATAAAAATCATCATTGGGAAAAAGATCTTGGAAGAACATTAAGAAAATCAATTTCTTGTGAAATGTATGGATTATATAACCAACAATTAAATAATCTTGTAAAACAATTAACTGAAGGATGTTCAGAAGAACGTAAAGAACAAATAAGAAAACAATCAAAACATTTATCTGAAATATCAATTAAATTAAAAAAAACAAATGATAAAAGTAATATTATGAAAGAGGCAGCTGAAATATTTTATGATGATGAATTTCTTAAAAAAATGGATGAAAATAGATATTTATTATGTTTTAAAAATGGTGTAATTGATTTAAAAAATAAAATATTTAGAGATGGATATCCACAAGATTATATTACAAAAACAACTGGTATTGATTATATAAAGTTTAATCCAGAAAAACACAAGGATACATCAAAACAAATAATTACATTTATGGAACAATTATTCCCAATTGAATCACTTAATAAATATATGTGGGATCATTTAGCATCAGTTCTTATTGGTGAAAATATTAATCAATCGTTTAATTGTTATAGAGGAAATGGATCAAATGGAAAATCACTTTTAACAGATTTAATGTCATTAACACTTGGTGAATATGCTGGTAATGTTCCAATAACATTAGTTACTGAAAAACGTGTTGGTGTTGGAGGAACATCATCTGAAATAATGCAATTAAAAGGTGTTAGATATGCAGTAATGCAAGAACCATCAAAAGACGCAAAAATTAATGAAGGTATGTTGAAACAATTAACGGGTGATTCATATATGACAGCTAGAGCATTATATAGTGAATCTGAAAAATTTAGTATTCAATTTGATTTGGTTGTTTGTACAAATACATTACCTGAAATTGTTAGTAATGATGATGGAACTTGGCGTCGTATCCGTATTGTTGAATTTATGTCAAAATTTGTAAATCCAGAAGATCCTAAAGATGATACAGAATATCAATTTCCAAAAGATCCGATTTTAAAAGAAAAATTACCAGTATGGGCACCTATATTTGCAAGTATGCTTGTAAATCGCGCATTTGAAACACAAGGCATTGTAGAAAATTGTGATATTGTAATGTCCGCTTCAAATAAATATAGACAAGGTCAAGACCATATTGCAGGTTTTGTGTGTGAAATGGTTATACGAAGTGAAGGTAAGCGAATAAATAAGCGTGAATTATGTGAACAATTTAAATCATGGTTTCAAGAACATCAAGGAAATGGTAAAACACCAAAGGGGTGTGAATTATATGAATATATGGATAAAAAATTTGGGGTTAATAAAAAGAAAGATGGATGGTTAAATGTGCAAATTGTATATCCAAAAGAAGAAAATGAAATTGATAGTTTATAGTATATATAAATATAACCACATAAAAGATAACATTTAAAATAAATTTAAATATTATATTAATATAATATATAATATATAATATAAATTAAATATGTGTGAAAAAACTGAAGAAATTAATATATTTGAAAAATATAAATATATAGATGATACTAATTATTTTTTAAATAAAAATAATAATAAATTATCTTCTTTTTTTGTTAATAATCCAGTTAAAATAAAAGAACCCACCAAAGAACTAAAAGAACCCACCAAAGAACTAAAAGAACCCATAAAAGAAAAAAATATTAAAAAAAAACAAGTTATACCAAAATATATTAAAAAATTAGTATGGAATACATATATTGGTGGTGATATTATAAAACATCGGTGTTTGTGTTGTAAAAAATCAATTATTGAAAATACATTTTTTGAATGTGGTCATATTATTAGTGAAAAAGATGAAGGGACACTTGAAATTTCTAATTTACGACCAATATGTTCAGAATGTAATAAATCAATGGGATCAATGAATATGATTGATTATATAAAAAAATATGGATTGTATATATAAATATATAATAGATAAATCAATTTAATAATATTTTATTATAATACCAATTGACAATTATTTACATATGCATATATTTCCAAATTATAATGTATTAATGACAATTACTGATCCTTTTATTAATTATGGAATTTCAGATTGTAATAAATTTAAATCACTTATTATTGGTTAAATAAAAATTATAAATAAGAACAACAATATAATTTATTATAAATGGATATAAAATTAACACAATAAGTATTCCAATTTTTGATAAAATACTATAATTACTTCTTGATAAAAACATTCCCAAAATATATATTATAATTAAAAATATATATATCCATTTTAATAATCTATACCAACTATTTAATTTATCATATTCTTGACTTTTATAATAAGATTTACGATCATTTGTAACTGTATCTGTATTAATGTTATTTGATTTTATTTGTAAATCTTTATTTTCTCTTAAATATTTTTCATATAATTCATTTGTATTTTGATATGTATTATTTAAACTGTTATATGTTGTTATTAAATCTTTTGTATTATCAATATTTGTATTAAATTCTGTTGTTGCAGATAATGCATTAGCTGTTGCTTGTTTTGTTATTGCTGTTTCATTTATTTTATTATATTCGGCATTACCTTGTGTATATGTATAATAACTTTTTTCTGCTTCTTTTAACCTAAAAGGTGCAGTTTTAACATTTGATTGTGCATCTAAATACCCTTGATGTAATAATTCAGATTTTTTATTTTTTTGACATTCTGGACCACATAATAATGATTCCGTTGATTGTTTAATTAAATTATTTATTTGATCTGTTGATAATTTACTAATATCTGATATTGACATTATATATTATATATTATATATATTATATAGTATTATTGTATTAAGTATAACATATAATATTTACATACTGGATAATGAATTATATACTGATGCTACACTATTTGTTGCATTAGTTGTTAAACCATTTGTAGCAGTTTTGATCCCAGAACTAGATAATCCAGAAGACATATTATTACCTAAAATACTAGTATCAGCAAATCCAGGTTGAGTTGGTGTACTTAACGTTTGTGTATTAAGTATATAAGGTAATACTCCTGCAGGTAGTTTATCATTTGCAACACACTTATTTGTTGGAGAAGGAACATATGTAAACCCATCATCACAACATTCTTGTGCAACACATGTTGAACCAACAGAGAACCAAGGGTTTGTTCCTGTTTCATTACTTGTATCAATTGATGGTGTTGTTGGTGGTTTAGAACCCCATACATATTCTTGGTAATTCATATTATCATGAGACATTGCATATATTATTTTGCTACCAATAGCAATAATAGCCCAAATTGATGTTATTATTATTAATACACTATATAATGAATTAGGTAGAATATTCATATTTGTTAAAATTGTAAATAATATAATTGGAATACAGAAAAAAATAATTGTTTTCATTATACTTGTATGATCTGCATATTTTTCACCATAATAAGTATTTATTTCAACCTGTCTTAATTTGTTATTTTTATCTTCCTCAATTATTTTAAATCTAATTTTTGATTCGTTTAATTCTTTTTCAATTATATTAAGCGCATCAAGTTGATTTGAAATAACATCACCTGAATTTAAAACACCGCCTTGATAATGTTGATTTATTTTATTTAAATTTGTAAATAAATTAACTCTCATATCTGAAACTTTACTTATTTGATCTGTTAGTTTTATTTTATCCTCAGAATTTAAAGTATTACTTACAATACCCTTTTCTAAAGAATCAAATAAGTCTAACTCTATATTTTGGAGATTTTGAATATTAGTTATGATTGTATTTTGTGTATCATCATTTTGATTTACATATCCTTCAAAACTCATTATTTATATTAAATAATATTATTATAAAATTATTTATTGATATTATTTATTGATATTATTTATTGATATTATTTATTGATATTATTTATTGATATTATTTCTTGATAATATTATACCGTTTTATTTCTTTTAATAAAAATAATTGATAATAATACACATACTATTGCTAAAATGCTCCATAAAATATATTTATAATTTTCATGTATAATAACAATATTACTTTCAGATAAAATACCATTTATATTTTTTAATTCACCACCATTTTTATATTGAGAAAATTTAGTATTATAATTTTGATATTTTATAATCATATCATCTAATGATGATTTATTAATACCTGTTTGTTTAATAAGATTTGAATCAAGATTTTCTAAATAATTTATAAGCCATATTATACGTGCAGATATTGTTTCAAGTTGACTACCCAATTCTGATGCAGAACTCTGATCTGCCTGAACTGCTAGGGTTAAACCACATTTTGTATCAGGTGTCATAAAATTACCTGATTTTTTATAAGCATTCCATTGTGTTGAATCAATATTTGTAATTGATTTATTACAACTTTTATGATTTTTTAAAGTATTTTTATAATATAAATCATACCCATCTAAAGGAACCTTTGTAGTATTACTTGTATTTTTCATCCAACAACCTTTATTTAATGGAGAAAATACAAATTCGGCACATTTGGGGTTATTATTACATTCAGCTGTACATGTTTCAAGTGTTGTTGAACTTGTTGGTATATCATATCCATATACAGCTGTATTTTTTTCATACATTTTTGGAATCATTGATTTTGGATATTCGGTTAATACTGATTTTTCATCAACAAATCCTAATTTACCCATAAAATCCGGATATCCGGTATTATTTAATTTATACACTGCATTAGCCCATGAATCCCCAATTATTTTCCCATTAGAATTTTTTGATTTACAATTAGTATTTAAAGTTGATGTATATAAAACCAAATTTCCATCTGTTTGCATTATTAGTTGTAATGTTCCATTATTTGATGATAACCAATCACCAGATGCAAGGGTTTGACCCATCGTCATATAATTTACTCCATATTTATTTTTACTAGAAACCCATGATGGATTATTATCTTTATTTTGACCTGTTGTTTTTGTATCCCATAAAACTTGTGTATTTGTATCTGTTACATTTCCTGTACAAAAAACTAGATTACCATCATCTTGACATCTAATATAAAAACTACAACTTTTTTTTTCTTTACTACAATCAATTGTCGCGGTTTGACCTGATGAAATATTAACATTTTTAGACTTATTTCCACATTGATAATTAACTGCTAAATTTGAAGAACAATTTTGTTTTTGAATACCAAATAAATCATCTGTTGCAGTTATATTATATGATCCACCATCATTCTTTCCATTAGATTTTTGTTGAGAATAAAGATTATCAACTAGTTTTGTAGTTGCATTACCAGAAGATGATCCACAATTTCCTCCATATGTTGCACTTATTGAACCCATATTTACATTTCCACCACACCAACATTGTCCACCTAATGAATTTTCTGGTGTTTGCCATAATATTTGCCCAGATGAATTTTGAACAAACATTCTATTATCAACATTTACAAGAAATGTATTTCCTGTTCCAGATGTTTTTGATTCCCATAATTTTATAAGAGTTGTATTTATAGATTCACCATATTGTTTTATTTCATTTTCATTATTACTTACAAAACATTGTTCACCATTTTGTAATCCAAAATATTTATAACCATTATCTACCGCAGTTTGTTTGCATTTATCATATGTAACATATGTTCCCGTTATTGGTGTGGTTCCATTCATTGCTCTAACAGAATTGTCTGCATAACATCCTATATATTGATCATCTGTATTATTAATAACTGAATTTACAAATACATTTTGACCAATATTTGTTTTTAAATCTGATGTTTTATTATTTAAATATGTATTTGTTGTTGTCATTAATTGAGTATTTGACGTTTGATACCGTTCTAAAAGAGTAGAAAATTGTGTTTGAAGTTGTTTTAATTCTTGTGCAGCATTTTTAACAATGTTTGATTGATTTAATAATATTTGAGATTTGGTGATATTTAAATTTGATGATTCAAATCCTTCTTTATTTTTTGCTACATGATTAAATTTTTTTTGGTATTTTTTGAATTTTAAACCATCATTTTCAAATATATGAGTTAAAGATTCAAGTGTCATTAATATAAATATATACAAAAATAATTTAAATTGATGGAATTAAATTAGATTTCATCATTAATATAATAATAATCAATATTAACCATATTGCATAAGCAATTGGATTATTTAAATTAACAGTTGATAAAATTACACAAATAAAAAGAATACTCCATAATATTATACTAAGTAAACTCATTTTACTTTGAACATTTGGAAAAAATGCTGTTTTAATAACTAAAATAATTGATATTATACATATTATAAACCATAAATAATAAGATGAATTTGATTGTTCAACAAAAAGTGTTTGATTAATATTATTTTGATTAATATCATTATATTCATCTAATAAATGTTTAATTTTTTCTCTTTCTGTCATTAATAATGAATTTTGTGTTAATAAATCATTTTCATTAGTATCTAATTTTATTTGATATGTTGATATAAGTGGATTTATTAACTTATATGTATTAGTTATTTGATTATTTATTTCAATCATTTGACTATTTATTATTTCTAAATTAATGATTTGTTCTTTCATTTTTGTTATTATCGCATTATCATTTTGTGCACTTTTTGATAATATACCATTACCACTTTGTAAAGTACATGTATTATTAATAGAATTAAATGAAGCACCATTACAAGATTTATTTGCACTACATGATGCTTCACATTGTGAAATTGAACTATTTGTGTTTTTTGAAATTTCTACTCCAGTATATATTTTTCCAGGTAAAACAACATAACTATTTGTTTGTGAATTTATAGTATTATCATTTAATGCGCTAATATATGTTGCATATGCAGATTCGTATTGAATTAATTTTGTTTTGTATTGACTATTTAATACTTCCAATTTAACAAGATATGAATTGACCTTAGTTTTATCATCAATATTAAGGTTATCATTATATTCTTTTATAAAGTTATTAATATAATTAACATAAAAGCGAATTTTTTCTTCATCTGATAATTTTGAGAAATTCACCTTGTATGCATATGCATAGAATTCGTTCCAAAATTTATCTTTTTCATCTTTAAAATTACTACCATTAACGATAGACATAGCTTTAATATATGTGTCACATTTCTCAATTGCAATAGCACTTGAATCACCTGGTTTTATATATTCAATTGGCATTATATATATTATATATTATATTATATATAATGAATTATGTGGTTATTTTGATTAGATTATTTTAATTATTTTGGGTTATTAAAAATAAAAATTAAAAATAAAAATTAAAAATATATCTTAAATAATGAAAAAATGATTAAAAAAATACCAGTAATTAATATAATATTATATATTTTTTGCATTTTATATAAATCTTTTGATTCGCTAAATAATAATTCAGACCCATTTCCATCAGATGATATTTGTGATAATGTATTTTTTAAAATTTTATTATGATCTTTTTCAGTATTTAATTTTGTATTTAAATCATTAATTAAATCATTCAAACTATCAATATTTTTTTGAACATCATTTGTTGCAATAAAAACATCAGCTTGTAATGAATCTAAATTTGATTTATGATTTGAATAAATATTTTCATATTCAGTATAATCTGGATATAATTTATAATTAATATATGAATTAGAAAAATCATCTAAAACAGAAGTAAAATTTTGTGAATATGTATTTAATTTATTTAATAATTGAGTTGGAGTTTCCATTATTATAATATAATATATAATATTTTACTTACATTTTTGCATATTTTATTTAGAGCTCTAAACACATATTCTATAATAATAACTCTGAATAGCTGTTTTGCTTGGACGAATAATTTCACACACTTGACCTGGGCGTATACCAATAACTTGTGCAACAGGATCAAATCTTGAAATATCTGGAAATTGTGTATCATCCATAATATTGTATTTATTTTTTATTGATATAACTTCATCATTTGATAATATTCTATGCGGTGGAACTAATACATGTTCAAGAATATTATATTGTAATCGTTTAATACTTTGAATTATAATTAATATTCCATCATGTTCCCAAATATGTTTTAATAAATTTGTCATTGTTTCATTCATATCATCTTTAATAATAATCATTAAAGTATCATTTTTTGTTAAAATTTCCTCTAAATTAAATAAATCATCAATAATTTCTTGAATATTTTGTGGTCTTAATGTTTTTGCTAAATAATATCTAATATAAATTTTAGTATTTCTTGTATTATTATCTTGATTTTTTTCCAAAAGCATATCCAATTGTTTAGTTTGATACATTGAATTTATTTCATTAATACTAAAATTTGCATATTCATCAATTGAATATTTTTGAGAATACATTAAATCTAGAATAATTTTTCTAGATTTATAAATCAATGATATTAATCCACTTGAGTTTTGAGTAGCCATTTATTATTATACTATACAATATCATTTTCATTTTAATTCAATTTTTATTTTATATAATTATAAAAATATAAAAAATAAAAATTTATAAAATAATTTTTTTAACCTCATCTGATTTTGTGGTTTCTTCGGTTGATGATTCATCAACAACTTTTTCTTCTGGTACTTTTAATATAGAAATATTATCAATTTCTGGTTCTTTTTCTTTTTCAATATTTATGGAAGGTTTTGATTCTTGTTCTTTTTCTTCATTTATTTTTTTTGATTTTTTTTCAGAAATCATTTTCATTAATAATATTTTATCTCTTTCTGGAAGTGAATCAAACTGTTTTTTAATATCTGCATTTTTAATATTAATTCCAGTAATTGGCGGGGGTTCATCTGGGGAATGTGCAATGTATTTTTTAGGAGGTGGTTCTTCAGGCGAATTTGGATCATATTGTGGAGAATTTGGATCATATTTTGGAGAATTTGGATCATATTTTGGAGAATTTGGATCATATTCAGGTGAACTTAAAACTGGCATATTTGATTCATTACTTGGATAATCTGGACTTTTAGAAACAGAAGTATCTAGAGATTCTGAAGAAGAATCTTCTTGTACTACAGTTTTTTGTTTAATACCTGATTTTGTTTTTGATTTAATATCTTCAATGTGTCTATTAAATACTGTACCAAGTGGTGTTTTAACATCTTCTTTTAATAATTTATGTATATTATCAGAATACGAGAGACTAACTAGATTATCTATATTATCTTCAGTAATAATTCTCATTTGTATATTTAATACTTGTAATTCTTGAATCATTAATTTTAATGCATATGGAATACGAACAATACTGAAAGATCTACCAAATCTACTAATCTGATCAATATTAGTTTTACCATCCATTGTAGTATTAAATTTTATTGGACCATCAACAAATGGACTTAAAAATAAATTTAATGAACTATTATAAATCGCAATACCGCCACTTTTATTACAAACAGCCATATAATATTTATCACCACGAGTCATAAATGATTCATTTAAAAATGCAGATGCTCCATGAGCTAAAATACCATCACGTTCCATTTCACCAATACGAAGACCACCATCATTTGCTCTTCCTTGTACAGTTTGTCTAGTAAGTAATGTTCGTGGACCCAATGCACGATAATTTATTTTATCTTTAACCATGTGTTTTAATCTCATATAATAAGTTGGACCGATAAAAATATCAGAATAAATTTGATCACCAGTCATTCCATTATATAAAACTTGATTTCCACTTGAATGAAATCCTGCTTCAACTAACATTTTACCATATACATCAACATGTGATCCCTTTGACATAAATGCAGTACAATCACCAAACCCACCATATGTTGCACATACCTTTCCAAATAACGATTCAATTAATTGTCCAATAGTCATACGTGATGGTAATGCGTGAGGATTAATAATTAAATCTGGTTTTATACCATCATTTGTAAATGGCATATCTTCTTCAGGAATAATAAGTCCAATAGTACCTTTTTGACCAACACGAGATGCCATTTTATCACCAAGTGCAGGAATACGCTCTTCGCAAACTCGTATTTTTGCAATACGGGTACCCTCTTCTCCTTCGGTGATAAATGATTTATCTACATATCCAAGTTGTCCTTTTTTAGGTAATATTGAAGAATCAACCACTTTTGAATCAATTGAACTAGATGTTACTTTACCTATTAAAACAGTTTTATCATCTAATTTTGTATTTTCTTGAATAATTCCCCATTTATCTAATTTACTATAATCTACATCTTTAACCTTTTCAACATCTGGTACAGTTAAAACATCTGCAAAATATGAAATGGATGTATTCCCAGACATTGTTGATTTTTCTTCTCTAGCTTCATACATTGAATAATAAGTTGTTCTGAAAATTCCACGCGCAAGTGACCCAGCATTAATTAAAATTGCGTCTTCAACATTATAACCAGTATATGCCATAACAGCTACAATTGCATTTACACCATATGGCATTTCTTCTTTATTAATATAATCTAAATATTTTGATTTTAATAATGGAATCTGACCATTATTAATAATAACCCCCATTTTATCAATACGTGATTGAAAATTTGTATGATATATTGATACAGCTTGTTTACTTTGACCGCATGAAAATGAATTACGAGCTAAAGGGTTATTTTCTGGAAAAACAATCATATTACCCATTACACCCAACATTAACGAAGGATCAATTTCAATATGTGTATAATATTTATTTTTTTTAATATCATCATATTTTGTTGCAATAAATAATCCTTCTTCTTCTGATGTATCAATATATTCAATAACAGATTTATTTTGTTCAAATTCTTTTTCAATATTTTCAAGACTTTTTAAATGAGGATATAATTCTTCAATATCATAAATAATATTTTTTTTAATACTAAAATCATCAATGGATTTTTTATTAAATCCACTAATTGATTCTTCCCATGTAAATTTATTACTATTAATTTTTTCAATAATATCTGATCTATCATAACTAATCTTATTTTTATCAATATAATATATTGGACGACTTAATCTACCAGAATCTGTATAAATAAAAATTTCATTATTTTCATAACTAAATGAAATACTAATAAATGCAGGTATTAATCCATTACGTCTAAACATTTTAAATGTATTTACGGTTTCAATTGGATTATCAATAATACCAATCCATACACCATTTACAAATATTTTTGTAGAATTTCCAAGCATTTTTGGATTACATTCATTTAATATTCGCATTGTTGTTTTTGCTCGTAACCATTTTATAATTGGAACACGTGAAGTTCCACTTGTAACAAATGTACTTATTGCCATATGTTTATGTAATCCAATATTACCACCATCTGGTGTATCAACTGGATCAATATATCCCCATTGACTTGGATGTAATAATCGCGGTCCAACAACTTTTGCACTTGCATCTAATGGTAAATTAAATTTTCTTAATTGTGATATAAATGTATACCATGATAATCTATTTAAATCTTGAACAGCTCCAATTCTTTTAGTATGTGCTTCAGCCCCCCAATTTCCTTTGAATGCTTTTCTAAAACCATCTTCAACAATTCGTTCTTTAAAAAAATCCATATAATTACTTTCAACAAGTGATGGAAAATTTTTATCAGAATATTTACCTTTATGATAATAGTGTTCCGAATCTAATTTTAATGTAATATTTCTTTTTTGTAGTAGAAAATATTCTCTAAAAAGATCATAAATGAGAGAACCAGATAATTCAATCCTTTTAAATCTAAAATTATCGCGGTCGGTTGGTTTATCAACTTTTGTAAAAACTCTCAACATACGATTAACCATATATCCAACAAAATATGCTTTTTCTAAAAAATTCTGTTCCCCAATATGTGGTAAAAAATAATTCATTAAAATGTCTAATGTCCCTGATATTGTTTTACGTTTTGTAAATGTAGCAATATATCTTAATGCTGTTTCTTGATTAAAAATCTTATTTGCATCGTGTACAGATGGTATAAATAAATCAATATAAGATTCATTATTATCTAAATCTAATAAACAATATTCAATAATATTTTTATCTGAAATAATACCTAATGCTCTCATTAAAATAAAAAGAGGAACAGGTTTTCTAACATTTGGGACAATAACAACAATTTGATTATTTGTTAATAATGTACTTGGTGCTAAAATTTTAACAGCACTTGTACGAACTTGTTTTGATGCATCTTCTGAAACCGATCGTATTTCTGCAGAATGACTATAAATATTATCTGATTTATTTTTACGTACATAAAGCATATTATCAGCAAATTTTTCTTGACATATTATTGATTTTTCTTTTCCATCAATAATAAAATAACCACCATAATCATTACGACATTCACCCATATTAAACCGAACATCTCTTGAAAGTGTATTTAAAATACATAAATTTGATTGAAGCATAATTGGAAATCTTCCAAGATATATTTTTTCTAGTGTTTTATTACCAAGTTTTCTCTCTTCATCTTCATAATATATATATTCAACGTCAACATCATAATGTATTGTTATACCATATGTCATATTACGAAGTCTTGCATCATTTGGATACATGTAGTGTGAATAATTATCATCATAAATAATAGGCTTTCCAAAATATATTTTTGAACCATCTTTTCCACCTAAATATAATAAACATTCATTACGTTTTTCAATATTAACTCCTTCATCTTCTCGCTCAATATACCTAATTGGATTATTTTCGCGGAATATGTTATTAATACCATTATCAAAAAAATCATTATATGATTCTAAATGATGTGTAACTAAATTTTGTGGATTATCTTTAAAATATTTATCTATTAATTTCCATGATATATCTTCCATTTATATTATATGTGAATATATATCCATATTATTATTTATTAATTTGTATTTTTTTTGAATTTTTTGATTTATTTATTTTTTTATATGTTTTATTTGTTTTATATGTTTTATATGTTTTATTTGTTTTATTTGTTTTATTTGTTTTATTTGTTTTATTTGTTTTATTTGTTTTATTTGTTTTATTAATTGAAAAAAGTGTCCATGGTTGATTTGGTCTATCATGTAAATACTTTTTTAAATATGCCCATTGTTTTTGTTTTTCACAAAAATCATTTACAATAAATGGTATATCGCATGAACTTCCAAATTTTGCCATAAATGACATATTTTTAATCATAGTACTATCAGCAACAATTCCATCAAGCGCTCCTCTAGGTTGATATGGTTTTGGTCTACCTGGATCAGACATAAACGCGCGATTATCTAATTCATAATGTGAACATACAGTTCTTGAACATGGATTTTCTTTTTCTAAGTATACATCATAATGATCACTTATTATTTTTATTGCAATATTTACATTTAGTGTTTTTTTATTTTCATTAATAAGATCATCTAAACGAACACGCCGTGCACCTTGGTGTCTTCTAATATCATCAAATCCTGAATTATTACATTCTTTATTACGAATTCTAGGGTCATATGCTGCATTAAATCCAATATAATATCCATTATGTGTTCTCTCAACATTATGATATTTTAATCCTAATTCTAATCTTAATATCTCTTTAGTTTTTATATCACCAAATAACCATGAGTTAGCATAATCACCTGAATTTTCATCTAATAATATTTTAACATAATCATCTAATGAATTACCATATTGTATTGCATTACGTGTTCTAAATCCAATAGGATCATTATTTTCATATGCATTAAATCCTCCTATTGTTGTTTCAGTCCCTATAATACCTGCATCTGTTACAAAAAAATCAGTTCCACTCCATATCCAACATGGACATGTTTGCATTATAAACCGATGACCATGCCCTTTAACTGGTGTTAAATCTAAAATAACTCGCATATATTGCCCATCAACAAAATTTGCAAAACTATTATGGGCAACAACAATATTACCATCTTCTGTATAATCATCCCCAACTGCAATAAATGCACTACAATGATCTTTTGCGCCACCCTCTTTTCCAGCAGAACCAGATGATTTTAATGTAGAATTATACCATGAATCTAATGTAAAATAATTATTCCATGCTAAAATTTCAGATGTTGACGTTAATGTCCCCCCAGCAGTACACCCCTCTGCAATTCCTTCAATTTCTTCATAAAATTCTGGGAATTTTTTTTTATTTTTTTCTTCAAAATATTTTTGTGATGATTCAATAAAAAAATCCCATGTTTCACCCGTATCATTATATGATATAAAATTTAACATTTCTTGAACTTTTTTAAATTCTTTAGCACATAAATAACCATATGCATAACCTCTTTCTTTTGGCGTTCCATTTACAGAAATATATAACCATCCATTTTTTTCATAAGATATTCCATTTTTTATTTTAGTTGTCATATAATATATAATATTATATAATGATATAAAATTATATAATATTTTATTAATAATATTGTTTGTTAATAATGTGAATATTGTGTTAATAATTATTTTATTTTTTTTTATGTGGTGGGGTAAATCCTTCTAATGCATGTGGATTAATCATTACTAAACCCATAATTACAAATAATAATATAAATGGAATAAGAACTAAAAACCATGCAATTTCAGTATGACCATCTTTACAAATTAAATTCAAAATCCATGTCCAAAAAAGAATATAAATTATTTTAACAGCAAAAACAAAAATTGTATTTGGTACACGTGCAACAAACATACCCATTTTATAAATATTTTTATTTCCAAAATTTTGAAAAATTGAAACTAAAATACCAAAAATTGATAAAACAAAATAAACAAATGCAGGTTTGCATAAATCTTTAATATTTTTTGGAAATACCATTATATTATATTAATAGAAAATAAGTTTTTTAAAAAAAATAAACATTTAAAAATATCCTAAATTTTTTGATATTGTATTTATTGGAAATTGACTATATGGCAAAGGATTAACGGGCGCAGCAAATCCAGATAAAGAATTATATGCACTACCCGCACCATAAATCATATTTCTTCCTATATTTGTAATTTCTTGTGGTATTAAACTTGCTCCACCCTTAAGTCCTCTTGATGGAATTGTTGATGTTTGTAAATCATTTTTATATGTATTTAATGGGTAAAGATTTCCACTACTTCCGCCAGTTTGTAATTGGACACCACCAGTTAAACATGATGTACACCCACCTTTTTGTTTTTTAGATTTAGTTTTTCCAAAAAAACATCCCCCATATTTTTTTTTAGTTCTTTTTGTTATATTTTTTTTACATCTATATTTTGAACAACCTTTCATATTCCAAAGTTTTTGTGTTTTGTGTTTTTTTAAATATTTACGTTTTACCATTTAATATATTATCTAAAGAAAATTATATTATTCTATATCCACATGTGTTAACATATGTCTACGACAACACATTTTATTAAGTTTTAATTCATCTAATACTTCACCCTCTGGAGTTTTTTCACTAAATTCTTTTGTTAAATATATAACTTTATCAACATCCATATCTTTTGCAAGTTTTCTTTTTCTTACTTCTGTTAAATAATAACGATATTTATCTGCAAGTACAGCACCGCACGTAAAACATTTCACTGGTATGATCATTCTTATATTATTAATTATAATTTATTTATATTATTTTAAATAAATCAATTTTAAATTTTAAAAATATAAATTTTAATTGTTATTAAAATATTTGTTTTGATGATAATAATTATCTATTTGAATCTTATTTCCATCAGAATCTGTTTTATATGTTGGACCATCAGAATTTCCTGCAGAACATTTATTATTATTTACAAAAACGCAACAATTACTTGATTTGCAATTTTTTGTTGTTAATTTATTACACGCAATATCTAAATCACTTGTTTTTCCTTCATATTTTTTACAAAAATTAATGGATAAATTATTGGCTAACCCTTCTTCAATTGATGAAATATTATATATTATATAAATTCCAATGATTATAAATAATACAAATAATATTATATATAAATATTTATGTTTAATAATTTTAATTAATTTAATTAATTGTATTTTCATAAAATATAATAATATTTAATATTTAATTTAACGTTAAAAAATCAATATTCGGCATTCCTAAACAAATTGAAAATATTTTATTTTTTAAATATTTATATGTATAATAATTAATAATATTTAATTTATAATGTATTATTTTAATAATATATAAAATAAATGATATATAATACGGAATATCAATTTGATTTAAGTGTTTGTTCAAAATATCATTTTTGAATTTGTTATCATAAATACAAAAATCAACAGAAAAATTTAATTCTGTATTTGTATAATATATTTTATATCCATTAAAAAAAAGATTATTTTTTTCATTTTTCCATATTATTTTTTTAATTTTTTTTTTTTTAACATGTAAAAAGTGTTGTATTTTATTTATAATACTATCTATATTATCTGTAAATATATCAATATCAATATCACTTGAACCGTGAATATAATCATTTCGTTGAACACTCCCAAAAAAATATAATTTTGTATCTATATATTTCGTTAAATCGTCAAAAAATTTATTAATATTATCTGGTAATTTATTTCGCATTTTTTCCATATTACAATTACTTAATTTTAGTTTAGATTTTTATTTATTTAATATTTTGTTTAGTATTTATACTATAATATTCATACTATAAAGATGTATCATGTAAAAAATTATGTAATAATATATCTTTATTTTTATTAACAATCTCACCAGTAAGCATTGCAGATTCATATGTTTTACGTATAACATCATTTGGAGCATTACCTCCAACTTTTAATAATCCTCTTATTTTTAAAAAATTTTTAATATCATTTATCGGGACACGTTTTAACTCCTTATGTGCATTAATTACATTTTTTCGTGTATTATTATCTTTTAACAAAATTGAAACTGTATTATAATTTTTAGATTTACCTAGTGTATATTTTTTAACAATTGTTTTTTTTATTTTCTTTTTCATATACGGATCCACATATGGTTCAGTAGTATTCGTATTTATAATATTTGTATTTGTATTTGTATTTTGAGATTCATCTAAATTTAAAATATCATTTGTATTTGTATTTGTATTTGTATTTGTATTTGTATTTGTATTTGTATTTGTATTTGTATTTGTATTTGTATTTATTATTTGAGAATCTGGGGAAACCGATGAATTAATATTAGTATTTGAATTTATAATATCAATATCATTTTGTTTTTTCATTTTCATTTTTAAAAATTCCAATTTGTGTTCTCTATCATTCAAAATATTATCACAAATTTCTATATTTTTTGGTATATTTATTTTTGGGTGTATTGAAATATTTTCAGTATTTTTTTTTGTCATATTATTCCAGACCCTATATGTGGGTTTTGATCCGCCTTTTAAACAACCATATGGTTTATCATAAACATTATCACTATGTAATTTCATATTTGGTAAATTATTTGATATATTTGTTTCAATTAATGATGTATAATTTTCTTTTAATTCATCCGGTAATTCTAAATTTATATTATAATTATTATTATTATTATTATTACCATATGATGTATTTGTATTTGTATTTGTATTATTTGTGCTATGATTTTTAATAGTTTTATTTGCAATAATATTTCGTTGTATTTCCTTTTCTGCATTTTCTTTTTTTCTTTCTGATAAATTTGATAAATAATTAAATGAGTCGTATAATTCATTTGTAAATTTATCTGGGTCACTGTTTGATGAATGTGATGATGTTGATATTTTTTTATGTTCTTTAATTTTATTTATTAAATGTTTTTTTAATAAATTTGGTTTAATTGAATGTATTTGTTGAGTTGATTGTCTATTAACATTTTTTTTTGTTTTATTTCCAATATTAAATAATTGCGGGTTTATTATTATTTTTTTAAGCGATGACATATTATTTATTATAATATAATTGAAAAACATTTTTGAAATTAAAACACACTAAACATATTAAATGTACATACTTGTTAATAATTTATTATTATTATCTTTTCTTTTTTTCACTTCATTATTTTTTTTATACAATTCAAACCCTTTTTCTAAATCTTTAATTGTTATTTTCATTTTTTCTTCTTTATATTTACAAAAAATACGCCTTCCATGAACAATTTTTATTTTTGCAAGTAATGTTTCAATATCTCTTCCAAAAAATTTAAAATATCCGATATTTTTTTCAAACCAATCTTTTGATATTTTTGTATCTGATATTATATCAATAGTCCATTTACAATCATTTACTTTTTTTAAAAAAATATTATATAATTCTTCTCCTTTATATTCATCTGTTTTAAATCTCCAAGTAAAACGTGAATCTAACCCTTGATTATAATTAAAAAAACATTCATTTAATTCAGTTTCATATCCTGTAATAATAACCATAAGTTCTTCTTTATGATTACTCAATGCTTCACATAATGTATCAATACATTCTTTTGAAAAAATATCATTTTTTTCAGTATTTCCAAGTGAATATGCTTCATCAATAAAAAGAACACCTCCTAAACATTCATTAATCACATCACGAGTTTTAATTGCAGTTTGTCCTAAATACCCAGCAATTAAATCACTTCGCGTAACTTTTTTAAATGTTCCCTTTTTTAAAATACCTAATTTACAATATATTTGTCCAATAATTTTTGCTAATTCGGTTTTACCTGTACCCGGTGGTCCATAAATAACCGTATGCATAAAATCACCACTTTTATGAAAATCTTGAATAAAATATAATATTTGATCAACTATATTATTTTTTAAATCTTTCATGCCAATCATAGTATTTAATTCAATTAAATGTGGTTTAATTTTATAAAGTTTATCCATATTAATATTATATTGTTTTGTTTCATCAAATGGATAATCATCAATCATTTTGATTAAATCATCTAAATTATTAATATCAATATCTAAATTAATAAGTATTTTATGAATTTTAGATTTATTACAATTGATTTCTGATGCTGGTAATATATATTTTGATTGTTCAACCAAACATGCAGAATAACTAGTACATGCAGAATAACTACTAATACATGCAGAATATATATTTTTGATTATATGTTCGGGTTCAATTAAATGTGTTAATTCCTGCGGTGGTAATATCATTTTTGTTGTTGGTATAGTAGGATTAACATAATCATGTGGTTTAAAATTATTTGATATAAATTCATTATCAATACTTGATATTAACTTATCAATATATTTTTTAGATTTTATTGGTGGTTTTGGAGGAGGATGATGGGGAGGATTTGGATTTGAATTTAAATTTGAATTTGAATTTGAATTAATCATAATATTTGTATTAAGTATATTAATTAATATTCTTTATATAAATATTATAACAACTTATATGTTATCATATTTATTATTTCAGATTATTTATTAGTATTAAATATTAAAACAATTTAAAAATAAATTGAAATATATAATAACCATAAAATGAGTTCAACAATAATAAATACCATGTCATCTAAAGATATTACATCATCATCAACAATTAATTCAATTGATTCTAACAAATCAAATAAAATAATAGATAAAAATGAAGAAAATGATAAATATATTGAAACCCCGTGGAGTATTATTGAATCTTATTTTAAAGGTCATCATTTACAAAGATTAGTTAGGCATCAAATAGAGTCTTATAATAATTTTGTTGGTTATCAAATTAATAAAACAATAGAAATGTTTAATCCTGTTCATATCGTATCTGAACAAGATTTAGATCCAAAAACTGGAAAATATTCACTTGAAATTTACGTTACATTTGATAATTTTCAATTATATCGTCCTCAAATTCAAGAAAATAATGGAGCTACTAAATTAATGTTCCCTCAAGAAGCTAGATTACGAAATTTTACTTATGCTTCAGTTATGACAGTTGATATAAATATAAAATTTGTCATAAGAAATGGCGAAACACTTGATAATACTCAAATATTTCATAAATCACTCCCACAAATAAATATTGGTAAATTACCAATTATGTTAAATTCAAGTATTTGTATTTTAACACAATATAAACATGTTGACCATGCTAATACTGGAGAATGTAAATATGATACTGGTGGATATTTTATTATTAATGGATCAGAAAAAACAGTATTAGGGCAAGAACGTTCTGCTGAAAATAAAGTATATTGTTTTAATGTTAGTAAAAATAATACAAAATACACATGGCAAGCTGAAATAAAATCTATTCCAGATTATAAATGTATTTCTCCAAAACAAATTAATATGATGGTTTCATCTAAAAATAATGGATTTGGTTTTCCAATATCTGTTCAAATACCTAGAGTAAAACAACCAATTCCATTATTTATTGTATTCCGTGCATTAGGTATTATTTCAGATAAAGAAATTTGTGAAAAAATTATTTTAGATATTACAAGTGAAAATCATAAAGAAATGACACAATCTTTACAAGCATCTGTTATTGATTCAAATGCACATATGACAAAAGAAGACTGTATTAAATATATTACTGCATTTGTTATGTATACTCCAATTAATATGGATAAAGAAACCGGTATTAAAAAGAAACATGAATTTACATTAGATATTTTAAATAATGATTTATTTCCTCATTGTAATAATGCAATACATAAAATATATTTTCTTGGATATATGGCAAATAAATTATTACAAGTCAGTTCAAAATGGATAAAACCAGATGATAGAGATTCATATTTAAATAAACGTGTTGATTTAACTGGAGTATTATTAAATAATCTTTTCAGAAATTATTTTAATAAATTAGTAAAAGATATGGAAAAACAAATTATTAAAGAAATAAATACTGGATCTTGGAAATCCACAGATGATTATCAAAATATAATTAATCAAACAAATATATATAAAATTATTAAATCAACAACTATTGAAAATGGTATCAAACGAGCACTTTCAACAGGTGATTTTGGTATTAAACATATAAATACAAATAAAGTTGGTGTTGCACAAGTATTAAATAGATTGACATATGTTAGTAGTTTAAGTCATGCTAGAAGAATTTCAACACCGTCCGATAAAAGTGGTAAACTAATACCTCCAAGAAAACTACATAATACATCTTGGGGATTCTGTTGTCCAGTTGAAACACCAGAAGGACAATCTGTTGGTATTGTAAAAAATTTAAGTTATATGGCTCATATAACAATTCATTCAAATAGTACCCCATTGTATGAATATGTTACACCATATATTATAGATATTCAAACATTATTACCATTTGAAATGTATAATAAAACAAAAGTATTTATAAATGGTGGATGGATTGGTATTACTGAAAATCCATTAGAATTATATAATGCATTAAAAGATAAAAAATATCAAGGTATTATTAATATTTATACATCTATAATATTTGATTATAAACTAAATGAAATCCGTATTTGTAATGATGGAGGAAGATTAATGCGACCAGTATTACGAATTAAGGATAAAAATATACTTGTTACAAAAGATATTATTAATAAACTAAATAAGAATGAGCTTATTTGGGATGATCTCTTAGTTAATTGTAAAATTGATGAATCAATCATTGAATACATTGATCCAGATGAACAATCGTGGGCAATGATTGCAATGAAACCAAATGAATTGAAATTAAATAATAATAAAAATATAAATAATATAAAATATACACACTGTGAAATTCATCCAAGTACAATTTTTGGGGTACTTGCATCATGTATCCCTTTTCCAGAACATAATCAATCACCTAGAAATACATATCAATGCGCCCAAGCAAAACAAGCCATGGGAATGTACGTGACAAATTTTGATAATAGAATGGATAAAACTGCATATGTTTTAAGTACTCCGGCTAGACCATTGGTTGATACACGTATTATGGATATGATACATATTAATAAAATTCCATCTGGATTTAATGTTGTTGTTGCAATTATGACACATACAGGATATAATCAAGAGGATTCATTATTATTTAATAAAGGATCAATTGATCGCGGATTATTTCAAGCAACAATTTTTCATACAGAAAAAGATGAGGATAAACAAAAAATAAATGGTGATGAAGAAATTAGATGTAAACCAGATCCAACTAAAACAAAAGGAATGAAGTTTGCAAATTATAATAAAGTAAATGGTAAAGGTGTTATTCCTGAAAATTCATTAGTTGAAAATCGTGATATTATAATTTCAAAAATAACACCAATTAAAGAAAATAGAAATGATCATACAAAAATAATAAAATATGATGATCAAAGTCGTATTTATAAAACAGATGAAGAAACGTATATTGATAGAAATTATATTGATAGAAATGGTGACGGATATAATTTTGCAAAAGTATGTCTTCGTGCGGTAAGAAAACCTGTAATTGGTGATAAATTTTCATCTAGAAGTGGTCAAAAAGGAACAATTGGTAATATTATACCAGAACAAGATATACCATTTACAAGAAGTGGTATAAAACCAGATTTAATTTTAAACCCACACGCAATTCCATCACGTATGACAATTGCACAATTGAAGGAAACAATTCTTGGTAAAACATTATTAGAACTTGGATTATTTGGCGATGGTACAAGTTTTGGAGAACTTGATGTAAATGCAATTTGTAAAAAATTACAAGATGTTGGTTATGAATCAAATGGTAATGAAATAATGTATGATCCATTAACAGGGGAACAAATGGAATGTTCAATATTTGTAGGACCTGTATTTTATCAACGATTAAAACATATGGTTTTAGATAAACAACATAGTCGTTCAATTGGTCCAATGGTTAATCTTACAAGACAACCTGCAGAAGGTAGATCTCGTGATGGTGGATTACGTTTTGGTGAAATGGAACGTGATGCGATGATTTCAAATGGTGCTGCCAGATTTACAAAAGGTCGTATGTATGACGCATCTGATAAATATCATGTTTATATTTGTAAAAAATGTGGTCTTATTGCATCATATAATGATACTGTTCATATTCATCATTGCAGAACATGTGATAATAGAACAGACTTTTCATATGTTGAAATACCTTATGCATGTAAATTATTATTTCAAGAATTAATTACAATGAATATTGCACCGCGAATTATTACTAATAATTAAAATAAATATAAAAATTATATATAATATTAATTTTATATAATTTAGCATATAATTATAATTAGTAGAAGTTTATAAAATTAAATTTTAGCAAATATTTATTTTTATTAAGTATTTAATTTTATAAATATAAATAAAATATAAATAAAATATATATATAACTATATAATAAAATGGCAAACTTTATAAATCCTATTAGCAGTGGAAGTACACCTGGAGCTAATATTTACCTTCCAGGAATTTTTAAATTAGGTGGTGGAATTCCTGGATTTATACCTCAAGCATTAAGTACAACAAATAATAATAATGATTTTGTTGATACGCGATTTATGCTTAAAAATGCATGGAATACTAATTATGCAAAAATAGTTAATGGACATAAATCAAATTGTACACCATTTCGCGCAATTAATAATTCAGGTGATTTATTAAGTCGTAAAAATTATTCATGTGGAGGATCATGCCAAACATCACAAAGTCGCCCAGGATTACATGGATTAAAATCTAGTTTTGGACATATTCAAGATAATTGTGATGGAACTGGTATTCCTCCATCATCATGTAATATTAAATATGTGTATGATAGTTCTGATTATATTAGATATGCAAAACAAAAAGCAATGAATAAAAATTATAATGAAGCGTCATATGGTGGAAATTCTAGTTCCGGTTCACAATCTGCATTAAGAGCTATTAGACGTGGTTAATAATAATAAAATCTTATTTTTTATTTTATTATAATATATAATCTATAATATATAATATAATATAATATTATATATAATATTATGACAACAATTGCATATCATCAATATACAAATATTCCTTATATGGGTGGATCATATGCAAGTGCCCCTGTAATTGGACCACTTAGTATAAATAGAACTCCAAATACAAATTATCATAGTGAATTAGGAGTATTATATGGAATTCATCCAAACCCTCCGCAATTTTATCCATCTGATGGAGCAAGTACATTTGCTCAAGGACGTGCTCAATATAGAAGAACAAATACAACACAATTTAATTTTGGAAGAGGGACACAAATGTATTCATCAATTCCAGAAACAAATCAATATTCAGGAGATTTACAACAAAAATTTACAGTATCCCAATCAACAAAATATATTTCGCCTGCATCATCATCAATGTATATGGCTGCTAAAAAATGCGCAGCTATTGGTAAAAGTTCGTTAAAATGCGGGTTACCAAATAATTCACCATTATCATATAAATGTCATATTAAAAATGATGTAAAATCTGCAATACGAACTGCTAGATCTAGTGGGTGTTCTGCGCCAGCTAAAAAGGGTTCAATATTTAGATAAACAAAAAAATAAAAATAAAAATAAACAAATAACAAACAAATAACAAACAAATAACAAACAAATAACAAACAAATAACAAACAAATAACAAACAAACAAATAATAAAAAAATAACAAAAAAATAACAAACAAATAACAAACAAATAACAAACAAATAATAAAAAAATAACAAACAAATAATAAACAAATAACAAACAAAT
>TBL_comb47_HYPODRAFT_10001792_pt1 | contig 27386 bp, 23 predicted proteins | sample TroBogypolimnion_40_FD_10682 | JGI IMG/M metagenome (IMG submission 10682) | reverse complement strand
TTGGTTTTAAGCGAGCGGCGAAACTGCTTGCCTCCGCGCTTTAATAGGGCATAGTATCCGTCCGATGATTCGAGCCGATACAGGTTCTCCGCAACCTTGTGAAAGACTGGTTGCTCGGTCGTCTGCGTTGTGTTTTTGCCCGTCATTTTCATGCAAAAAGATAGCACAAAAGACGGCGGGTTACAAGTGCGGGTTACAACAAACGATTGAAATCATTGGCAAATCTTCGTAAAACACTCTGCGATAACAGGATGGGTTGGTAGCTCAGTCGGTAGAGCAGTGCCCTTTTAAGGCATTGGTCGTGGGTTCGAGTCCCACCCAACCCACCATTCAATTCCGGTTATCCTTGCCAATTCCCAAAGGCGGGCCCGGGAAACGCAGGGCCGGGAAGCGCCTTGCTCCGCCGCGCAACGAAAAATTCCCCGACCTCACCCAGCACAATTTCCATCCCGGCGATGACCACGAAGAAACGGCTGGAGAGATTCGGAGAATTGAGGAGGGTCCGGGATTCAGCGCATGGTGGAAGTCCGGCGCGGCAGCTTTTTGCAGCCTACCGAGGTCACCAAGCGGGAAGCGGTGAAATAATAATTGAAGGAGATCCAAAAAAACCACGTGCCTGTGCACGCGTCCGCCCGGAGGAAGTGGGACGCATTAAAAAAGCCGGGGCATGCTGGCCGATGCCATCGGACTCAATGACGTCAGGGACGACCGGCTGGGACCCCCGCGACCGCGCGCGGCGGGCGTGGTGTGGCGGCTTTGTCGTCGTGGCCGTAGCGGCCGTAGCTGTAGCCGTAGTATTGGTAGTAATTATAACCCTGTCCTTTGCGGTTCCGCGGCAGGAGGTTTAAAACCACCCCCGCGACGGGGGCATTGACGTTGCGCAGCCATTGGATGGTCTTGGCCACCGGCTTGCGCGCGGTTTTGCTGCCGTCCACCAGCACAATCACCGTGCTGACATCGGTGGCGACGAGCAACGCATCCTTGACGGGATGCAGGGGCGAGGTGTCAATGACCACCCTGTCGAAGTCTTTCAATGCCTGGGCCAAGACCTTTTTGAAAAGCCCTTGGGACAAGAGTTCGGACGGGTTGGAAATCATGGCGCCGGCGGCCACCCAGAATAGATTGCGCACCTGGGGATGCGTTTGAATAACGGCATTTAAAGCCAATTTATTTTCGAGCACATCGGTCAGGCCGGGGATGTGGCTGGTCTGGCCGGTCAAAAAGTCCTCGAGCCGGGGACGGCGCAGATCCAAGTCAAACACAATGGTCCGCAAGCCCTGCTGGGCCAGGCTGGCGGCGAAGTTACAGGAGGTGAAAGATTTTCCCTCCTTGGGAAAAGAGCTGGTGAACAAAAAGCTGCGGCGTTCCTGATCCTTGCCCAGCATGGAGATGCTGGCGCGCAGGGTGCGGAAGAGTTCGACTTCGGCTGAATGGGCTTCCTGGCTGGCAACCACCAAACGGTTGCGATAATCCGCGGAATCCAAATCCAACCGGGGAATGGCGGCGAGGACGGGCAACTGAAGAAATTCCTCGGTTTCATCCACGGTGCGCAGGGACGTGTTAAACCGGTCCAAAATGATTACCCAGCCCAATCCCAATCCCAGCGACCCGAAGAATCCCAGGAACAGCAGGATGTTAACCTTGGGTGAACTGGGGGCGCCCGGGGGATAAGCCGGCTGGACCACGGAAATATTGACCGGGGCCAGCTGCGAGCTGACGGACATCTCGTTCAACCTTTGGGACACGGCATCGAACATGGCCTGGTCGGAGGCGACTTCGCGGGCCAGCAGATTGTAGTGAATGGCCTTCTGGCTCAAATCCAAACTCTTGACCTGCACCTTGCCCAATTCATTTGCCAGCCCTTTCTGGGTGGTCAGGGCATTTTCATAAGGCAACCGGAAGGATTCCTGGATTTGGTTCCGGATGGCCAGCACAGTTATGACGTATTGCTCCTTCAATCCATCCAGCGTGTTGACGGCCAGAATATATTTCGGATTCTTTTCGCGGTATTGTTGTTTTAACTGCAACAGATCGGCGTCTTTCTGGGCGATGGCGGTCTGGACCAGTTGAACCCGGGGATCGGAGGCAATCGCAGAGTAAGCCAGCAATTCGTTGACATTGGTGCCCATTTTCAAGGACTCGTCGTAGGCGGATTTGAGCCGAATCAAGTCAGCCTGGGCGACGGTCAATTGCCGCTGGTATTCCTGCAGCTGGTCATCCCGCGCCCCGCCCAGATTGGCGAGTTCCACCGTGCCCACCTGCTCCTTGTAATCCTGCAACGCCTGTTCGGAGGTCTGCAGCTTGGTGGCCAGCCGGTCGAATTCAACCTTGAAGAATTCGCCCTGACTGCGGCTGGAAGTGGATTTGATGCTGAAATCCGCCTTCAAATAATTTTCGACCATCAGATTGGCAAGGCGGGCAGCCATCTCCGGATTGCGGTCGGTGACGGAGATATCAATCAGCCGGGTGTTCCTTTGCAAGGTGGCCTTGGTCCGGCCTTCAAAACCGGCGATGACCTGCAACTCCTGCTTGGAGACGGAAAAGCCGGCAGTCGTTGGAAGGATGGAACCATGAACCCCATTACTACCGTGATTGGCCGCCGTTGCCGCCGCGGAAGGAGTATTGGAAGTGGAATCCAAAAGAACCAGGGACAAGGCCGGGTCCAAGGACAAGGCCATGCTGGAATTTGAGGAGATCAGCCCGGCCTGGACCAGCACCGAGGCCAGAAGCGGCCGACTATGGAATTTGCCGACAATGGTATTCAGCTGTTCCAAGCCACTTTGGGCATCTCCGTAGGTCTGGGCCTTGATGGCGCTCTGGTCCTGCCGTTCCACCTGAACGGTGGCGGTGGCTTGATAAAGTTTGGGCCGGGTCAGGATATAAGACACGGTAAGGACCGTGCCGACCAAAACGATGGCACCAATCAGCCATAGCCGGCCCAGCAGCAGGAACCAGAAGGATTGAAGGTCGCGCACCACATTGCCGGCGGCCATGGGTTCCGGGTAGTTGCCGGGATATTTACCCGGATAATTGGAAGTATAGTCGGGCCTATTGGATTCCGGATCTTGGGAGTTAGCAGGCATAAGAAAATAAGTTGGCAGTTGGCAGTCGCCGGTTGTTGCTGTTGGTCGTCGTCAAAAGGCAGGTGATAGTCACAAACCAAAACGCTAGGGAACAAAGAAGAATCTGAAAAACGTGGAGAGAGATTTAGAAAATACGCTCGCCAACGGTTATGGTATCGCCTGGTTGCAGCAGGAAGGGATTGTTTTGCTGATCCCGTGCCATGGCGTCGGCGTCCAGATAATAAACTTTCAAGACTCCGTTAACATTGCGCTGGAGGGTCACTTTGGAAGGTGCGGCCAGACGGGTGAATCCGCCGCCCTTGGCAATGCCTTCCATCAGATTCAATTTTTCGTTGGGGGGAAACTCATAGCTTCCCGGACGCTGGACCTGGCCGAGGATGGTAAAGCGTAACACCGCCATCTGTCCCACCTGGATGGTAACCTTGGGATCCACCAGATAGTCTTTGTCGTAAAGGGTCTGGACCTGGATAGTCGCCTGCTCGAGGGTCAGGCCGCCCAATTTGACCGCGCCCAACAAGGGCAGCATTACCATACCCCGATCATCTACCGTGACATTGGCGGTGAGATCCGGCTGCTGATAGACACTCACTTGCAGCATGTCGTTCGGTTGCAGGTGGCGCGTGGTGATAATCTCCACCTTGGCGGCGGACTTGTCATTGATATCAGTCGAAGAGGGATCGGCGGCTTGAGCCGCCATTGTCAGCAAGAAGAAGATGGCGAGCGCCAAAAATTTCAGCTGTATTTTCAGAACACCTGGAGTTGGGAAAAGCGTTGGCATAAATTAAGAAGTCAGCAGTCTTCAGTTGGAAAAAAATTCAGATACGAATGGCACAAAGCTCGTTTTGGACAAGCCGCGCAGATTCAACCACGGATCGGCGCTAATAATGACGGACCAATAAGCATTAAGACAATGCATTCTGCGGGCGGCAACCTCAAAGATGAGCGGGTTAACCATTAAAGACCAGAGGCATCAGTTGGTTTTCGAAAAGGAGCTCAGCTGACTGCACAGCAAGGTGAATAAGATCAATATCGATTCAATCTGGAATGGAAAATCCACCAGGGCATGAACCAGACAACCACTTAATGACACCCAAAACAAGGCGATCACCGGCCAGCGAACCAGAATGCCTCCGGGCAGGAAACAGCGGCCGAGGATGAGGAGCAGCGGGAACAACGATAGCAGCAACCCGACACCTCCCAAAGTGATCAATGATTCCAGCCAGTCATTATGCATCTGCGCCGGCCAGGGGTCGAGGGATGACGGTCGGAAAAACTGGTATAGGGATGAAAAGGCTCCCGGACCAACGCCGAAGGGCTGGTTATCGACGGCCATTTGCTTGCCGATGACGAACAGGCTGGCCCGATTCAAGTCCCCATATTCCGGATCCAATTGTTGAAATCGAGCCAGCAGGCGGCCGCCCTCGAGCAGGAAACCAGTGCCCAGTAGGGCCGCACCGAAAAGAAGGATGGCCAATATCAGCCGGTGGGAAGTCCGGCGCAAAGCCATCCAGACAATAACGCCCGAGAATGACAAGGTGGCCAGCAATACCAAGACCCCCGCCCGGGACAAGGCAACCGCCGGGCACAGGGCAATCAACATCACGGAGAACAACAGGAATTTTTTTTGGTGGCGACCCCAAAAAGTGGGCGGCGCGCAACGGGCGGATTTTTTCAGATACAACCAGAACGCCAGCAGCACGGGCCATAATAGGTTAAAATACTGGGCGGCGTTGGAGCGATAGGCAAAGGGGCCAAACTGGGCATCCGGGTTTTTATTTATGGCCGGCTCCACCAACCACAGCAGCTTGTTCTGTCCGCTAAAGCGCTGGGCGAGGCTTTCCACGGCCAGTAGCAGGCCACTGCCAGCCAGAATCCACAATAGCCTTTGAAACCGGGCCGGCAAACGACCGGGCCGGGACCGGGCCGACAACAACCAATCCTGCGCCCCGCAAAATAAGCCAGCCAGTCCCAGCATTTTCCAAAAGAAATTCCAACTGCGTTGCTGGTCGTAACTGTGCGGCAGCCACGAGATGGACGGACGATATTCGAGCCACGCCAGATGGTAAATCGCCCGGGCATTCCAAGCACCGATCAGGCAATACAGCAGCAGCAGGGCAATGGAACCAAGCAGCAACTTCTGAAAGCAAGGTTCAACCGCCGGCGCGGATTGACGGGGAGGCAAACCCGCGGTGGTCCGGACCAGCGCCAGGCGGTGCCGATAGCGTAACTTGATCAACCAAAGGATTCCCAGGGCAAACCCGGTTCCGTTCATTACCTGAATGGCCCAATCCTGGGTGGAGCCAAACGCCCAGGGACTGAAGACGGCAGCAAAGATGATCAGGACTTCGGTAATGCCATTGAGCTGACTCATCTTAAAATTAATACACTCGATAGTCGTCAAGGGGCTGTTGGCTGATGCTCAATAATGCAACGACAATTGGACGCTGCACTGGTTGTCTTGCAGGACATTGTTGTTTTGGGAAATGCCCGAACCACGGAAGACGTAAAAAGCCTGGGCATCCAGATATTTCAAGAGCTTGAGATTTCCCTTCAGCTGAACGGAGTAATAATCCGATGGCTTGCTGGTGTTGGGAACATTCTGAATGGGGGTGGAATCAGTCTGATAATAACCGAGGTCGGTCTGCAGGGAAAACCGGTCAGTAAAATCTTTATGCAGGGTCAGATAACCGCCGATGGAACTATTATAGTAGCCGTCGTAGAGGGAGGCGCTCTGTTGGCGGGCAATGCCAGTCCGGAGATAGGCGCGCTCCCATGGCTTATAGGTGGCACCCAGAGTGAATACTGGACTCAGAGTGTCCCCGCGTCCCGTGTCAAACTGGCGGTCTTCAATCCCCACCGAGCCATCGATGGAAAACAGCCGGCTGTAATCGTAACGGACACGCCCCCCCACCTGCTCAAAGGTCTGGTTCAAACCCGAACCGACGTCATCCTGACCACCAGCCAGCACCAGGCTGACATTGAAGGTCTCGATCATCTGGCGGTTCAGTGAAACCGTGCCTTTCCACTCGACGTAACCCATCAGGTTGGTGGAACCGGGATAAGACAATTCCTGCCGCTCAAATGCTGAGTCCACCGAAAACTTGTCATTCAGCCGATATCCGGCATCCGCTTCGGAATGGATTTGCTCCACTTCACTGCGAGTATATGCCTGGACAATGGTGGTCTTTTCGTAACGATAATCCTGACGAATCCCGACGACCAGCTTGGACATGGGCCAGACCGAATTGAAAGTGAGGAATTGATCCAGAGAATCATTGGCCGAGTGGTGGGTAAACATCTGCCACCGTGGAGAGTAATCGAGCAGCATAAATTTGTCGGGCCAGGATTCCGATGGCCGCAACACCAGCCAGGACGGAGTCAGCCGAGTCAGGTCCAGCGACTGGTTCAGATCCTCATAGGAAGACACATAAGACCTCAAGGATGACCGGTCGCCGCCGACAATCTGAATACCCGGAGCCAGTTGATTAATCAGATCCGACTGCTGGTTTTTAGTGCTATATAGGATGTTGTCGTCGTAAATCAAGCCCTCACGCAAACGTGGGTGGAATTCAAATGCGCCCCAGGTTAATTGACGTGGTTCTGTTGTTTTCAACCAGGCGGGAGAATTAGTTGGTGCCCCGGATGGACTGCCGGTGGCGGCAGATTGGGCCACTGCTGGGGACGGCTCAGCAAACAACCCCGCAACCGCCAACCACGGCAAAGCGACGACTCGCAGGTCATTGAAGCGGACAACCCTCTTTCGGGTTGGAGGTTTCATTGATAAAGTGTGCGGTGGCTGTTGATGGTTGGCGGCCAAATATTTCTAAAGCCCAAGAAAGCAAGCGCCAGAAGAAGACGCGAGGCGGTCATTGCGCGAAGGCTATGTCAAATAGTCCATCGGACTAGAAAGGCGTTTCATATCCCCGAAACTCCCTTTACCATATTAATCAAAGGCCATTTTTTCTGGCTAATTTCAAGGCTGGTGGATGGCGGTAGACGCAGTGGTGGAATTATTGGCATCAAACAAATTGTCCTGTGGATTGTATTTAGGAATTCCTTGTTTAAGGCCACGAACGATGGCGTCGTGATCGGTCGTTTGCTCAGAGAGGGTTTGGCCGATCGCCGCCGCGTTCCAGGGTGACTTCTTGCCAAGCAAGTAACTGATCTCTTCCACCCGGTTGGGCAATTGCGCGACACAGGCCCGGGCGAATACTAACACCTGATCGGGTTGTAATTCCAGGGCGGCATCAAGGATTACCGCCAAACGATCGGGAAATTGGCGGGCCAGGCCGGACACCAGACACGGCATCATTCCAGGGCGAGCCAAAACGGAAACGGCATTCAACGATTCCCGAATCCGTTCATCCTCTCCAGCCGGGTCGCCCGCCTTGACTAGGCGCACAGCTTGGTCGGGCATCTCCAGCACGGATACGGAACTTAAAATATCGAATGGTTTGACGTGTGACGATTGTTCTGGCGCGGTATAAACCAACACCCAAATCATCACAACAAACGTCAAAAAGAAGGCCAGGATGCCGACAGCCGCGCGGGCGCGAGAAACGGCAGGGCGGGCGCGCGATTTTTTTATTTTATGCCGCAGGCGGGGCATGGGAAAAGGCGGCGTTCACCAGCCCCCATTTGGCGAATTCACGAAAGAATAAAATTGTGTCAACCTGCTCACTTATTACTCAGCCGTGGGTGAAAAGTGGGCAGAAGAAAAATGAATTCAGCAATCTGAATCCAGAAAACCGGGGGAAAGAAAAAAGGATGAGTCGGCTTTGGTCGGCCGAGACACTGTCAATCCCCGACAGCCTCCCCGACGCCAAAAAGGCGGGGCTGGCGGCCAGGTTGATAAGCCAAAAAAACAACACCGCGAAAATGATGGTGAGAGCGAGCGCCAGGCCAGTCAAGAAACGCATCTGCTTTTGGTGGGCGGACAGGGCCGGCCGTTTGCTACGGATTAGCATAGGGTTTTAATTCTCCTGAAACGGCGCATCAATGGCATGTATGCGATTTTTCCAACCAATCATTCCCAAATAGATTCAAGTTGATTCGCGGCTCTGGATTACGGGGCGGAATAATCACGCCCGCCGGGTTTGGTGGTGGTATCACTGACCCCGATTTCAATCGGCACGGCCGGCAACGGGACTGGAGGTGCGGAAAAGGTGGGCGGAGGCATGAAATTTGGGCTGAGACTGCCCACCGAGGCCTGACCGGAAGCGGTCTTAACCGATGAAGCAGTAGTGACGCCAAAATCGGAATTTTTTGCGGCGACCTGACCCCCGGCCATGTCCTGTGGCTGATAGAGCGTGGAGGCTTTGGCGGTTTTAATTCCCCGCAAGAGAATCGTCCTGCCCTCGGTTGAACTGAGATTTGGTTTGGCCGCCAAGGCCTGATCGATGTTCGCCTTCAAATCCAAGGTGGTCAGGGAAACGGCGCGCAAAATATCCCGGGTTTTATCTGGTGCCGCATTCATGGCCGCCAACCCCACAGTCTGGTAGAGCGAGGGATTTTGGTATAGAATCGATTCAACAATGACCCCGGCCTGTTCTGCCCTGGCGGTTACCGTGGCCTCAGTGATCCGGACAGCTAGGTCCGGGCGCAGCTTGACTGCGTCGGCCGCAACAAAGCCAGCCAACTCCGGTGATTTGACAGCAATAGCCCCGGCAACTTCTGGCAAGGCGCTAGCATAAGAATGCGCAAGGACCGACAGCGCATCGGAAGCCACTCGCATGCGGTCGGATTCACGTGCAGCGGCAACGAGCGAGGCGGAAGTCTTAACAGCGTCGGACGGAGTCAGGCCGAACAAGGCGGACTGAACCCCAATCCGCGTGGCTGAATCCGAAGTGTCCGCGGCCCAAACCGCAGGATTCGACGCTATGAGGAGAGCGGTCAACGTGAGACGAACAAGCGAGGTTTTCATATGTTTATAAATATATAGATGCGCTTCCATTACCTTCACACTGCAGTTGTATGCCTTTACCACCGAGCCAATCCCACCGGCTAGACCGGGCTGGAAGGCGCAGGCGGTGCCGGACGAGTTTTCCATTGGCAGGCTGCCGCCACCCCGTGCATGGCCAACCCCGCGCACAAGTCCCGCCAACCATTTGCTGTCCGACTTCATCGTAACGACGGAACCATCACGGTTCCAAAGTAACCTGCTATGAACACTTTTAGGCCGGTGAGTTAGGAATGGAAACTAAATGCAGTGAACGATGGGTTTTAGCAGCACGAACGATGTTTCGTGGCATTTTAAATTGGCGTAAACGAACAAATGCGAACCTTTCACCCGGTAATAAAGCGCCAAGCTGCAATGGCCGCTGGCTAATTCCGGGAAACGTCCGCGCACTGAGTGGACCGGTTTCTGCTCAACTAAAGCAGTGATATGGGCAGGCGAATCCAACGTCCTTGCACGACAACGAAAATTGAGGCGCAGCTTGGCCCCAGCCAAATGAAACTGACTGTGACCGGCCAAACGATGAGACAAGAAATAGAATTTTTACAGTTTGCACCAATAATAAGTTGTTGGGAGTATAGATATGAATTAATCTAGCCTGCCACTTAAAAAAAGGTATCTGCTGAATGGCATTGTTCTATTCGCACGACCTTCAAAAATTCCCAACGGCGCCCAAGGCAAGCACGGCCGGAGGCAAAGATGAATATTGCGTTAAGACATTTTTTTCTGATTCCCCAGACGATCCGCCATTATTGTTTAGGTGAGGCTCCTCGTGGTCAGGTAGTCTCGCCGTTGATGAAGGTGTATTCCCGGCCGAGTATCGGCGGAGTTGCCTTTCATTCCGTCAGAAAGAACTTGAAACGGATGTTTACAGGCATGCCATTCCTGAATTGGACGGGTATCGGGTTGTTTCTTTATCTCGCAGGAATCCGGCTGGCGATGGGGGCGACCTATTCAGTGATCAATACCAATGACAGCGGTGCAGGCAGTCTGCGCCAGGCGATTATAGATGCCAACGCAAACGCCGGATTGAATAGTGTCCAGTTCCAGATTCCCGGCACCGGGCCGTTCACCATCAACCCGCAAAGCACCTATCCACCAATCACCCAACCGGTAGTCATTGATGGCACCACCCAGCCCGGGTATGGTGGCACTCCCTTGATACAGATTAACGGGGCGGGCATCGGGGCCAACGGCGACGGGTTGAACATTTCAGGCGGTGGCAGCACCATCTCTGGACTGGCTGTTTTTCGTTGCAAGCGCGATGGCATCCGCATTTCCGGACTGGGCAAAAGCACGATCCAAGCTTGTTATCTGGGCACCGACGCCAGCGGCACCAAGGCGCTTGGCAATCAGGAAGCAGGGCTTTATATCTACCGGTCCTCCACCAACCTTGTTGGCGGCACGACATCGACCCTGCGAAATGTCATCAGCGCAAACGCGCATGGAATTTATATTGATGACGGCAATCCACCGCCGTCGGGAAATGGCAACCTGGTTCTCGGCAACTATATTGGGACGACGGCTTCCGGCACCGGTATTCTGGGCAATACCAACAATGGCGTTTATATCATATCCGCCCCGGGAAATTTCATCGGCGGAACAACTCCCGGTTCCGGGAACTTGATCTCCGGAAATTTTTTAAGCGGGGTTTATGTCTCTGGCAGCAGCGCCTATAGTAACGTGATCGCGGGGAATTTGATTGGCACCGACGTGACCGGGACCTCGATTTTAAGCAACCGGCTGGATGGCGTCACCCTTTATGGTGCCAGCACCAACTGGATTGGCGGCCCAGCCGCGGGTGCCAGAAATATCATCTCGGGCAACAACGCCCGGGGCATACTGATTATCAACGCCAGCACCGTCAACGCCACCGCCAATGTCGTCCAAGGAAATTATATCGGCACGGACATCAACGGGCTGACCGCCCTGCCCAACCGCACCAACGGGGTGGTCGTTTCCGCGGTTTCCGGCAACCTGATCGGCGGGACCAATGCCGGCGCGCGCAATCTTATTTCCGGCAACCTGCAGAACGGGATTCTTGTCACCCTAAGCGGTGCGACCAGCAACTGTATCCAAGGGAATTATATCGGCACCGACCGCACTGGCACAAACGCCTTGCCCAATACCTTCAGCGGCATCACGCTCAATGCCGCCACCGGAACCCTGGTGGGCGGCACCAACCCCGGGAGCGGTAATTTGATATCTGGTAATTCACAAAACGGAATCTATGTGGAAGCCATCACCGGCGGGGCCCATCTGGTGCAGGGAAACGTGATCGGCACCGATGAGAGCGGTAGAATTGCCCTCAGTAACAACCTTTCAGGAATCTGGGTCGAATCCCCGGGGAACTTGATCGGCGGTCCGCTGGCCTCCGCCCGAAACCTGATTTCAGGCAATGGTAATCATGGCATTTATCTCAACGGCAGCGGTGCCATAAATAATGTGGTTCAGGGTAACTACATCGGCACGGATACAAGCGGCGCGACGGCGCTTGGAAATGGTATGAGCGGACTCTATTCCGGCATCTATCTCAATGGCGCCGCCAGTAACAGCATTGGCGGATTTCAATCCGGGACTGGCAACTTGATTTCCGGTAATGGGGACAAGGGAATAACACTCAACGGCACCGGTGGCACGAATAATTGGATCCAAGGGAACATCATCGGGGCAGATCAGGGGGGAACCAAAGCCCTGCCCAACGCCAACGGCGGCATCTATATTTATAACGCCTCGAATAACACCATCGGCGGGACAAATCCCGGCGCGGGCAATTTGATTTCCGGTAATAATGCCGATGGAATTTATCTCTCCGCCGCCAATAATACGACCATCCAGGGCAATTACATTGGCACCCAGGCAGACGGCGTTAAACCGCTGGGCAATCTTTGGCATAACGTCGAGTTCCTGAATAATTCCAGCTACGGCTTGGTGGGCGGAATGCTGGTGGCTGCCGACAACCGCATCGCCTTCACCCGAACCGTGCAATATGACGGCGTGCGGATTCGCGCAGGCAGCGTGGGCAACCGGATCTTTCGTAACTCTATCTTCTCGAATGGTGCTGGGTCCGCGAATGGGTTGGGCATCTGCGTCGGGGCGGTGGGTGTTACGACCAACGGGCTGCCCGGTTTAACCCTGGCGCTGGGTGACACCACTGCGGGCGCGCTGGTCCGGGGCAGCCTGACCAATACCCCCCGCACCACATTCCAACTTCAACTCTATGCCAACACCGCACCGAATATCTCCGGTTACGGCGAAGGGTTTCGCTGGCTGGGTGCCACCAATATCACCACCGATGCCGCTGGTGTCGCCGCCTTCCGTTGGGTCTTGAACACTAATGTGCCCGTTGGACAATACCTGTCGGTTACCGTGACCGACACGACCAACAACACCAGCGAGTTTTCGGCGGATATTCTAGTGTCCCCCGCCGCCTTCAATTTGATGGCCTCCAATTATCTGGCTTATATTTCGACCAACTATTATTCAAAGTTGGTTACCAATCCGATTACCGGGGCAATCACCACGAATCCACCGACCGCCCTGATCGTCAGCAACTACGCCAACGACTATTATCTTACCTGGCCAACCAACCCGGCGGGTTTAACGGTGATGCAAACGACCACGCTGACAGCCTCAGCAACGTGGCAGCCGGTCTCCAATCAGGCAACCCATTACAGCAACCAATTTCGCATTCCATTCCCCGTGAAATCCGGTGGTAACGGGTTTTTCCGGTTGCTGATTAATTAACAATCCAGATGTTTGGTTGTTTTTCACCTTCTATGAAAACCGATAAACCGAGATGAAAACAGGCGGCGAACCAGTTTTCCCGGCAGAACGAAAGGTGACCTGCAGGCTGCCGGTCGAACAGCCGGAGTATCTGATCATTTTCCTGTCCTGCCGCGTTCTCGGGTTTTTGAAGAGGATCGGCAAAATTTTGACCGGTCATGTTCAATTGCAAACCGGTCCGGTTCTGGTCGGGACGATCCTGTTGTTGCTGCCCTTGGCCAGCCTGGCGCAATACCCGATCACCGGCACGCTGTTTACGCTTCAACAAAACGGCCCGGTTTCCAACCGGCTGAATGTGGTGTTTATTTCCGAGGGTTATACCACCAACGATTTGGCAAATCATTTCCTGGCGGATGCCACCAATGCGATGCACAACCTTTTTTCCTATGCGCCATACCATGAGTATCAGAATTATTGTAACCTCTACGCGATCGCCGTGCCCTCCACCAATTCCGGTTCCACGCACCCTTCTTATTCACTAACCAACCATACCTATTTCAGGAGCAGTTACGATCCATATTACGACTATGTCATCACCATTCCGACGGCCGGCCTGGTTAAAATGACCAACTTGCTGACCAGTCTGATGCCGCAGGCGGCCTTGCCGGTGGTGCTGGTTAACGACTACACCGATGGCGGCGGCGGCGGGGCGGCGGATGTCATTTCGCGCGGGGCCAGCCAGCGAGAAATACTGACCCATGAGACGGGCCATACGCTGGGCAGGCTGCAGGATGAATACGAATACAGCTACCCGGACCTGAACCTGTCCAATGCCGCCGCCGCCAATACCAGCCGGACGACCAACCTGATCAGTTGGAGCGCCTGGATCACCAACGGAACCTCCATCCCCACTCCCGCCGACACCTTACACGCCGGCACCGTCGGCCTGTTTCTGGGCGCCAACTATCAGACCAACGGCTGGTATCGCCCCCAAGAAGACTGCATGATGCGCACGTTGGGCAGCCCCTTTTGCGCAGTTTGTTCGGAAGCCTTGGTGAAAGCCATCGGCAAGAAAGCGCGTGTCCTGGACAGTTGCAGTCCAACTACCAACGGAATCCTCACGTTTACCAACGTTCAGACCCAGCTCTTTACCATTGCCGAACCGCAACCGCTAACCCATAACCTGACCAATCAATGGTTCCTCAATGGTGTGCCGGTCACCGGCGCCACCAACCGCACTTTTTTATTTTCGCCGGACCTGTATACAAACGGTAACTACACTCTAAAAGTGACCGTCCACGACCCGACCACCCTGGTCAGGACCGACCCCAGCAATTATTTGAATGGATCCTTAACTTGGAACCTAAGCGTCAAACAATATAAATTAAATCTGGACAATCCCCGGCTGACCGCGGGCGGGTTTGTTTTCCGGGCCAGCGGCAACGCCCCCTTTGGATTTATCGTTCAGGGTTCTTCCAACCTGATTAACTGGCAGACACTTGCCACGAGTTCGCTGTCGGGCGGCCAGTATTATTTCTCGAATAAGCCCACCACCCGGGCCAGTTTCTTTTTCCGCGTCCGACTCCTGCCCTGAATCGCGGAAGACCGGCTTCAATAAAAAAGACGTTTTGCGCCAAGCAAAACGCCTTTCGAAAGCAGCCGGATTACCGGGACAGTCGGAACGAGCGCCGACTCCAAAAAAGCAGGCCAACCGCTCCCAAGCCTAACAGGGCTGCGGAAGACGGCTCTGGCACCGCGATCGGGGTTCCCGAAAAAGAAGCCAAGAAATTGATAGTATTGTCCGGGATGTAATTTAAATGCCAAGTCCCGTCGTTCATCCAGTAGTCCGTGTAATTTGCGCCGATGCTTGGCCCGGTAGCGGTGGATAATATCAACCCAGCCTCCGCCGCGTCACCCAAAGCTGAAAAACTGATCGCCCAAGTGAAACTATGCGGAACGTCAATGCTCAAACCTGAATAAGTGACCAATGTTCCGGTCGGGTAACTGGCTCCAAAGTTGTAGGTGTCACTCCAGAGCGTGGACAAAGGAGCCCCGCCGGTGCCGTCATTGGACAAAAGCGAAACTGTATACTCGGCCGTGGGGGCCACGCCGATGGAATATAGTTCAAAGGAAAAGTCCGTGATGTTGGCGCCAACCCCCAGATCCGACAGGATGACCTGATCCCCGATTTGGTTGCCCTGCGCGTTAAACGTCCCTGCAGGGGTGGTTAGATTATCATACAAGGAGTCGGCATGAACGGCCAGACCAGCTGTGACCAGCAGACATACCAGCCCGGATTTTTTTAACAAAAAGCTATTCATAATTCCCCGATTTTTTAATTTTATGACCCAGTGCCTGAGTTGGCTTAAACCCTTAGATGTGCATCCAGCCTCTCACAAACCTCAGCGATTACTGTGCTATCCAACGTGAACACTTTAAGCCGCACCGGCACAAAAGGAATCGAAATGCATTGAACGATGGGTTTTTGTCTGTAAGCGATGGCGCGAAGGCCTTTCCGGGAGCATTTTCAAATTTTTATCATTCCTTAGAATCAGGCGGACGGAAACATTGAGTTTCGTGGAATTTCAATAGCCGGGGTCCCGCTGGAACGGTTCTCGATGGTTAATTTGAAATGAAGTTTCTTGGAGCGACGCGCGAGTCTGCTACGACTCGGTCATTCTGGGCTTACGAGCGGGAGGCAGGCGTGAGCTGGTGAACCGCTTTTCGAGGGCGAAAAGTAAACCTGCCATTCGAGTTGCTGTTTGCGTGAGCGCGGCCGGGTGCGACTTGTCGTCCTCAAAAATGCGCGCACCGTGCAGTGTGCCGGCGACGCGAAAGGTTTGTTTACCTTGGCGTTCCCGAATTCTTTCAGCGCTTGAGGGAGGCGATGCTTAAGGGAGTAATAGTGTCACCTATCAACCGAAGAGTGTGAAAATACAGATAAATATGCGAAACCGCCAACCTTGAAATGCCCAGTCACGACATCGGTCGTGGGTGGAGTTTCCACCGACCTGCCATTCTTCGTCACCGACAAAACTTGCCCAGCGCAACGTGCGCCGACTAATCTGACTTACCGTGCGGTTGCTCGACCGATATTTGTTCCGCGAACTGTTCACGCCGCTGGCCTATTGCCTCGGCGGGTTGCTGGTTTTGGGCACGTGCTTCAGCCTGTTTGGCGAGCTGTCGGAATTGCAGGAACGCAAGCTACATCTGTTCGATGTCGTTGAATACAGCCTGGCCATCATGCCGGGATTCCTGGTGCTGGTGCTGCCAATCACGCTGCTGCTGGCGCTGCTCTACACACTCACGAACCATTCGCGGCACAATGAACTGACGGCCATGCGCGCGGCGGGCTTGAGCTTGTGGCGCATCTGTCTTCCGTATTTTGTCACGGGCCTGCTGGCCAGCGCGGGGGCGTTTGCGTTGAATGAATACGTCGTGCCGCTCAGCACGGATTGGGCGGAGCACATCAAAAGCCGCTATGTCCAGAAATCCGGCGACGTGGAATCCAAAAACGTTTTCAACAATTTTGGCTTCAGCAATGCGCGCGGGCATCGCTCCTGGTTCATCAGCGAATATCACGTGAAGCCTGTTGAAATGCTGAAGTTGCAGGTGAACTCGGCGATGCCGGACGGCTCGATCCGCCGGTTGTATGCCGATCGCGCCATCCGCACAAATGGAGGATGGATGTTTTTCAACGTCGCGGTCTATTCGCAGGCCGATGCGGCCGCGCAACTCGTGCCGTCCTTCCAGACCAATCAAATGGCGATGCCGGAGTTCGACGAAACGCCCCGGCAAATTCAGAGTGAAATCAAAATCAGCAGCTACCAAAATCTCCACCGGGCGCGCAGTTCGGATATTCCGCTGTCGGACATTTCCGCCTACCTGCGGCTGCATCCGAAATTGTCGCACGCGGATTCAAGCTGGCTGTTCACGAAATATTACGGCCGGCTAGCGACGCCGTGGACTTGCCTGGTCGTGGTGCTGATGGCGATTCCGTTTGGCGCGGGGTCGGGGCGGCGGAATATCTTCATTGGCGTGGCGGGCAGCATCTTCATCTGCTTCGCCTATTTTGTGATTCAGCAAGTCAGCATTGCCTTCGGTTCCGGCGGGCATGTGGCGCCGTGGCTGGCAGCGTGGTTGCCGAACATCATTTTCGGCGTGACGGGTCTGCTGTTGATGGCGCGCGTCCGGTGAGATCATGGTTTTGGATTTTATATTTTGCGTTACAGCTTCATCTGGTTAAAAATCAGAACGCAAAAAAGAAGATGAGCGAGGAACTTTCCAATCTGACGGTGCGCTATGAGCGGCTGCAATTGCTCTATCAAGTCAGCAATGTCATCCATTCGACGGTCGAGGCGCAGGAGGCGCTGCAATTGATCGTGACAGAGGCAGTCCGATTGATGAGCGCAACCTCCGGATCGGTGGTTTTGCTCAATCCCACGACGGGGTTGCTGGAGATTTCCGCCTCACAAAATCTGCCGAGCGCCGCCACCAAATTGAAATTGCGCGTCGGGGAGGGTGTCACCGGCTGGGTCGCCCGCCAGGGAAAACCGCTGCGTGTCGGCGATGTGACAAAAGATCCGCGCTACGTCGCGGCGCGGCGCGGCGTGAAATCGGAGCTGGCCGTGCCGCTGGAAGTAAACGGAGAAACGCGTGGTGTCTTGAACGTGGATTCGGATCGCGCGGATGCCTTCAGTGCGGAGGATCAGGATTTGCTGGAACAGCTGGCTGTGCAGGCCGCGCGGGTGATTCACAAGACCTGGCTATACGAACAATTGCGGCTGAAAGTGCATTTGTTCGAATCGCTTGCGAATGTGAGCCGCACGATCAATTCCACCCTCAGCCTCGACGAGGCATTGCGCGTCATCACGCGCGAAACGTGCGGGTTGATGCGCGCCAGAATGTGCTCATTGATGATGCTGGATGAAAGCCGGGAATGGCTCGATCTCCGGGCAAGTTATGGCGCAGGTGAGGCCTACATCAGGAAACCCCGGCTGAATGTTGAAGAAAGTCTGTTGGGCGTGGTCACGCGCCGGAAAAAGCCCGTGCAAGTCGCCAATGTGCAGGCGTCGAGCCGGTATCAGAATGTCGAGGTCGCGCGGCTGGAAGGATTGGTTTCATTGTTGAGTGTGCCGCTGCTGTTCGCCGGCCAACCCATCGGGACGCTCAATGTTTATACGGGCCGGCCTTACAATTTTTCCAATGAAGAAATCCGCATCTTGAGCGCGCTGGCGGAGTTGTCGGCGATCGCGATTGAAAAGGCACGGCTTTACGAACGCATCGTGGACGTGGAAGAACAATTGCGGCAGAACGAAAAATTATCCGCGCTGGGCCTGCTCGCGGCCGAGGTCGCCCATGAAATCCGCAATCCGCTTACGGTAATGAAATTGCTGTATCATTCGCTGGATTTGAAATTCCCCCCCAGCGATCCGCGCGCAAAGGACGTGCGGATTATCGATGCTAAAATTGAGCACATGAACAAGATTGTGGAGCAAGTGCTGGACTTTGCCCGAACCACCGAACCCAAACTCGCGCCGGTAAACTTAAACGAGCTGGTTGACGAACTCGGACTGCTGGTTCGCCATAAGCTGGCAAATCAGAACATTCGGCTGCTCCGTGATTTGCAATCGGATCTGACGCTCGTCATGGGCGACGCGCCGCAATTGGAACAGGCCTTTTTAAATGTGATTCTCAATGCCGCCGAAGCCATGCCTGACGGCGGAACGCTCACCATCAAATCGCGCGAAATGCGCGAACCACGATCAAATCCCCACCCGACGCATATCGCAATTGAATTCAAGGACACCGGCAAAGGCATGAGCGCGGAAATCCAAAAACGGGCATTTACGGCGGTTCTAAGCACGACGAAAACCAAAGGGACCGGGCTGGGGCTGGCCATCGTTGGGCGAATTATCGAAACCCACCGTGGCACTATCCGAATCAAATCCAAGATCGGGCATGGCACGAGCATGATAATCACACTGCCAACGCAATAGAGCTAAACCACCAACTCTCTGTCAAATTGCCCGGAAAACGCGCCGAGTTCTGTATTGGGTTATTAAACATCCGGTTCCACAACGCCATATTTTCGTCGTGCCCCGCTTTAATTTTGCTGCTATAATTCTCCACCGGATTCAGTCGAGAAATGGTTTGGTAATGGCAAAGAATCCAGAGGCCAATCCAAAATTGGCAGGTGAACGATGTCACTTTCAGACGCTGATAATCGAAGAGGAAACGACATGCGACAAAAGAGAAATGCAGAAGTTTGAATCGCGAAATAGACAAAGCGTTGTATGTTAAAAGGTAATAGTTTTATCAAGCCGTTTTTTAAATCCTGATATTGTTAAAAACTTGGCAGATTGCCTTTGCCGACAATATATTCCAGGTAGTTGAAAAGAAAAAGATCAAGAAACTTAGTGCTTTCATGTTCATTTATAAAAAAAAATACGACGTTATCGTAATAGGTGCTGGCCACGCAGGTGTCGAGGCGGCGTTAGCTTCGGCACGGATCGGGTGCCAGACACTGCTTTTAACCATGAACGTGGATTCGATTGGTCAGATGTCTTGTAACCCAGCGATCGGTGGACTTGCAAAAGGGCATTTGGTTCGTGAAATCGACGCGCTCGGTGGCGAGATGGGAATGGCAACGGATCTAACCGGGTTGCAATTCCGGATGCTTAACTTGAAGAAGGGGCCAGCCGTATGGTCCCCGCGGGCGCAATGTGATAAAAAGTCGTATCAGCTTAGGCTAAAGTGGATATGTGAATCAGAGCCCAATCTTGACGTAAAACAAGGGCAAACGTCTAAAATATTGCATAAGGAAGGTGTGGCCTTTGGTGTTGAGACTAATTTGGAAGTCCAATACCACGGTCAGACGGTTGTTATCACAACGGGAACATTTTTGCGCGGCTTGATGCATATTGGGTCAAACCAGCAAGCAGGAGGTCGCTCTGGAGATTCGGCAGCGATGGATCTTTCATTATCCCTAAAAGAAATTGGACTTGAACTCGCCAGGCTAAAAACCGGAACTCCGCCAAGATTGTTGCGGCGATCGATTGATTTTTTAAAGACCGAGGCTCAAAGCGGAGATGAACCAGTTCCATACTTTACCTATTGGAAAGATGATTTGTTCCACATGGAACAAGAGCGGGGGCGGTTTGCTGGTGGTGGTTGTTCTGATGGTAAATACCCGCCAGGATCTGTGCTGAATAAGATAAACCGTCAACTCCCTTGCAATATTACTTTCACAACGGATGCGACGGCGAATTTGATCCGCGCGAACCTACATAAGTCTCCAATGTATTCTGGTGTAATCGAGGGAATCGGTCCTAGATATTGTCCGTCAATCGAAGATAAAATAATCAAATTTGCAGAAAAGGAGAGGCACCAGATATTTCTTGAACCAGAAGGGATAGAGACGGACGAGATCTATCTAAATGGTTTTTCAACGTGTTTGCCTTTTGATGTGCAGGTGGATTTAGTTAGAACAATCATTGGGTGCGAAAACGCTGAAATATTAAGACCTGCCTACGCCGTAGAATACGATTTTTCTCATCCAACCCAATTGCAATCATCGTTGGAAACGAAGGTTTGTAAAAATCTATTCTTGGCTGGGCAGATTAACGGGACATCTGGTTATGAAGAAGCTGGGGCGCAAGGGTTGATGGCCGGAATCAATGCGACTCGCCGGGTGAAAAATCTTGAACCAATCGTTCTCCGGCGCGATCAGGCATATATCGGGGTCTTGATTGATGATTTGGTTACGAAGGGGACGACCGAGCCTTACCGTATGTTTACATCCAGAGCGGAATATCGACTCTTATTGCGTCAGGATAACGCCGATATGAGGCTTTCCGAGATTGGTTATGAAGTCGGCTTACTGCCAGAACGAAACATACAAAAATTCAGAGCCAAGAAAACGTCAATTAAGAATGAGATAAACCGTTTAACAGAAATATATTGCGACAAAAACAACCTCGTCAAAATTTTAAGCCGCCCGGAGATTTTATATAAAGATTTGCCCAATCGAAATGAAACATTAACCGAAGAAGTTATTCAACAGGTCGAGATAGCGGTTAAGTATGCTGGATATATTGACCGCCAGGAATTGGAAGTGAAAAAGTTTAAAAAGATGGAGGACAAAATAATTCCAGAAACGTTTGACTTTGGCTCCGTGCCCAGCCTGCGGCTCGAGGCCCGGCAAAAATTTAATAAAGTCCGTCCTGGCACCATTGGCCAGGCGGCGCGCATTTCGGGAGTATCGCCTGCCGATATAAGCATTCTTATGGTTTGGTTAAAACGGTCAGCTGGGATGAATGAGCAAAAGCAGATTGTGAAAGCACCGGAAACGGAGGAGTAAGATGGTTGTCCGACATGGATTCGAACCATGAATAAAGCCTTCAAAGGGCTCTGTGTTACCATTACACCATCGGACAAACCGAAACCATACTAGTTTTTTAACGGCGTTGGAGCAAAGATAAAATCACTGGCGAGCCTACAATTTACCTATTTTGACCCAGAAATCCGGCAGCGGTGTGAGGATAGTCAAAATTCCTTCTTGTCTTCCCGTTTATCCGTGATAGTTTTGCACCCCTTTTATTATGAAGACGGACATACATCCGAAATATACAGATGCGGAAATCCGGTGCGCCTGCGGCAACGTGATCAAAACCCGCTCCACCCGCTCCACCATCATCATCGGCATCTGCAATGCCTGCCATCCGTTCTACACCGGCACGCAGAAATTCGTGGATACTGCCGGCCGTGTGGACAAATTCCAGCAACGCCTCGTCAAGACGCAGGCTGCGCAGGCCGCCGCCGCCGCGCCGAAGAAGAAAAAAGTTTAGCCGCCCGCTTTCCACCCGCCCGCAATCCCGTATGGGATTGCGGGCGGTTTCTTTTTTTGTGACCCCGCACGGGCGCGACAGCCATGGACCTAAAGCCGCACATCGAAAAATTCCGCCGCCGCTTCACCGAGATCGAAGCGGCGTTGAGCGACCCCGCGACGTTCGACAACCAGCAGCGTGCGCAGGAAATGTCCAAGGAATACGCCCGGCTCAAAGAGTTGGTCGCGTGCGGCGATAGTTTTTTTAAAACGCAGGAACAACTGGCGGAAAACCGGGCCTTGCTGCAAAACGAACTTCCTGACTCTGATCTGGCGCAAATGGCGCGGGAAGAGGTGGCGAGACTGGAAGCCGAGGAAAAAAAGTTTGCGCAGCAGATCCAGTTTGGACTCGTGCCGCCGAACCCGACCGATTCGCGCAATACGATCGTGGAAATCCGCGCCGGTGCCGGCGGCTCCGAATCCGCGCTGTTCGCCGCCGATCTTTACCGAATGTTTTTCCGCTACGCCGAGACGCGCAAATGGAAGATCGAGCCGCTCGATTCCAACCCGTCCGATCTCGGCGGTTTCAAGGAAATCATTTTTGAAGTGACCGGCACGGATGTTTACAAGCGGCTGAAATACGAGAGCGGCGTTCATCGCGTCCAGCGCGTGCCCGCGACCGAGGCGCAGGGCCGCATTCACACCAGCACCGCGACCGTGGCCGTGCTGCCGGAAGCCGAGGAGGTGGACGTGGAAATAAAGCCCGACGAAATCGAGATCAACGTCTGTCGCGCCTCCGGGAAGGGCGGGCAGGGCGTGAACACCACCGACTCCGCAGTGCAGATCATCCACAAACCGACGGGGATGATCGTCCGTTGCGCCGACCAACGGTCTCAGCAAAAGAACAAAATCCAGGCAATGACCGTTTTAAGATCGCGTTTGCTTAAACTGAAAGTGGCCGAAGAGGACGCCAAATACGCCGCCTTTCGCAAAGACCAGGTAGGCACCGGTGAACGCAGCGAAAAAATCCGCACCTACAATTTTCCGCAGAACCGCGTCACGGATCACCGCATTGAAGTGACGCTCTACAATCTATCCAACTTCATTGATGGCGATCTTGACCCGCTCATCGAGCCGCTGATGACAAATGAATTGGAAGAAAAATTGGCCGCGCTGAAATTATGAATTTACCAGCCCACATCAAAGGACTCGTTTTCGACTGCGACGGCACACTCGCCGACACCATGCCGCTGCACTGGCGCGCGTGGCAGGTGATCGCGAAGAAATACAAGCTGCACTTCCCGCAGGATCGTTTTTACGCTCTTGGCGGCGTGCCGTCGCGCGACATTTTGAAAATGCTCGCCGAGGAACAGGGCGTCACGCTCGACCACATTCAGGCCGCGCACGAAAAGGAAAATGCGTATCTGCCCATGATGGCCGAAGTCGAACCCATCCACGCCGTCGTGGAAATAGCGCGGGCGAACTTCGGCAAAATCCCGATGGCCGTCGCGTCCGGCGGCACGCAGCCGATCATCGTGCAGGTGCTGGAGCATTTGAAAATCCGGCATCTGTTCGATGCCGTTGTGACGAGCGAGATGGTGAAGCACCAAAAGCCCGCGCCGGATATTTTTGTCGAAGCCGCGCGCCGCATCGGCGTGGACCCGAAATTTTGCCGGGGCTACGAAGACACGGACTTGGGCATGACCGCAATTCGCGCGGCGGGGATGGACGCGGTGGATGTGCGGGCATTGCTGAGGGCTTGAGAATTATTCAAGGGGTTCAATCGGCAACACCGGCTGGTTCGCTCGCGCCCGGTTCCAGTCTTCGCGCAATTCCTGCAAATGGATCAGCCGCCACTTGTTGACGAGGTCGTAAGCGGTCTTTGGCAGGTTCCCTTGATAAATCCGGCCCGACTCAATTTCGATCAGCGCCTCGTGCTCGGCGTAAATGGCGTGAAAGTGCGTCGGCGGATGGTCGCGGAAATAAAAGCGGATGATGATGCCGTAAAACCGGCTGACTTCAAGCATGGACCGCCTCGCGGGAAGTTTGGCCTGTGATTTCCAGATACGCGGCGTCCGGGCAGATTTCGATTTCATCTGTCCACGCAATCTGGCCGTGGTCGCCGACGTGGACTTTTTTGAAAAACGTCTCGTCCCGCAAAGGCGCGAAAACACCGCGCCCGACGGAATCAGACAAATCAATGATGCCCGTCACGCCGTCCGCATAGTCCACGCGGATTTTGTAACCGGGCAAGGGGACGATGGTCACGGGCCGAATCATGCTGGCAAAGTGCCACTGCCGAAATGTGGCGTCAAGGTGCGAGACGCCCGTTCAAAATCTGGGCGGGCTGGATGAAGTTCTCGTATTGTCCACGTGAAGGGTGCATCCGCGTTTGAAACAGGTCTTTGTCTTTCATGCCTGCAATCAAGCCAAGAACGAACGCTTTGCGTTCTTCGAAATGATTTGTTTTGCCCCAGCCTAAAATTATCAGGCTCGATTCCCTCAAAACCTTTTTGATGACATCATTGTTTCGCGGGCCGATCTCGTCTGGTTCACCCTTGAAATATTTGGTCTGGATCCGGGCGAACTGGTTCACAACGATGAGCCGACGCACAGAGGCGAATTCTGGTAATCCGCGCTGGAAAACATTTTTCTCCATGAACTGAACGGATTTGTCAGCAACCTCCTCGTTAGCGTAGCTGGGGTTTTGCATCACAACACACGCGGTCTCGGTGGCTCCGTGCGGCATGGCAAGAATTATATCGAGGCGATAACGAAACTGCAGGTCTTCGGAAAATTCTGCCGAAACAGAGACGCCGGGAACGTGCCGGTATGTGCCAGGCCGCCTCACGCCTGCCCCAGCTTCTTCGATTTCTCCGCGGCGGCGCGGACGGCGCTGATCACGGTGGCGCGCAGTTTGCCTTTTTCCAACGCGTGTAAGCCTTCAATTGTCGTGCCGCCGGGGCTCGTGACTTGATCCTTGAGCGCGCCGGGATGCTGGCCGGTTTCCAAAACCATTTTTGCGCCGCCCAAAACCGTCTGCGCGGCGAGCCGCGTCGCGATGTCGCGCGGCAATCCGGCGGCCACGCCGCCGTCGCTTAAGGCCTCGATGAATTGATAAACATACGCCGGGCCGCTGCCACTTAATCCCGTCACGGCGTCGAGCAAACTTTCTTTGACTTGAAACGCGATGCCGACGGCGGACAACAACCGTTTCGTCAGCTCGCCATCCGCCTCGGTTGCCGATTTGCCGAGCGCGAACGCCGAAGCCCCGGCACCCACGAGCGCGGGCGTGTTGGGCATGACGCGGACAACGCGAGCCTTCGCGGGCAGTGCGGACTCGAGTTTGGCCAGCGGCACGCCGGCGGCGATGGAAATGAGCAGGTGGTTTTTGGTGAACGCGCCGGAAATCTCCGCCAGCGCGGCGGCCACCTGATCCGGCTTGGTGGCAAGAATCAAAACATAAGCAAACTTGGCCGCTTCGGAATTGGACGCCACCACGTTCGCGCCGGTTTCGGCATTGAAATGTTCCTGCGCGGCGGCGATGGGGTCGGCGGCGCACATTTCCTTGGGAAAAACAATTTCCGCGCGCACAAAACCCTTCGCCAGCGCGGTGGCCATCTTGCCCGCGCCGAGAAAACCGATTTTTAATGGAGTTGCCATGCGGGTTTTGTAGCAGGCGGCGGTCTCAATCGGAAGCGCAAATAGCGGCTTGTAATCGCCGGGTGAAACGATGATTCTCTCTGCTTGTAAAATGTCCAACCTCCGGAAATCCTGGGACACGTTTGAGCTGATGCGGGCCGCCGCGCAGGACGGCGACGCGCAGGCCCAATGCTATCTGGGCGTCTGTTTCCAAAACGGCCAGGGGGTAGCGCAAGATTACAACGAGGCGGTGAAATGGTTCCGCCGCTCGGCGGAACAGAACGATCCCGTGGCGCAGTGCTATCTCGGCGTGTGTTACATGACCGGCGCGGGCGTGCCGCAGGAATATTCCGAGGCGGCGCGCTGGCTGCGCGAAGCGGCCGAACAGGGCGATCCGGCGGCGCAGTTCAATCTCGGCATGCTTTACGAAACCGGCCAGGGCGTCCCGCAAAATTATGCTGAGGCGATCAAGTGGTATCGCGAGGCGGCGGAGCGCGGCTATCCGGCGGCGCAGTTTAATCTCGGCGTCTTTTACGAAACCGGCCAGGTCGTCCCGCAGGATTTCAAGCAGGCGGTCGAATGGTATTATGCCGCCGCGGAACAGGAGTGCGCCCCCGCCCAGTGCAATCTCGGCCTGTGCTACCAGAACGGGCGCGGCGTTGAGAAGAACACGTCGGAGGCGGTGAAATGGTTCATCCGCGCTGCGCGGCAGGGTGACAAAAACGCGCAGCACAATCTTGGACTCCACTACGCGGCGGAAGAGGCGGAAGCCGAAGCCGCCCTCGAAGCCGCGAAAAGCAAGCCGCGCTGACACGATAAGAGCTTGTCGGCGAAGCCGCGCCGCCCCACCAAATCAGCCTGCGAGCTCCGCCAGCTTTTTCTCCGCCCGCCCGCTGTCAATCGTTTCGCCCGCCAGATCCCAGCCTTCGGCGAGTGATTTTGTTTTCCCCGCGACAAACAGCGCGGCGGCGGCGTTGAGCAGAACGGCGTCGCGCTTCGGGCCGCGTTCCAGGCCGGATAAAATCTCGCGGACGATTTTCGCGTTCGCATTTTTATCGCCGCCGAGCAGATCGTTCAGCGACGCGGGCACCAAGGGAAATTGATCCGGCCGCGTGGTGGAAACCGTGAAACCCAGTTCCTGATAAAATTCCGCAATGGTGTTTTCGCCCAGTGTCGAAAGCTCGTCCAGAAAATTTCCGATTTCCGATTTCCGATTTCCGATTTTTCCGCAGACGACCATCGCGCGGCGGACGCCGAGCGATTGCAGGACGTGCGCGAGCGGTTCGCAGAATTCGGGGCGCGGCACGCCCATGAGCATCGCCGACGGGCGCGCAGGATTCAGCAGCGGGCCGAGCAGATTGAAGATCGTCCGCTGGCCGCGCTCGGCACAGAGTTTTCGCGCCGGCGAAATGTGCTTGAACGCCGGGTGATAATTGGGCGCGAAGAAAAAGGCGAAATTGTGTTCGCGCAGCGACCGCGCGGCTTCCGCAGGCGACAGGTTGATTTTGATGCCGAGCGCTTCGAGCACATCCGCGCTGCCGGATTGCGAGGTGACCGCGCGGTTGCCGTGCTTGGCCACGGTCACGCCGGCAGCGGCGCAGAGGATGGCGGCCGTGGTGGAAATGTTGATGGTGCCGAGCCGGTCGCCGCCGGTGCCGACGACATCGAGGATTTCGCGCGAACGGGTTTCGTCGTCAATCGGCGGCGTGATGGATTTGTCGCGCAACGCGCGGGCGAAGGCGGCGATTTCACCGGGCGTTTCGCCTTTCTGCGCGAAGGCGGTCAGGAAGTCGGCCTTGAGATGCGCCAGCACGGTTTCATCGGCGAGCCGGTCCACGGCGATTCGGACTTGTTCGTCGTCGAGCAGTTGCGCGGCGACGAGATGTTGGATGAGCTTTTCGAGCACGCGCAAATGTTAGGGTTAAATAGCGCGGGCTCAAACTGAAAGTGCGTGGACAGCCGGGGATTTTTCCGTAACTTGTGGGGCGCGAATGCGTCTCAATGGGGACAATTCGGCGGACAAAAAATTTATGGCGGCAAAAAAGAACGGCGGCTGGGTGAGATGGGCGGTCATTTTATTGATCGCCGTCGCGGGCATTGCGGCGGGCGTCTGGCATTTCAAGAACGGCAAAAGCGATGCGCCGCAATACCA
>TBL_comb47_HYPODRAFT_10001791_pt1 | contig 27388 bp, 22 predicted proteins | sample TroBogypolimnion_40_FD_10682 | JGI IMG/M metagenome (IMG submission 10682) | reverse complement strand
CGTCGGGCTGGCCGGGGCCGACGAAAACCTGATCCGCATCAGCAACGGTTCCAACCTGGCGAAGTATCCCAGCGTGGTCTTCAAGGTGTTTATTGACGGCAAACCAGCCGCCGCCAGCCCGGTGATGCGCATCCAGTCGCTGGCTTGGCGCTTCGACGTGCCGATCCCCGAGGGGGCGAAGCTCATCGGCCTGGTCGCGATGGATGCCGGCGACGGTTCGCGCGAGGATTTCGCCGACTGGGCCAATGCCGGGTTTGTCTTGAAGCGATGATCGCAGCGCCGCAACCAAGGGAGAATAAATATGAACCTGAAAACGATGACCCGCAGAGTGTTTCTGGCCAACTCCGGTAAAGGGATGGTGGGAGCGGCCGTGACCGGGATGGTCCTGCCCGCTCTCGGGCAGGAGCGCGCCCAGGGCGCCAACGACAAAGTGGTGCTGGCGCTCATCGGGGCCGGTAGCCGCGGCACCGGGGTCGTTATGGGCATCCTCAAGAACAATCAAAATGTCGAGGTCAAGTATGTCTGCGACGTCAATGACCAGCGCGGTGGCGAGGCCATGGCCGGGCTGACCAAGTTGCAAGGTTACGCCCCCCAGCGCATCAATGACATGCGCCGCATCTTTGATGACCGGGAAGTGGACGCGGTCCAGATCTCCACGCCTGAACACTGGCACTCCGTGGCCGCGGTCTGGGCCTGCCAGGCCGGCAAAGATGTTTACGTCGAAAAATGCCCTTCAACGACCATCTGGGAGGGGCGCAAGCTGGTCGAGGCCGCCGAGAAATACCACCGGATCGTGGAAATCGGCACCCAAAACCGCAGCGCCGATTACGGTTGGTCGGCTCGCGATTACATCCAGAGCGGCAAGCTGGGCAAGGTCGTCATGGTAAAGGCCTACAATATGCTCGGGGGCGGCAAGGTGCGACGCTTCCCCGATTCCGCCGAGATACCCAAAGGGCTGGACTGGGACGCCTGGCTGGGGCCGGCTCCCTACGTTCCCTATAACCGGGGCATCCACGACCTGAAAGAACGGGGCGGCTGGGGCAATTTCTGGGCCTACAGCGGCGGCATCCTCTCCGATGACGGCAGTCACGTCATCGATTTGGCCCGGCTGGCTCTGGGCGACCCGGACCACCCCAGGTCCGTTTGCTGCATCGGCGGCAAATACGCCTTCAACGGCGAACGCGAGACTCCGGAGTTTCAGTCGATCGTTTACGATTACGGCGATTTCGTGCTCACCTTCGACAGCGGCAACGCCTCGAACTACCTCAAGAAGGCCGGCAACAACGTTCGCTACGGCAAGGATTGGCCCTTCTGGCCCCAGTATTCCTGCCGCACCGAGATCTATGGGACCGAGGCGATGATGTACCTGGGCCGCCACGGGTGCGGTTGGCAGGTGTTTGGCCCAGACCACAAACTCCTCGCCGAGCACAAGGGCTACTTTCCCGATGACGCCCATCAGAAGGATTTCATTGCCTCCGTGCGCACACGCAAGAAACCCAACGGCGACCCGCTCCAGGGTCACTTGAGCGCCTCCCTCGTGCATCTGGGCAATATCTCCTTCCGTGTCGGAAATAAACAACTGCTCTTCGACCCCAAGACCGAGCGCTTTACCAACAGCAACGAAGCCAACCAGTTGGTGACCAAGCCCTACCGCGCCCAGTACGCCATCCCCGACCAGGTTTGAGCAACCCCGCAGCGGAATCATTCTGAGACATGAGCAATATGAACATCAAACCCAGTCCGGTGACATTGGCCGCCTTCGCGCTGCTGGTGATGGCGATCAAGACCCCGTCCACTGCGGCGGAGGCCAAACCCCAAAAGGCCATCGCGTTCATCCTGGCGGAGAACGAATACCGGGCTTGGCAAACCATCCCGGAATTCGGCCAAACGCTCGAAGACAAATATGGATTCAAGTGTGATTACCTCGTCAGCAGCACGGACGACAAAGATACCAACCGCTTCTTCATCCCGCGCATGGAGAAGGTCAAGCAGGCCGATCTGGTCGTGGTGTTCGCCCGCCGCCGGGCTCTGCCCCGGGAGCAAATGCAGATCCTCCGGGATTACATTGGGAGCGGCAAACCCCTGATCGGCATCCGCACCGCCAGCCATGCCTTTGACGCTAACCTCGTCGTGCCCAAGCAAGGCGGCTCCCCCGTCGCCGCCAACCTCGCGCTGCCCCCCGATTTGGAGCAATGGACGACCTTCGACCAGGACGTTTTGGGGTGCCGTTATCACGGCCACTACGAGCCTGGGATCGTCACTGTGGTGACGGTCAACCCGGAGAAAAAAGGACATCCCATCCTGAGGGGTGTTCCTGAGACCTTCGAGAGCCCGAGCTGGCTTTACGAGGTTGCGCCCCTGGCCCCGACCACCGAAGCCCTGCTGCTGGGCAAAATCCCCGGGAAAGCTGCCGAGGCGGTGCTCTTCACCAACATCGACCGACAGGGCGGCCGCACGGTCTATACCACCCTGGGACATTGGGACGATTTCAAACTCTCGGCCTTCCGGCGCCTCCTGATCAACTCCGTGTTCTGGAGCTTGAAGCTAGACGTGCCCAAAGAGTAAAGGGAAGCCCCTCCCCGCAGGTTTACGGGAAGTCCATCTGCCCGAACTGGGAACGGCTGGCGGTGATGGGCGTCACCGAGCAGCGGCTGCGCGACCATGGCGGGTTGAATTGAAATGGTTACTGGCCAGATTGGATTGCCGCTCGGCGCGGCGGAAGAATCTGTGCCTGCACCTCGGACGTTCCTGGCGGTGCTGAACCTGCTGCTAAAAGCCTAAGCCCGCCATCCCCACCTTCAACGTCGAGGCCGGGCGGCCTATCCTCGATGAACCGCGGCGGCAGGTTGCCGCGGAAATCAAGCAGGCGAAACGCTACCGGGCGTGGGTGTTGAAAGTGATCCACGGGTACGGTTCCTCGGGCAAAGGCGGGGCGCTTTGCATCGGGTTACGGAAATCGTTCGGGCTGCGCAAGAAGGAAGGGGCCATCGAGGGTTTCATCGCGGGCGAGGACTTTTCTATTTTCAACGACACCGTGCTGGCCCTGGTGGAGGCCGTGCCGGAGCTGCGCGGCGACCCGGACCTCGGCGCCACTAACGAGGGGGTCACCGTCCTCTGGCTCAAGTGATGCCGATCGGAGGCCAAACGAACCGGCGGACGTTCAGGAAGCTCCAGACGCGAGCCCGGGATCACTTTGGTCGGGTTCCTTGATGCAAGCAAGAGTGGTTCAATGGTTTCCCGTCTGCCGGCTTGCGTTTGCTGCCGGGCCTTGTCCGGCGGCATAAACTCTGCCGGCCGTCGAGTTGGATGCGAGCGAAACCAATGAGACGATACCACTGAGGCTGATTATAAAGCCAAGCGCAACGAGTGTCGGCAACAGCACCTGGTCCTGCGCACCCCAAGACGTCTCCACAAATTGGAGTGCCGGCTCAATAACCATGGGCGAAGTTATCGCCAGCGCAGTCAGCGTCCACGCTCTTCCCGCTTCTGGCCGCCAGCGCCTCACCGCGAGTCGGCGTTCGGCTGCGATGAGTAGCGGCTGCACCAGAAAGAAAGCACCGAAGACCACGGCGATTTTCCACCGTCCAAGTGCGAACAAAGCCATGAGGGCGTGACCCACCGCGCTGATAGTCAGCCGCAAGGTAAAACGAGCCGAACCGGAAAGCGAGCCATTCAGCTCGCCGGAAGGTCCTCCGCAGCGAGGCGGAGATCAGATCGTGACATGCCTCAGCCGCTTAGCGATGCTCCAGCGCGTAAATCTATGAAAGCGATTCTCTTTGACCTGGATGGCACGCTGTTGGACACCCTGCGGGACATTGCCGACGCGTGCAACGCCGCGCTTGGCCGGCACGGCTTCCCACCCCACCCCTTGGACAGCTACCGCTATTTTATTGGCGATGGGGTGCCGGTGCTCATCACCCGCACTGTGCCGGCTCAGCAACAGACTGCCGAGATCCTCGCCAGCGTCGCGGCGGCCTACCGGGAGGAATACCAACGCTGCTGGAACGCCACGACCACTCTCTACCCTGGTGTCGCTGAACTGCTTGACCAAATGACCTGCCGTGGCGTTCCCCTGGCGGTGCTGTCGAACAAACCGGATGAGTTCACGCGCCGCTGCGTGGCTGAATTCCTGCCCCGCTGGACCTTCTCGATCGTCTTGGGAGCCTCCGTCGCCTTTCCACCCAAACCGGACCCGGCCAGCGCTCGACATATCGCGCGTACGCTCCATGTGCCCCCCGAACAATTCTGGTACCTGGGCGATACCTCCACCGATATGCAAACCGCGGTTGCGGCCGGGATGTTCCCGGTGGGCGTGCTGTGGGGCTTTCGACCGGCGGACGAACTCCGGACGGCAGGGGCCCGCCGATTGATCTCCCATCCGCGGGAGTTGCTTGAGCAGGAACGATAAGGCAGCGGGCAGAAGGGCAACCTCACCTGCGAGCTGGTGCCAAAGATCGTCGAGGCCAATTTCTCCGCCAGAAATCTCAGCCCTTCGGATTGCATCTTTTCATCGCCGAGTCGCTCGATCCAGGTCTCGGTCGCCACCCGGTGCGCCCCCAATTTGGCCTTTGCGCTGATTGAGGCCCTCGGCGATTTGGGGTACCTCCCGGCGGTGGGTGAATTGTTCAAGCTGCGCGGGACCGACTACGATGGCGCCGCCACTCGTGCGTTGAGCGAAATCGCTCCCGAACGTCTTGCCGCTGAGTTGCTGGCCACCGCCAAGGACACCAAAGCAGACAGCTACTTCCGTGAGCGAGCCTTGGTCACCCGGTGCAGTCTCTCCATGACCAACCGTGTCCGGGACCTGGTTCCACTGCTGGATGATGTGTCCCCGATTGTCTGCGCCGGGCCCATGCCCGGTCCGGAATGGAGAGTGTGTGATCGGGCCGCCGTAAGCATCGCCATAATGCTGGGTTGGGAAAACCCCACAACGCTCCGGTACCTCCGGCCTGAGGAGCGCGAGGAGTTCATGAAACGCGCCCGAGAATGGGCAAACTCGGTCCGCGGGATCCGATAGAAGGGGTTGGCTGCACTTGTGGGTGATTTTCTGGATCGCCCCGGCGTCCGCAATGCCTGCTCCTCGTGGTCCGTTCGGCCTACCGTTGCTTAATTTCCACTTCAAGCCGGTACATCCGCTCTTGGCCCATGACCAGGCCGTGGAGCAGGGTTGGGGAATCGAACCGCAGCACGCTGCAGCTTAACCAATTCCCTGGGATAGCGTGCTCAACGCCGTCCACAACCAGAAGTTGAGGGCCGTAGTTGTTTGTATCGCTGTCGCCCTTGCAGGCCATAAAGGCGAAATGGCGGCTGTCGGGGCTGAAATAAACGCAGGCCTCCTCGTCGGGGACGCTCAACCATTGGTAGGGGCCGAATTCCGCGCCCGAAACGACCGCATACATTCCTTTGTCATGATGCGCGATGTAGGCCCATTTCTGGCTGTCGGGACTGAAGGTGAAGTAATCGCTGCGGCCGCCACTATCCGAACCCTCGTTTTTCAGATGTTTCTGGCCGTCGATCACGAAAAAGGTGCTGCCCTGCTTGCGCCCAAGGAAGGCCAGGTGACGGCTGTCAGGGCTGAAGCTGATCTCGCCTGACGAGTCATAGTCGTCGAACTCCTCCCCGCCATGCTCCACCACATAGCTGGCACCCATGATCCCCTCACTGACCCGGTAGGCCAAACGCTGGCCGTCGGGGCTGAAGACCAGTTGTTCGATGGTGCCGGAAAATGCTTTTCCGGGGGCGCCGTTCAAAACCACGGAGGAAAGCGCCGGTTTTCCCGGCTCCTCGTGGTATTGCGCGAAGGCGACGCGGTTGCCGTCCGGGCTGAACACCGCGCACCCCATCCAGGCGTGCGGGTGTTCTTTTTGATCCACCACGGCAAAGTACTGGTCGCCTCGCATCCCGACGAATGCGAAGTGCCGCCCGTCTGGGCTGAACCGTGCGAATTCCTCCCCGGGGGCGACCAGGCAGTTGATAGCATCCCAGGGAGCGCTTTCAACGCCATTAACGATCGCCACGTAGTTGGAGTCGCGCTGGACCGAGTAAGCCAATTGCTGCCCGTCGGGGCTCAGGAGCGGGCCGAAAGTCTCGCCGATGCGGGCATCTCCGAATGCCTGGAGGCTGTTGGCAATGCCTTCCGCTGGCAGCAACTCTTCGCTGTCTTTGACGACCATATACTGTGTTCCACGTCGGGCCGCGTAGGCGAAATGCCTCGAGTTGCCGCTGAAGCTGAAACTGTGATGCAGCACCTCATCGAAAGCCGGCCCGCGCTTTCCGTCCACCACCACGCACTGTTTGCCTTCTTCTATCGTGGCAACATAAGCCAGGCGGGAAGAGTCCGGGCTGAATTCATAGGGCCATTGCCCCTTCGAAGTCTCATCTATACGGCTGAACGGCTCGCCCGCCTTTTCATCCAGGACCACCCGGAAGCCGCCGCCTGCTCTCGCGACATAGGCCAGGTGTTCGCTGTCCGGGCTGAAGCGTTGGGTGTTGGCATTATCATACTCCCGGCCCGGAACCCCATCACGAACGATATGCCATTTGGTGCCGTTCCTCGCGCGATAGGCGACATGCCGGCAATCCTCGCTGGGGGTAATCCAGCCCTCATGCCACACCCATTGGGTTGGGCTGGGCCCCAACGAAACCTCCCTTACCTCCAGCTTTATCGCCGCCGGTTTGCCTGGCCTCAGCTCAGAAAAAGCCCCCAGGCCGGCCTGTTTCTCGTTCGGACCGGGTTGGCGTGGTTTGAGGAAGCTCGCCGTAAACCGGGGTGGATCGGGGGCTTTGCCCGCGCTCACTTCTTTTCGCCAGGCCTTATCGTCGAGCCGCTCAGCTTCCGGCCGGACAAACTCACGGTAACTCAGCACCGCGCCGCGATAAAGCTGGAGGCCTCCCTTGTACGGCAGCACGAGGTAGAGCGCCTGCGGCCGCGCGACCCCGGCATACAAGACCGATCGTTCCAGTTGATTGTCGAAGATCCGTGTGACTAACGAAAAATCGTCCAGTGGAACCAGCCATGAATTGCCCCAGTAGCCGTGGAAATAGGCCAGTTTTTTTCCGTAGTCCCGCACCCAGTTCGCTTCGTCATGGTTAAGCTGTTTTCCCTCGAGTTGTTTTTGGGCGAATTCCGCCAGCCGGTCGCACATGGTTCCCAGGCTCGTCAACTGGGGCGCGGAAGCCAGGCGCGTGTCGAGATACATTTTGAGTATTTCCTCGTCCGCCTCATTGGTCGGGCCTGTCGAGGCGATCCGCTGGAGTTGTTCATCTAAATCGGCATGGAGCGCGCGCGCATTCGTCATCATCTCGGCCGGATGCCTGGCATACAGCTCGTCGATGAACCTGCTAAAATGGTCCGTCTTGTCGCGGATCTTTGCCAATTCCTCCTGGCTCATGCCGTTGTAATGGTTGTGCATGAGGGCCTCCAGCTCCAGCAATTCCGCGGCGGCGGCTTTGGGAGCCAGGAGCTCCGGCGCGGCTGCTTCGAACGCCTTGGCCGATTCCCGCGCCAGTCTTGCCAGCCCGGAAAAAAAGGCGGGATAGGGAGCGACGATCCCCGGCGGCGGTGTCGCACCTCCGCCGTACGATGCCCCGTTCTTGGCGTAGAGCGCCCAGGTATGGCGCTGCTCGGACCAGGCCGCTAGTTGGGTCCACAATTGCAGGTCGGCCCACGCGTCGGTGCGGTAGGGATACGAGACACCGGCTGGGAGGCGTTCCTGCAGTTTCGAGAGAAGTTCCATCGAGCGGCCGTAGAGCGAATCTGGCATGGGCGGGCAGTCTGTTGTTTGGACGCCTAGCGCGACTCCTTTGCCAAATTGGAGTTCCGCTGCGCCCAGCGCCGCCGCCGAACGCATCACCCGCGAAGCGGCCATAAAATCCAAGCCCGAGGGAAACATCCGGCCGGGGATTTTCGGATCCACCGTGTTTTGAAAACAGACCTGGCAGGGCAGTTGGCCCGCCGGCAGGAGCCGAAAGCCGCGGGTCACCCTGACAAAATTGGCATATTCGGCGGGCGAAAGGCATTGGTCGTTGATCCGTGGAACCGGCGTGACCGCAGCCAGCCGCTGTTGGAGGGAAGCGATCTGGGAACTGAATGCCGGCGGACCGAACTCCCTCGAGAGAAGCTCCGCGGCGGTGCGATGATACAGCGGTACTGTCCCATCCTCGGGCGGCGCGACGAAGGTCTCGTAAGGCTCGGTCAGCAAGCGCCAAAGCTTGAGCAGGGCCGGGTCGCTTTCGATCAGACAGGAAAGGCAGAGCGCGAGGCTGGTCTCGCGCGCATTCGAGAGCCGGAAGTCCACACAGGCATACCATTGGCGGGCGGAATAGAAGGCCGCCAGATCCGGAGAGTCGGCGTAGAAACTCTGCGGGCGGAAAGCCACGGGCGACAGCGCAAACCCGATGGGCGCCGGCACCGGAGCAGTGCCCTTAAGCAGGTTCTCGATTAGCCTCTTTTGATCCGGGGTTAAGCTCGCCCGAAATGCCTGATCCTGAAAGGCCAGGCCAACGGAAGCGTAGGCGGCGAGACTCTGGAATTCGGCGCCGCTGGCGGCTTGAACCAGCGCCGCTTGCAGCAATCGCCGCGAGAACTCAGCCAGCCTGCGGGATTGAGCTCCTTCCATTTCCTTCACCCCTGCTTCCAGCGCGACGTGATACGTATGCCACGCCGAGTCCGGCGTGACAAACACCGGCACCGGCGTCTGTATGTACGCCTCGAAGATTTGCCTGAATTCCGGGGCCGCGACGACAAATCCCTGCTTGGCGAGCAATTCCTGCGCTTCGACGCAGCCCGCAAAGCAGTTCATGCCGTCGACGTGACTCAAATCGTACGGTGGGTCGGTGGCCGGGCCGGCGGAGCAGGTGAGGAGGGTCGTTGAAAACCAAGCCGCTGTGATGACCGTTGACAATAGTCCGCGCATAACTCCGTTCCTTTCCCTGCTTCGAATCTAGAACCATAGGGGATGCTCCGTCCAGTAGAGTTTTGCCCCCCTCGCGCGGGAAAACCGAAAAGAATTCTTTTGCGTTGAGGGACGATCTTGTGCTTGAATCCACGCAGAAGCACCAAACATCGAAATATCTCACATATGGAAGAGAAGAAGTCATTTCCCACTGGGCTCAAAACCAACCGGCGTGAATTCCTCAAAGCAGCCGGCCTGGCCTCGACCGCGTTGGCCCTGCCCACCTTTATACCGGCCAGCGCCCTGGGCCGGGGCGACGCCACCGCGCCGAGCGCGCGCATCATCGTGGGTGGGATTGGCCTCGGCAACCAGGGGGGTGGGGATTTCGGCGGGTTCCTGGGCCGGGATAACGTTCAGTACGTGGCGGTTTGCGATGTCCGCAAGAATGTGCGCGACGGCAAGAAGGCCCAGGTGGATCAGAAATACAATAGCAAGACTGCGTGGCCTACAATGACTTCCGCGAACTGCTGGCCCGCGAAGATATCGAAGCGGTGCATGTGGCTACGCCGGACCATTGGCACACGCTCGTCGTCACCGAGGCCTGCCGGCGCGGCAAGGACGTGTTTTGCCAGAAGCCGGAGACGCTGACCCTCCGGGAAGGCCCGATCATGGTGGAATACGCCCGGCGCTACGGCCGGGTGGTTTCCGGCGGCAGCCAGCGCGTGCTCGAGGATTACCGCGGCGCGGTCAACCAGGCCTGGGGCGGCAAGTACGGCAAGGCGCTGGCGATCAACGTGATAACCAACAATCTCTCCCACGCCTGCAATCTGCCCCCCGAGCCGGTGCCGGACGGTTTCGATTGGGAGATGTGGCTCGGGCCGGCACCGTGGGCGCCGTTCAACGCCAAGCGCTGCGACGGCAACTTCAGCACGGTCGAAAACTCCTGGCGTTCCTACTGGGACTACTCCGGCGGCGAGATCACGGATTGGGGCGCGCACCATTTCGGCGGCGCTACCTTCGCCGTGGATGTCCGCGAATTGCAACCGCAGGAAGTCGTTTATCATCCGGCTCAAGGGACCCAGAAGGCGCATCTCGAATTCGTTTACCCCAACGGCGTCCGCATTACCCACTGCAAGCCGGGCAAGCAGAACATCGAGGTGGATAGCGATGAAAAAAACCCCATTCCCGCCAAACCGGTCCCCAGCTACAAGGGCACTGGCGGCATCATCGGCGACTTCCTCCATTGCGTGCGGAGCCGCGAGAAGCCGTTCCGCGACATCGAGCTGGCGATCAACACCATGAGCCTCTGCCATCTGGGCACGATCACTTACCGCTTGCAGCGCTCGCTCAAGTGGGACGCCGCCAAACAAACCTTCCCCGGTGACGCGGAAGCGAACCGCTTTACCGACCGGGCCCGGCGCCAGCCCTGGCAACTGTGAACCCCGCACTGCCACACATCCCCCAAACCAGAAAGGAACGAGATTTATGTTAGACCAGGCTTTTGAGGCTCTGAAGACCTACGACTATGGCATGGACCGTCACGTCCTCGACCCCATCGATGAGGCGGTCGTGACCACCCGCGACGACCCCGCCGCACGCAAGGACCTCGAGTCAAAGTTGGTGGCCATCTTGCAGGGCAGCGCGCCGCGCGACGCCCGGGACTTTGTCTGCCGGGTATTGCGCACCGTCGGCACCGCCGCCTCGGTCCCGGCCCTGGAGGCGCTCCTGGCCGACGCCGAGCTATCCCACATGGCCCGGTATGCCCTGGAGCGGATTCCGGAGGCCAAGGCCGGCCAGGCCCTGGAGCGCCAACTCCCCAAGGTGACCGGCCTGCTCAAGATCGGCGTGATCTCCTCGCTTGGCACCCGGGGCGAAGGCGTCAGCCTGCTGCGCCCGCTGCTGCAGGATCCCGACGAAGCCATCGCCCGCGCCGCCGCGAAGGCGCTGGGTAGCATCGCCTCCGCCGACGCCAGCAAAGCCCTGGCTTCCGCCAAGGCCCGGCCCGCGTTGGACGCCGTGTTTGCCGATGCTTCGATGGCCTGCGCCGAGAAGTTGCTCGCCGCCGGTCACGCCAAGGACGCCAAGGCCGTTTACCAACGGCTGCTGAAGGGTAATCCTGGCCCGGTGATCCGCGCCGCCGCGGAACGCGGCCTCAAGGCCTAGAAGGTCAAACCCCCTGGCTGGCGGCAAAGCCGAGCGGTTCGGCAGCCGACTCCTCGTCCACGGGTTCGCCGTCTTCCGGGTGCTCGGCTTGGACGGGGACGAACATGAGGCCAAAGGCCAGGAGGGCGCAGACGGCGCAGAGGCCGAAGACGGCGCGATAACCCGCGTGTTCGGCGATGGCGCCGAAGAGGAAGTACCCGGCGGTGGACCCCACACGTTGGGCGTTGGCGTAAAGGTTCGTCGCGGTCCCGGGATGGTGGGGCAAGTGGTTCTGGAAGTAGGTGATCGCTACGCCGCTCACCACGGCGGTCATCGCCGCCGAGAGAATCTGGCAGGGGTAGATCTGCCAGGGGCGGACTACCAGGGTGAGCGCGGCGTAATAAACCACGGCAATGAGCATGCCGAGGCGCAGGATGCCAGCGGTCTCGCGCCGGGTGGCCAGCCAGCCGAAGTAGAGCATGCAGGGCAACTCGAACACCGGGGCGACGCTGTAGGTGATCCCGACGTCCAGCTTCGTGCCCCGGAGGGTGTCGAGGATGAGGAGTGGCAGGTTCACCATGTTCATAGTGGTCGCCGCAAAGATGAGCGCCATCGCCGCCATGTGGGCCAGCAAGTCAAAGCGCGCCAGGAGCTTCCAGAGCGATCGGGATCCCTTCGCGGCCTGGCGCGCAAACGGTGGCGGGGCCGCCGGCACAAACCGGGCGGCCACCAGGGCGAACAGCGCGAAATTCCCCGCCGCGCAGAGGAACAGGCCGCGGTACGAAAAACGCAACATCACCCACGCCGCAATCATGGGCCCGATCGTCCACGACAGCGCCAGGAACATCCGGAAGGCGTTCATGTAGAACGCCCGCTGGGAGGGGGCGATGTCCGTGGCGCGGAGCACCTCGTGGGCATGGGCAAATAGTTGCGAGAAGGTGATGGTGGAGACGCCGAGTACGGTGGTGCCGATAAGCAGCAGCGGCACGTACGACCGGCAGAAGGCGAAGCCGATATAGCCGGCCATGCCGGCCACGCTACCCAGGATCAGCATGGAACGCCGGCTGAAGTGGAGGTCCGAAAACCGCGCCAGGACCGTTCCGATCAGCACGCCGCCGCCGGCGGTCAGGGTCATGAACACGCCGAAGCGCAGCTTACTCATCCCCACCTCCTGCGTGCCGAACATGGAGAGAAAGGGCGCGACGAACGAATAGGCGAACCCCAGCACGATGTTCAGTAGGACCAGAATCCGGAAGCCTGGTTGGGCATAGAACGAACGAAAGCGGCCGAGCAGCCGCTCCAGGGCAAGCTGGGGGACCCTGGCGCGCATGTACGGTCTGCCCGCCCGCCCGGGAGCGGTGGCTGCGCGCCCCCTGGCCGCAGCTCTTTCTGGTTTGAGCGGCTCGGGGGGAGTTCCTTCGGTGATCGTGATCACTAACCCTCATCCTACCACAGAGGCGGGCCAAGGCCAAGCCGGAGCTTTGGCGGGGAGCTTTGGCGGGAAAAGGGCCGGGTGATCACCGACGCCAGCGCCCAAAGGGAGCAGTGGGCATGCTTGAGGAAGAGCGGAAAAGCGCTGACGCAACCAACCCAGATTGAATGGCCGCCTACAGGACTGCCCCGGTGCGATCCGGTGTTGACAGCATTCAGGCCGCAGGTGACGGTGTGGCACTACCATGAAAAGCACCGCCAAGACTGTCGATGAATACCTGGAGGGCCTGCCGGAGGATCGTCGCAAGGTCATCAGCGCCCTGCGCAAGGTCATTCTGGAGAACCTCCCGGAAGGTTACCAGGAGTGCATGAGCTACGGTATGATCGGCTACGTGGTTCCGCACAGCCTTTACCCGAAGGGCTACCACTGCAATCCTAAGCTCCCGCTGCCGTTTGTGAATCTCGGCTCGCAAAAGAACCACATGGCGCTGTACTTGATGTGCATTTACTGCGACGCCAAAACCGACCAAGAGTTCCGGAAAGCGTGGGAGAAGACCGGGAGGAAGCTGGATAGTGGAAAAGGCTGCATCCGGTTCAAGCGCTTGGAGGATGTTCCGCTCGAGGTCGTTGGCCAACTCGTCGCGCGCATACCGGTGGCTGATTACATTGCCCGCATCGAGTCGGTCTTCGAATCAAGAACTGCCAAGGGCAGCAAACGTACCAAAAGTTGAGGGTTGCCGAGGGGTCTCAAGCCGGGTAACACTCCCGCCATGAGAATCATGCCTCAGATCCTGAACGCCTTGACGCTGCTGGGGCCGGCGACGGAGCAGGCTGCGGCCTCCACTGCAGGGTCGCCGCGTCCCATTGTCCGCTTCATCGCGAGAACCTATATGAGAAAACCTATGAAACGATGGTTTTTTACCGGCATTGTCGTCGCCCTGTTCCGGTTGTGCGGTTATCCAGTCGCCGCTGCCACCGACTCTGTGGCTGGAGCCCTGCCTTCCGGGGACGCGTTCATCGGCCTGCAACCCGGTTTGGGCAGCTTGCCCATCCTCGGCCGGGGCCGCACCCGGTCGATCTCGGCGGAGAACCCGACGGGCGAGAAGGGCAAAGGCGGCATGGCGATTCCCAATCCCGCCGAACCCAAGCCCGCCGCCAGCGCCAGAAACGCCGACGACCTCGGGCAGGGGTGGAAAGTCCGGCCTTTCATCCGCGTTAACGCCGGCGAAACGGCCCTGCTGATGGATGTGGCCGGCCCCGGGATCATCCAGCATATTTGGATGGTCGAGGGCATCAACCGCGGGATGGTCCTCCGGTGCTACTGGGATGGTGAAGAGAATCCTTCGGTGGAGGTGCCGGCCCCGGACTTCTTCGCCGTTGGGCACGGCCGGGTTGCACCGGTGAATTCCCTGGCTGTCACGGTAAACGCGAAGAACGCCCTGAATTGCTTCTGGCCCATGCCGTTTCATAAGCGGGCACGGATTACCCTGAGCAACGACACCGCCTCGGATGTCACGTTGGTGGCCTACCAGATCACCTATGTGGAAACCGAAATTCCCGCCACGGCAGGCACCTTCCACGCCCAGTACCGGCGGGCGAATACGGGCGACCAGAATCCTTACACGATCCTGGACGGCGTTAAGGGAAGGGGGCGCTATGTGGGCACGTTCCTGGCCTGGACCCAGATGGAGAAGGGCTGGTTCGGCGAGGGCGAGGTCAAGTTCTACCTGGACGGTGACGACCGGTTCCCGACGATCTGTGGCACTGGGACGGAGGACTATTTTCTCGCCAGTTACGGCTTCTCCCAGTCGTATTCGACTGCCTACTCAGGCTCCGTCTTGGCGGCGGACGAAAACGCCGCCCCACCCCAATACTGGAGCCTTTACCGCTGGCACGTCCAGGATCCCATCAATTTCGAACAAGACCTGCGCGTGACGATTCAAGCCCTGGGGTATGCGCCGAAATACCGGAAGCTGCCCAAGGACGAAATCTCCTCGGTCGCCTATTGGTACCAGACGGAACCCCATGCGCCATTCCCGAAGTTTCCCATCCTCAGCGAGCGGCTCAAGCCATGAGCGGTCCGGCTTGACTCGATATGAAATACGGCCCCTTGGTTCTGCTGAATATCGCGCTGGTCCTGGGGCGACCGACTCCGGTTGCAGCGGCGGGAACTTCCTATCGAGCCATCTTCGATGCCCCGCCAGCCCGCGGTGCCGCGTTCGGCTGGCACACGTGGACCTGGGCGCGGCTCCAGGCGAATACCGGAAAATCCCAGGTCTTCTAATACTATTTGGATCAGCATCCGGAGTGCCCGGAGGGCTCGTCCCGGGCTGGGTATGGCGCACCGCACGGCACGGGGGTGGCCTACGTCTTCCAGCATCTCAATCGGCTCAGAAGGCCTCACCAATGCCTAAGTAGAACGTGTGTTCGTCCCGGCCCCACGCCACATCGAAGCGGAGGCTGACTTGGTTCTTCTTGGCGACCACGTAACGGAGGCCGCCGCCCAGGCTGGGGAGTACCTGCTCAAAGTGGCTAAGGTCCGGCGCCACACTGCCCACACCGCCGAACGCGACCAGGCCGAATCGCTGCGTGAATCGCCAGCGATACTCGGCCTGCACCGCGAACATCATTTTGTCGCGATAACGGCCGGGAGTGTAGCCGCGCAGGTCGGCGCCCGACCCGAAGGACGCCAGCGCGAAGAAGGGGGCATCGCCGCTCGTGACTTGGCCGTAGCCACGCACGGCGAGCACCTGGTTGGTGGCCAGCGTGAAATAGTGGTTGTACGCAACGGCGTAGTTCTGGAAGGTGTAGTCACTCCCTACGGCGGGGGCGAAGAAGCTCGCGTCAACATCGAACAGGGTGCCGCGCGTCGGGTAGAAGGTGCTGTCGCGGGTGTCGCGTTGGAGGCGCAGACTGAACGCCGCGAGTTGCGTGTCGAGGCGAAGCGGAAGGCCGGCGAGGGAGGGCGGAATATTCAGGTCACTGGTTTCGACGGAGGTTTGGACGCGAGCCAGGACGTAGCGTCCACCGACGTACCAGTGCTGGCCGACGCCCCGGAGCAGTTCGATCAGGCCGCCCCCCGCGGTTTGGCGCAACGGAACCGACTGTCCCGCCTCACCCGCACCGGCGCCGACGCCGAAGAAATCGTATCGAAGGTCTGCGTAGGCCAATCCGCCGAGCAAGCGCCAGTGATCCTCATCCCAGTTCATTTTATGCGCGGCCCCGGCGGCCCAGCTTCCATTCTGGGCGTAGTAACCGCCCGCACCGGTAACCCAGGGTTGCGAGTTTGTGCCGGCCCAGGCCGGGCGGTAGAGGTAGCCGGCGCCCAGCGCCAGCCCAAACCCGAACGTCGGATTGAGCGAAGGAAGCGGAGCGGCCACCCACTCGTTCTTGTTCGAGGAAGCCCCTCCGGCGGGCGAGGCCACGCTCATCGGCAGAGCGACGCCAGGGGTGTCAAGGGAGCCCGGTCCTTGGCCGCCGCCTCCCGCGTAGCTGCCGGCCCCGGGCGAAACCCGCACCCCTTGCACCGTCACCTCGTCGAAGTTCAACCGGCGCAACTCGCTGGTGGGCGCTGGTGAAGGTGGGTTGTTCGTTGTCTGGGCGGCGGCCGCCGCGGGCACCGACAACGCTACGACCAGGCCGACCCAATCACGCCGGCGCCACCACGCGGCCAGCGGATTCAATCTCACCGGCGGTTTCATCGCTTTACCTGGCTTAGAAATGCAGTCCCAACCCGACGACCAGGCGGAAGTCATCCGGCTTGGGCTCGATGCCGTTCGCGCCCACCTTCGGATTGGAGATCCGATCCCAGATGGCGGAGAGATCCAGAGTGAAGCGCTTGTTGAGATCCACCGAGAGGGTGCTGACGGTGTGGTGGGTGGTTTCGCCCACCTGCTTGCTGGTGTATTGGCCGCGGTATTCCAGGACGTATTTGATGCGGCGCGAGAGGTCCCACTTGAAGCGGCTGCCGAAGGTCAGCGCGGCTGTGCCCTTCTCTGTGGGTTCGCCGGGTTGGCTGGATTCAAACCAGGCCTGCTGGTAGGCCGGGCTCGTGGTAATATTCCATTCCATGTTCGGGCGGTCGATCAGGTCGTAACCGATGCCGAGGCCGCCCGTAAACCGGTGCGCCAGGTTCTGGAACGTGTCCCGGTAATATTCGGCCGACGGCAGGATCAGATAGAACCGCCGTGAGAGCCACAAGTCGAACTCGCTGTTCACGCGGTGGTTGTTGGCGCTCTGAACGCTGTTGACGCTGCTGAGGTTGCCAATGTAATCGAGCGTGAACCGCGTGGCGGGTGTGCGGCGTTGCAGATCGATCTGCGCATTGTATTGCAGTCCCCGCGTGTTCCCGGCCTGCAAGGTCACCCCCGATGAGAGGTCCATGGACCAGTAGTCCCGCTCCTTCGCGCCGCCCGGTGTGAGGCTCTGCAACTCGGCGCGGGGAACCACCTCGGGCGGTGTGCTGCCAACGGTAACTTGGTCCGGCGTTACGGTGACCGGCCCGGAAGCCTTGGTCCCATTAACGAACAACACATCAATGGTGCGCGGGGAACGCACCTGGCGAATGTCCTTCCAGTCAAAGGTGAGGTCGGTCAACTTCTCGCTCCAGAAGTCGATCTGGCGGTCCTGCATGCCCTTGATGCGTCCCTTGAGCCATTCGCCGGTCTTGAGCTGCAGCCAGTCGAACCGGTCGTACGGCGGGGTCCAACTCAAGTCGGGCAAAGCCGAGTTGCTGAGCCCAGTGGTGAGGTCGACCGCCGAGGGTTGGCGGGTGGCGGAGCCAGGCGGGCTACCCGACAGTTCGTTGGCCGGGGTTTGGGGCTCGGCGTTTGCTGGCGCGGCCCGCTGAAGGTCGCGGATGCTGGAGCGGGGCACCGTAAGCCGTCCGCCGAGTTCGGCGTCGAAGACCACCGCGTCAGCGGTTTCTTCGATCACTTTCCCGGTCAGGCGGTCGCCGTTCGTGCCGATCAGCACGTCGGCGCGCGCCTCGACCGCCACGCCGCAAAGGGCCAACCCGAGCGCCGCCATCGCGCCCGCCCAGCTCATGGTCCGGTGCCATCTCATTGCGCGGGGATGGTGACCAGCGGCAGTTTTTCGTTCCCGCCGGTTTCGGAAAGGGTAAAGAAGAACATCACGGCAGTCAGCGCCCGCTTGGTCTGCCAATCACCGTCGTCGATCCAGAACCAGTGGTCTCGGTAATGGACGGCGGTGAAGGCTTCCGCCGGCTTGGCCTTGCCGCTATAAATTCGCACTTGGGCCTTCCTCACCTGCTCCGGGGTGTGCTCGAAAGCCGGGACAGCCCGGTGGTCCTTCAAGTGAGCCTCCGGCACGTCCAGGTAGCTGGAGAAAGCCGCCATGATCTGCAGCAGGGAGCGGCTGTTCACGGCCATTTCATTTTCCGACCCTCGCACCGGTGAATAGGTCAAAACATATCTCTGCTGCTCCGGAAGCAGATGGAGCAAACGCTTGATTTCAGCCGCCTTCTCCACGATCGCGGCCGGCAGGCCGTCGCGCCGGAAGAAGAGCACGGCGGTCTCATGTTTGGCCGGGTCCTCCTCGACCCGCATCCCCACCGCGCCGGCCACCTGGACCTCGCGCAGCAATTCCAGCACTCGAATGAATTCCGGATCGGCCTCACGGAGGGCGCTCCCGATGGTGGAACGGTTGCGCACCCCGTTGAGCGATTCGACCGTCAGACCCAGTACGAAGTCCGCGGCATATCCGGATTGGAGCATGAAGAAAATATGTTTTGGATCGATGGGCGTCATGAGACCACGCAGGAATTTCTCCCCGGTCAAAGGCACGTAGGTGATGGTGGGCCGGTCGGTGTAGATGGCCTGGGCTCCGCCCGCGACGAAATTACCCTGGATCGCGCTATGTGAGGAGAGCGTGCCGTTGAGGCTGCCCCCGGTTTGCATCGAGTAACCGGCTACGATGGACGCCACGTCCACGAACACCGGTAAATCCATGTAACGGAGCTTGACGATGTTGAGCAGGGTCTGCTGCTTCCAGGAATCGGCGATGGCGGTGCTGTAGTCGAACCGATCCGTGGCCACGGTCCCGGGGCCGAGGTGCGCACACCCGGTGAGCAGCGCCGCGGCGGCGAGGCCGAGGCTGGCTAACACGCGGCTACGGAATCGGCGCGTGAGGGGGAGCAGGTTCGTGGCATATAGGGTATTCATAGCTGCGAGGTTCGGTCGGGGTTGGATCGTGGTTTCAACTAGTCGAGGTGGGGCGGGAGTTTGGTCCCCGGACAGCCATCCGCGCGCCCAAGAACCGGTAAGCCAACCCGGCTGCCAGCGCGAGGGCGACCAGCAGCAGGCCCTTCCAGAAGGCGTAATCGACGACCTCCTTGCCCCCGGTCTGCGCCTGGTGGAGTACCGGGCCGACCTGCGCCGAAAGCCGGGAGAGGTTGGTTGAGTCCAGGGTCTGGTCGAGGGCTCGGACCAACTCGGTCAACTGCCGCGCCGTGCCTTCGAGCCGCGTCGCGGTCTCGCCGTAATCCTGGATGCGGAAGGGCGCCGAATTGGTAGCGGGGGGGCCGGCCGAATTCGTTTCGCCGACGCCGAACCGCTTCATCAACCCGTCGAAAGTGGTGAGGGTCGTGTTCAAGGACGTGGACATCTGTGAACCGGCGGTGAGGGTCTGGCGGACTTCGCCCACCAACGGCGTGAGGTGCTGTTCCTGCGCCTGGAGGGCCTTGACGATTTCCTCGCGCTCGTTGCGGATCTGCCCCGGCAATTGCTCGGCCACGCGCGACACGCGATCCACCGCAGCCGTCAGTTCTGTGGCATTGGCCACTAATTGGCGCACGGGTGGGAGATCCGTCGCCTGCAGGCTCAGGAGTTCCGCTTGCCAGCGCAACAACAGCGGCAGCTTCTGGCTGACATACAGCCCGCGCTCGGCCAGCAGCCGCATCTGGGCGATCTCGCGGGTAGCGGGGTCCAGACCCGAAAGCGGATCCAGGTTGAGGAGGTCCAGGAAACCGCCGGGCGCGGCCGCGCGGGCCTCGTCCGATTTGATCACTTCGGCGGCGAGGCCCAGGGCCCGCGCCGCCAGCACGTTTTCGGCGAGCGGGTTCACTCGCCGCCACCGTTCGATGGCCGCGTGCAATTCGGTCTGCTGCCGGGGCGTGAGCACGCCCGCGGCGATTTGCCAGATGTTGGTCTCCGCCGCCCGGCAGCCCTCCAGCATCGGCTGGGCGGATTCGCCGAACACCTTAGGCTGCCATTGCTCCTCCACCGCTGCCCGCGTGACGCTGACGAAAACCGTCAGGTCCAACAGGTCGGCCGTCGCATTAGGACCGGACGCGATCGAACAGATCTCGGTGACGAAGGCGATCTTCCATTGCAGGATCTCCGCCGGGGCCGCCGCGTTGGTGCCATGCCGGAGCTTCTCCGCGCCGAGGACCATGCTCGTAGCAAATTGATCCGCGAAGCGAAAGAGCGCTTGTTGGACCGCCGCCGGGTCAACCGCCCCCTTCCCCCTCTGGCCAGGGGAGATGGTGCTAATCGCCTTGCCGGGCATCTCGGTGGTGGTTCTCAGCAATTGGCAACCCGCAGTCAGGGTGAGCAGCACGAGGACGGGAGTGACCAGCGACCCGGGGACGGTGAACCGTGAAGGCCGGCCAGGAAGGAATGGCAGCTTGGAGTCCATAGGACATTCGCTATTTCATCAGCGGCAGCGAGGCCGCTACTTGAAGATCGAGCGCCAGATTAACCTGGTTCTCGATCTGGAAGAAGCGGGCCGCCTTGGCGGCCGGCATGACCTTTCGGAACTTCTTGAAATACGCGCGTTTCAGCTCCGTCTTTTTCTCCTCGATCGCGAACGTGCCGTTCGCCAATTCCACGGCTTCCTGGTCGGTCATGGTCTGGTAGCTATTGGCGTAGCGCACGATGAGCGCGAGCTTCTGGTCGTTGAGCTTGCTGAACTCGGCCTGATAGGCGCGCTGCAAGGGCCAGAACTCGGCGCCTTCCTCCTCGGTCAGCGGGAGGTTCTGGGCGATGAGGAGGGCCTTTTGGGTTTTGAGGTCCGAGCGGGCCAATTCGACAAAGGCGCGCAAGTGACCGGCGTCGGGGGGGCTGGCCACGGCCGCGAGCGTCGCCTCCGCCCCGCCGGCGGACCGGACCGCGGCGCAGCAGGCGGCCAGGGTCAACGCGAGACTCGCGCTCCGGAGTTTTGGGTTCAAGTGTTTCATAGTCATTAATAATCCGTTGCGATGGGGGTCTAGCTTCGCGGTCAGTTGGCCAGGCGCAGCGTGACGGGTTGGGTCAGTGTGAACTCCAGTAAAGCGCCGGGAGGAACGGTGATGGTCTGTCCCTTCTTCAGCAGACTGGCGGTGGCGCCGATGGCGGCGCCTTTGCCGGCTTTGGCGATGGAAGGAGTGACAGGATACACGAGCGGGTTGTTTTCATAGATTTGATCCGGGGTTGATGCTTGGAAGCGCCGGCTGGTGAAAAATCATTTCAAGCCCTTGGCGACCTGGTCGAGCAGCTTTTGATAAGGCCGGCGGTTGGCCATGACCACGCGGCTCTCGGTTCGGAAGAAGGGATCGTCCGAGTTCTGCACCGCAAACACATCCGCGACCAAGAGAACGCTCCCGTCGACCATCGAGGTCATCCCCACCTTCACCCGCATGGTGACGCCGGCCCCCGACCAGCCGCCCCATTTGAGCGCGTCCCGGCGGGAGCCCGGTCGTTCGAACACCATCTGCGCGGTGGAGTCGGAGGCGGNGGCCTGGNCATACCCGGCTTCATCAAACACCACCGCCGTGGTCCGTACAATCTCTTCGGCGGTATGGCCTCGCAGCCGNACCGAGGCATGACTCATGCTACCCGGTTGCTTGGTCGACTGGCAGCCGAGCAGGCTGGTCAGCACCAGGACCAGGAGGCCGGTGGATAACAGTTGGGCAGCTTTCATATTCAGGTTCGNCATCTCAACCAGCGGGCGATTGGCGAACCAAGCTCAGAAGCTCAAGGTGAACCCGATCTGCGGTCCGTGGGTCAGCACGTCGTACTTGAACCGGTTGAGGCCGCTGCCCGTCTCGTAATCGGTGTAGAGCAGGCGGTAGCCGACCTGGACGGACGCGAGTTTCGAGAGCTGCCAGCTCAAGTACGGGTACGCCTGCCAGGTTAGCCGCGAGCCCACATCAAAGCCGCCGAAGTCGCCGGTCAGGTTGAAGCTGAGCCGCTTCCAGACGGGGAGGTTGAATCGGGCGCCCAGAACCGGGTCCCACCACTCGTGGGTGCCGGAGACGTTGATGGCCCCCGGACCATCCAGTTCCAGGTGCAGGCTGTTATAGCGGGTGCCGGCATANACCCCCACATNCGGGNCGATCTGGTATTCGAGCGCCGGNTGCACCAGCCATTGTTGNGCCTTGCCGGTGAAGNGNCCCTTGGANCCCTCNAGGTCCATGTAAANNACNTCNGTNGATANNGCCCATTTNCCATAACCCACGCGCGCGCTGCCCATGGCGCCGAATTTCAGGTTCGCCCAAATCTTGTCAAACCCGACATCCAAGTCGCTGGAGACGCCCTTGACCGTGACGTCTCCCGACATCCCGGCCGCCAGTCCGTAGAGTGAGACGTCGAACGACCATTGATTGGTTGCTTCGGCCTGCAAGGCCGTGGGCAGCAGCGCGGCCGCCGCGGCAAGAGTACAGAGGACTAGGTGTTTCATGACTGTGTGGGTGTGAATGGTGGTGGTTTTGTGGTAATCTCCGGAGCACTCCGGAAGCTGTTTCATTATTTCCCAGTGGTTGGTCCACTCCCCGACGCTTTTTGCTCCTGGATCAGGGCGGCTTCCAGTTGCGCGCTGTCGGTGTCGCTGGGAAAGCGCTCGCGCACGGCGCGAATGACCTTCAGGGCCTGGTCGAGCCGGCCGGCCTGGTGGAGATAGAAGGCATAGGTGTAGCCGTACTGCGGTTTGTCGGGTGCCAAGGCGGCGGCGCGACGGCACCAATCCAGTGCCTCCTCGAGGCGATCCTTGGATAACAACACGCCGAGGTTGAAGGCTGCCTGTGCCGAATGCGGGTCGGCCTGGAAGGCGGTGCGAAAGGCCTGCTCGGCCTCGGGTAACTGGTTGAGTTCGGCCAGCAGCATGCCGAGGTTCAAGTTGGCGGCGGCGTTAGTGGGATCGAGGCTGAGCGCGCGGCGCAGGCTGGCTTCGGCCTGGGCGTTTTGGCCCAGGGCGTTGTAAGCCATCGCCGCGTTCACATAGGGCGGCAGGGCCTCGGGCACCAACCGCGTCGCGGTTTGAAATTCGGCGGCCGCTTCCGCCATCTGACCACGGCCCAGGTGGAAATTGCCCAGGTTGTAATGCGACGCCATGTCGTCCGGCCGCGACTTCATTGAATCCATGAGTTCGGCCAGCGCACCCCGGACGCGGCGCTGTTGGTCCGCGGGCAACCGGTCCTCAGGGATGGGGGCCAGCGCGGCGGCGGCGCGCACGCGCACCAGGCGGTAGTCATCGGCCGTGAGGCCGAACAAGGCCTCCGTGTTCGCCCGGTCCAAACGCCTCCCGAGTGCCTCGGCCACGCTGGCGCGCACCAGCGGCGACGCGTCGGCCGTCAACTTGCGCAGGCCGGCCCACTGGTCGTCCGACGGACAATTGGCCAGCAGCCGCACCAGCGACACGGTTTGGAGCTCCTCCCGGTCCGCCCGGGCCAGATAGGCGAGGATGTCCGGCAGTTTGGTCCAATCCCCTTTCCGTGCCGCGGCGATGAGGGCGGCGCGTTCCAGGACCGGTTTCTGGTAATCGCGCGGGCGCCACTCGCGGACTAGCTTGTCCGCCCACGCGGCGGTCTGGTTGGTGTGGCAAAGGTTGCAGGCGTTGGGCGACTGGTAGGCCATGGTGGTGGCGGGCGTCGGCGCGCGCATCGAGTGGTCGCTCCGGCGCATGCGGGCGAACTCGGTCATCGGCATGTGACAGGCGATGCACTCATTCCCCGCGCTGCCCTCTTTATGGTGCGTGTGGACCGTGGCGTTCTTGACCCGCTCCTCGTGGCAGGGCAGGCAGGCGTGGTTGGCTTCCGCCGCGTCCTTGAAACGGTAACGCCCGCTCGAGGTGTGGCAATGGATGCAGTCCAATTGGCCCCCCTTGACGCACGGGCTCTGCCGCCATCCGGTGTAAGTGTAATTCTCGCCCAGGTCCCGGCCATCCGGATAGAAATCGTCATTCTCGAAACCCACCAGATCGAAGTGATCGAAATAGCGCTCGCCCGGCGCGAAGTTGACGGTGACCGGGGACATCTTGGCGTGGCAGGGAGCGCACATCGAGTTGCGCTGCTCGGTGGTCATGGTGGTGGTCACGATCAACTTGATGTCCGCCGGAGCCGGCGCGTTGGTTGCCATTTGAGTGAACAACTTTATGTGTCCTGCCGATGGTCCGTGGCAGGTTTCGCAGTTGATGCCCGGCTCCGCCCAGGTGGTGTGGTAGCTGTCGGACGGGAGGTCATAGTTCTTCGAAAGCTGGCTCACATGGCAACCGAAACACGAGGTGTTGAAGGTCAACGGCCGGTCCTTCCAGTACAACGCCTCGTCGCGGCGGTCGCCAAAATGCCGCATGGCGCTGGCGGTGGTGTCGAACCATTCCCGGCGGCGCACATCATAGGCCACCGGCAACACTTGCAGCATGCCCCGCTCCAGCGGCGTCAGAAAATAAAAAACGTTCTTGCCCCCCATCGTCTGGGTGATCGGGTAACGCCTCTCGTTGGTGGGGGTTTGTTCGATAACCACCGCGCCCGCCAGGTCAGCCCGGAAATGAAACCGGCCTCCGACTACGTCCGCTTTCTGCGGCGTTAACTGGGTGTTCGCCAATTCCGCGGTGTACGGTTGCATGGCCAGGCCATGGAACGACGTGGACCAGAGCGTGTAAAACTTCTCGTGGCATTCCCGGCAGCTTGCCGAACCGACGTAGCGTTTCGCCTCGTTGGTCCCCGCGGACAGCGGTTGGTTGGTGGCGAGACTGGCCGCCGCCGGTTGGGCGGGGGCTCTCGGTGTCAGCAGCAGCACGAAAAGCAAGCCCAGCCGGGCGAAAAGCGCGGGTACGCCGCGCACTCCAAACGCTTCGCGGCCTGCCAACCCGCCTCTGCATTCTCGGAGCGTTTGGAGTGCGGCGCTGTCCGCCGCTTCGACGGGATGGTGGGTGGCTTCCATCAATGCCTCACTTTGCCGGCGCCGGAGTCGAGGCGGACATGGCCACCCCCAGTGCGCGGAAACCGTCGGCCAGGCTGGTCAGGTCTGACTTAAGGGGAGCCGCATGTTGGCTGGCCTTGCCCGCCGTGGTTTTCATCGCGGCCACGCCGCCGGTGGTCAGGTCCACCGAGAGGTACTTCTGGACGTCCTGGAGATCGCGGAGGAAGGGGCGGAAGGCCATTTCGCATTCGGAGTAGTTCCGCTTGATGGCCAGGAGTTTCTGCGCCACCTCCTCTTTGCGACTTTGGCTGCGCGCTTTGATGTCCTCGTTTTGGATCTGGGCCAATTGCTCATCCCAGGTGGCGAAGAACTCCTTGGTCTGGGTCGCCATTTTCTGACGCGCGGCCGCAACGGCCTGGCCCTCGGACACCATTCCGGCGAGCTGCGCGTTGAAGGCCTTGAACTGGGGTTGGAGGTCGGGCTGCGGTTTCTCCACCAGATCGTTGAGTGCGCCCAGCGTTTGGTCAATCCGGCCGGGCATCGCGCCGATCCGGTTGGCCGCGGCCTGGATGGTCTCTGCCGCCTTCGTTCCCTGTTGGTAGCCCGAGGAGGCGCAACCCGCGACCGCCAAAGTGAGGCCCGCCGCCAGCGCGAGGGTGATGAGGCTGTTCCTGTTAGTCCGGTTTCTCATATTTGGTTTTCCTGCATGGATTGGTTTGGTTGGCTGGGGGATTACTAAGGGGGCGCCTTGAACCCTCACTTCATCCTCTCAAACACCACCTCGAACCGCTGTTGCATGGCGGCCTGGTAGTAAATACCCGCGAGTTGGTCACTGCCCTGGTCGTAGGCGAGGGTGTAAGTCGAGCCCGGGTAATTCACGTCGCGCAACTCGATGAACACTTTGGTGGTCGCGCCTTCCTGCACCGCGGCGGCCCGCTCCACATGGATCGGCTTGGGGTTGGCGTAGGTCGCGTCCAGCTTCCCGCTGGCCTCAACTCCGCGGATATCGAGGACGTAACCGCCATCGGGGCGCAGCCATTTGCCCTTGAGCTGGTCGAAGGTCGGGTTGGCTGCCGTGGGCGCCGCTGGGTTCGTGGCGCTGACCGCCGAGTCCGGGCCGGCGGGCGAGGCGTCGGGCTGACGCAACTTCACCCACCAGAAGACGGCCCCGGCTACCAGCGCCACGGCCACCACCACAGCATAGACGCGGGCCAACGACCGGCCGGCGGCGCGCGGCGGCGCCGACGGACGGTTTCGCTTGGATTTCCGGTGCTTGCTCATTTGGGTAGGTTGCCTCCGGCTTCCGCAACCCGAGCACCTTTGATGGTCCCAAACGGAAGCGCGGGCGGCACCGGGGTCACTTCGACCAGCTTCACGCTGGCCCAGGGAATGACCAGGAGCCGCCCTTCCGCCTCGATCACCAGTTTGTCGCCTTCCATCACCTTCTTCATCGACTCGAGGACGGCGGCCGTCGAGTTTTTGATTTGGGTGGGGAACGACACTTCAAGTGTCGTGCCGTTGTTAAAGTGGATGGTCAGTTTTCGATCTTCGTTCATAGCTTGTTCCGTGCATGCTCGTGGGGCTGATCCTATGGAATGATCCTCAGAAAGTCCACTCTTTGAGTTTCTTCGCCGCGGTGCCGAGGGGACCGAGCTGGAACACTGCCGCGCCCGTGGGCGAGAAGGTGAACGACTCGAAGGGCTCGGCGTTCATCTGGTCCAGATACGCGGTCGGCGCGGCGCCGGTGCTCACGTGCGGATTAAAGTGCTCCCCCGCTCCGATCTGCTCGAACGTCGACACGTACCCGATGATGGCCGCGTCGAGGGCGGGATTGCCGTGCCCGGCGGTAAACGCGCCAATGGGTCCGGCTCTCAAGTTAAAGGGACTCGCGGCGGCGATGATGTCGGCTTGCAGCTTCAGGATCGCCGGCGTCGGTCTGGCGCAGATGCCGGCGACCCCCAGCCCGCCGCCGGCCGCGAGGTAGTAGCGTTTGAAGGCTTCCAGCTTCATCGCCGTGACGTTGGCGGCGGTGAACACCTTTGCTTCGGCGGCGAACACCTGGTCCAGGTCCTCGGTGCGGACGAAACACTGGAGCATCGTGATGTGCGGGGTATGCGTCGCATCCAGGGCAAAACCTTTCGGGTAGACTTTAAGCAGCCGCGCGTTGTCGGCCTGGCATTGTTTTAGCATCGCCGCGTCCGGTTCCAGCAGGATGTCAATGGCCGTGATCCCGCACGGGAACACGGTCTTCCAATCGTCCTTCATGCTGACCACGGTCCAACCGGCCTGCTTCGCCTGTTCCTCCAGCGCGGCAGTGAAGGATCCGTATTTGACGTCCGGCAATCCGCGGGCGGGGCCGTAGGCGAACTCGCGCCGGGCATCGTCGTGCAGCACGAGCAACTCGAACCGCGCGCCGGGCCCGCTTTGCGTGTACTCCAGCATCTGCTGGTCCCCCACGGAGTTGCCGAACGCAGCAATGGGCCGGCGGCCGATGTGCTGGTTGATGCCGACCGGTTTGTCGGCTTTGTCATCGTTGAAATTCAACTGCGGCAGGCGCACGAGCACGGCCTTGCCGTCGCGCAGCTCGAGCTTCGTCTTCATGCTGCTGCCCACCACCTGCTCGGGGGGGATGCCATAGGCGGCTTCCGCCCACGGGCGCATGAACTCGATGCCGCCGCCGGAGACGATGAAGTTCTTGAAGCCGTTCGCCCGGAAATAGGCGAGCACCTCGAGCATCGGCTGATAGGTCATGTCCAGGAAACGCTTGCCGGTCTGCGGATGCTTCGC
>TBL_comb47_HYPODRAFT_10001790_pt1 | contig 27412 bp, 25 predicted proteins | sample TroBogypolimnion_40_FD_10682 | JGI IMG/M metagenome (IMG submission 10682) | reverse complement strand
GATGAAATAGGTAATCTTTCTTTGACCATGCAATCTAAGTTGCTTACAGCCATTCAAAATCGGGTCATCTATAAAGTCGGATCAAAATCGCCAATTCCTTTTGATGCACAGGTTGAACAGATTCTGATCAATTTAATCAAAAACAGCATAGAAGCATTGAACAATAAAAACGGAACAATTCACTTAACCGCATTTCATGGTGAAGCGGGTATAATCATTCAGGTTGAAGATAATGGGATGGGGATTTCAGATGATATTATGGGGGATATTTTTATGCCGTTTTATACAACCAAGGAAAGTGGATCCGGGATCGGACTGAGCTTGTCAAAACAAATCATGCAGAATCACTATGGTACAATTTCTGCAAATTCCTCTCCGAGAAACGGAGCGATATTTACCTTAAAATTTGTACTTTCGGCGCCGGACGGAAATATGGATGACTGATTTAGCATAAAGTTTCAAAAATATGGAATATACGGAGCAACCTTGCAGGATATGTGGCAACATCACTCACAATAAATCATTTACGGCAAAGGAACGGATGCTGGGATTAAATGACGAATTTGAATATTTTGAGTGCGCAAATTGTATGTGCCTACAGATCAGTAAGATTCCTATAAATATGGATCGTTATTATCCTGCTGGATATTATTCGTACCAACAACCTGTATTTCCAACTAAACTGAACAGGATCAATTTTTTCCTTAAAAAAAAGTTGGCCGGTTATTACACCGGGAAATTCAACATTACGGGTTTTATTTTGTCCAAAATCTACGGTAACCCATTCACCTGGTTAAAACCCAATGTGGTCAATTTCAAATCAAAAATTTTGGATGTTGGTTGTGGTGCAGGGCGGTTGTTGTTATCGATGAATAGGAGCGGATACCAGGATTTAACAGGAATCGATCCCTATAACAGTGAAGATATCCGATATGAAAATGGCGTTAATGTCTTTAAAAAAGATGTGTTTGAAATGGATGGCCAATTTGACCTTGTAATGTTGCACCACTCATTCGAGCACATGGAAAACCCTAAAACTATTTTGGAAAGATTGGGTCAACTAATTAATATACAAGGATATATAATTATACGTATTCCGGTTGCAAATTGTTATGCCTGGCGTAAGTACCATACCCACTGGCTGCAATTGGATGCACCACGCCACTTCTTCTTGCACACGATCAAAAGTATGACCATTCTCGCCAGGGAATGTGGCCTCTATCTCGACAGTTTTGAATTTGAGTCGAGCGCGTTTCAATTCACGGGAAGTGAGAAATATCTGCGAGATTTGGGATTTTCGCACGATAATTCAATATTCACAAAGAAACAGCTAAAAAGTTTTGCAAATGAAGCCAAAAGGTTGAACCGGTTGAATGATGGAGACTCGGCATGTTTCTATTTGAGAAAATCATTTTTTGATTCCAAACACCCTTAATATTTCATCGGCCTTCTCATTGATATCGGGCGAAATTTTTAACAGGTAAACCGGCAGGCAAAATAAAACTGCCAGGATCCCGCTTCTGACAAAAATATCAAGTACAAAAACATGAAGTGTTGGTAAGAGTGATGTGATCAGATAGGCACAAATTCCAATGGCCGCCACAATGATGAATTTATAATTAAATGGCTGTAAATCATACTTATAATACAAAAATAAAAACCTTAAAAGATTAAGGATTGAAAGCGAAACTGCCCCACCAAGAGCAGCACCTGTGATTCCAAATGTGGGGATCAGCAACAGGTTCGTCAGGACCAGCGAAACAACAAGTACCAGCAAAAAAACGGTCTGCACTTTATAGTATTTTGATGATCCCAATATCGAACTGTTTGCCCCTGTACTCATGTCGATAAGGCTACCCAATCCGATAAAAAAGATCACCCATTTCCCGGGGAGATATTCTGGTCGCAGAATGTGAAAAACGTTGTCGATGTTGACCCATAATCCCAGGAACATGATCAGTCCCATGATAAACAAGGTGATGCAGCTTTTTTCATAAATGGACCGGATGTTGTTCAAATCGTCATTTTTCCAGGCATCTGCAGTAACGATGTTTGTAATTTTAAGGATGGACCTTGACGGCAGGCTGACAATGATCCCAAAAAAGAAACAAACCGTATAAATCCCTGTCGCGCTTAAGCCTACCATCCCATTGACCATGATTGTATCCACTGTTTGGATGATCAGGACCGAAAACCCGTTCAGGATGCTGAATAATGCCATTAATCCTACTGATTTGAGCAACGGTTTTTGAAGATAGGCGAAATCCGTCTTTAATGGGAATTGCTTTTCCACAATCAATGTAAAAATAATGAAGAGGGTAGGGACCGACATCGAAGCAATGTAGCAGATCACGAACTGAAGAAAATCGATCAGGTTCCAATAGTACAAGCCGATTCCAATGATAATCAAAACTCTTTGAAATACTTCACGAAGGAAGGTTCCGTGGACACTATTCAGCAACGCGGTATAATATCCATCCAGAAGAATAAAAAAGATCTGAAAAAAAATGAGGACCATCAGTGAATTGAGGTATCCGATCAACAAGGCCGATTTCTCCATACTGAATGCAACAAACCAATTTCTGAAGATCAGGTAGATGACAAGAGTCAACAGAAAACCGGCTAAACCTGCGAGCAAGGTTAGGGACAGGAACCCATGATGTCCACTTTTTTGATCCTTAAAAAATGGGAATAGCCTGATGGAAACGCCGCTAAAACCCAAAGTCCCAAATTGTGATACTAGTGCTGCATAGGCGACAATGATTTTCAGCAGGCCCACCTGGTCGGTCGAAAAAATCCGTTGCAGTAAAATCCCTGTGGTCACAAAACCTAGCACCACCCCGATATAAGTGTAGATGGTTCCCTTAACAGATTGGTTGACAATAATTCCCAATTGAGAATAAAATTAATGAAATGAATGAAAAAAAGTTGTTATTCGACAAAAGTAGCTAAATCCATGCAAATTATGGATTGTTAACTCAAAAGGAGTCATCCCAACTTTCAAAAAATATGTATTTTTGCGGTCAATCTTCAAAAGTAATTACCATGACGAAGTTTTCCTGGAAGAACAGTTTACCGCACCTGATCGCTATCGCCCTCTTTCTTATTCTGCCTATCATTTATTTTTCACCTATTTTAGAGAATAAGCAACTGAACCAGCACGACTCGATGACTTATATCGGAATGTCGAAAGAGGTTGTGGATTACAATAAAAAGAGCGACGATCTGGCTTTGTGGACCAATTCCATGTTTGGCGGTATGCCATCTTACCTGATCGGGTTGCCAACAAAAACGGCTATAACTTCGATCTATACGGTAACCAACCTTTTTAACCTCAGGCCAGCTAATTTTGTATTTCTTTATTTGATCGGATTTTACATTGCACTGCTTCTCTTTGGCGTAAACCCCTGGCTGGCCCTCGCAGGTGCTTTTGCTTTTGCTTTCAGCTCCTACAATTTTATCATCATCGTTGCGGGGCACGCTTCAAAGGCCATTGCAATTGGATACATGACCCCGATTATTGCAGGGTTTTACTATGCTTTAAAGAAGGATAAATGGATGGGTGGGGCGATATTTTCGGTTTTCCTGGCCCTCGAGATCTATGCCAACCATTTACAGATTACCTATTATACGTTCCTGATTATCCTGATCATGGGGATTGTTGAACTTGTGATGGCGGTCAAAAACAAGCAGGTACCGGAGTTTGCCAAAACAGCTTTGCTGATTGCCGGATTTGCACTCCTTGCAGTTGTTGCAAATACGGGAAGGCTTTGGACGACGATGGAATATGGAGAATACTCCCTACGTGGCAAATCGGATCTGACAAATGATTTGTCGAACAAAACGACCGGCCTTGACCGTGATTATGCAACCCATTGGAGTTATGGGATTGGAGAAACTATGACACTGTTGATTCCTGATTTTAATGGTGGTTCCTCATCCGTAGGGTTCAGCGAAGATTCAGAAACTGCAAAAACATTAAAAAGCAACAATGTCCCCAATGCAAATACCCTCGTAAAACAACTTCCCGGATATTGGGGCGACCAACCGGGAACTTCAGGCCCTGTGTATTTCGGGGCAATTATATGTTTCCTTTTTGTTTTAGGGCTGTTCCTTGTTAAAGGACCTGTAAGAATCTGGGTAATTGTGGCAACACTCCTTTCGGTTGCCCTGGCCTGGGGCCATAATTTTATGCCTTTGACCAATATTTTTCTCGACTACTTCCCTGGGTACAATAAGTTCAGGACAGTTACGATGATCCTTGTGATTGCGGGGTTTACTTTCCCGCTCTATGCAATTCTTACCTTACAAAAACTGATCAATGGTGAAGTTGATTCGAAAACGTTACTTAAACCGTTGGCCTGGAGTGTCGGGTTAACTGCCGGGATCGCCCTTATTTTTGCTTTGATGCCGGGAATTGCGGGTTCTTTTATATCTGTTACTGACAGTCAGTTGCCCGAATGGCTCCATAAAAGTCTTATTGATGACCGGGAATCGCTCCTGCAAACCGATGCTCTCCGTTCGGCGATTTTTATCCTGCTCGGGGCAGGAGTCGTCTGGGCACTGGTGGCAAAGAAAATCAAGGTTAACCATGCAATCCTGATCCTGGGTATTCTGATTGTTGTCGATATGTGGGGCGTTGATAAACGGTACCTCAACGATGCCAGTTTTGTTCCAGATCGCGAAGCCAAGAACCCGATCAAAGCAACGTTGGCCGATCTGGAAATACTGAAGGATAAATCCCCTGATTACAGGGTATTAAATATGGGAGTCAGTACATTTGCAGATGTTAGTACCTCCTATTTTCACAAATCTATCGGTGGTTATCACGGAGCCAAAATGCGCCGTTTCCAGGAATTAATTGATTTTCAGATTAGTAATGAGATGGCCTTAATCGGAGATCGGTTAGGTAAAATTAAGACAGAAGCGGGTATCGACTCGGTTTTCCTAGGTTTGAATTCGTTGAATATGCTGAATACCAAATACCTGATCTACAATACACAGGCAGCACCCTTACTGAATAGGCAAGCACTTGGAAGTGTATGGCTGGTCAGTAAATATAAATTGGTGGACAATGCCGATCAGGAAGTTGCCGACATAAAGAATATCGATCCTGCAAAAGAGGTGGTTGTCGATAAGAAATTTCAGGACCAGCTAAAAGGAACCACCCTTGTTGCAGATCCTGGTGCCAAAATTTCGTTGACAGATTACTCTCCCAATAAGATGACCTATCATTACCAGGGAAATGGAAATCAACTTGCAGTCTTTTCTGAGATCTATTATCCCAAAGGTTGGAATGCTTACATCGGGGGCAAAGTGGTTCCCCATTTTCAGGTCAATTATGTTCTTCGGAGCATGATCCTGCCAAAAGGTAATTATGATATTGTCTTTAAATTTGAACCAGCGTCATTTTTAATCGGACAACAGATTTCGATATGGAGTTCCCTGCTTTTATTGTTATTGATTGCAGGTTTACTTTACAGGAAATTTTTTTATCAGGCAAAGAGTTAACAAACTGCTTTTAACCAACATGATCCCAAATGGCAAAAAATAAGCCCCAAAAACTGAAGACCAGTTTGTTAAGTTCTTACTTTACAACCACACTCAGTATCTCAATGATTCTTTTCCTCTTCGGGTTAATGGGTTTGCTCGTGATCAATGCCCGAAGGCTCTCGGACTTTGTGATGGAAAATATCGGGGTCACACTGATCCTGAAGGATGATGCCAGGGAGGTAGATATCATCAAACTTCAAAAAAATCTTGAAGCTACCGATTTTATCAAGTCAACAAAGTTTGTTGATAAGGCCAAAGCAGCTACTGAACTTAAAAATGAGCTGGGCGAAGATTTTGTCGATTTCCTTGGATACAATCCTTTGCTCTCCTCAATTGATGTCAGGGTTTATGCAGCTTATGCCAATCCCGATAGTCTGTTGGTGCTTGAGAAAAAACTTTTGGCCCGTCCCGAAATCCAGGAGGTGTATTATCAACGCGACCTTGTCAGGCAGCTCAATTCAAATGTCAAAAAGATTAGCCTTATCTTATTGTCAATTAGCTTGTTGATGTTTCTGATCTTTACTGCCCTGATCAACAATACAATCCGGTTATCGATCTATTCAAAACGGTTTCTGATCAATACAATGCAATTGGTAGGGGCAACCAGGTCGTTTATCAGGTGGCCTTTTATTGCCCGGAGTGCCTTGCATGGGATTTATGGTGCAATCATTGCATGTTTCATGCTTTTGGCCATCTTTTTTTCATACCAGAGTGAGTTAAAAGCGTTCATCGATTTCCAAAATCCGGCCTCCCTTGCGGTGCTTGTTGGAGGCATATTTTTATGCGGAATTCTTATCACAGTGATTTCTACCTACTTCGCAGTAAATAAATTTTTACGAATGAAGTTTGATCAGCTCTTTTATTGATATATCTTTGCAGGTTAGAATCAATATCTGTTTTAATGGCCATAAACATCGAAAATAAAGAGGACAAGGGATTTGCCCTCGGTAAAGAGAACCTGCGACTTATCTCCATCGGGTTCCTGATCATCGTCATTGGATTTGCGCTCATGGTTGGGGGCAGTAGCAGTGACCCCAATGTTTTCAACAAGGAAATATTTAATTTTCAGCGAATTACACTGGCTCCTATTGTAATTATGTTTGGATTTGCTTTTGAGATCTATGCCATCATGAAAAAACCAGGAACGAAAAAATAATTCCTGATAATTTCATGATGAGTTCAGAAATCCAACAATTTGATTTTCAAAAAGGAGAAATTTTAGTATTCGACAAGCCCCTCGACTGGACTTCTTTTGATCTGGTTTCCAAAGTCAGATATCTGATTTGTAAAAAATTAAGAATTAAAAAACTGAAAGTGGGTCATGCAGGTACACTCGATCCAAAGGCGACGGGAATTCTTGTTTTGTGTACGGGTAAAGCCACGTCGAAAATCGAATCGCTTCAGGCTGATGAGAAAGAATATATTGCCACTTTAAAAATAGGTGCAACAACCCCTTCCTATGATCTTGAGAGCAGTGAAGACCATCAGTTTGCAACGTCCCATATTACGAAGGAGCTACTTGTTGAGGTTTTGAAAAAATTCATTGGGACAATTGAACAGGTTCCACCTGAGTTTTCAGCCATCAAGATCGACGGCAAAAGGGCGTACGAATATGCACGAAAAGGGATTGCAATTGATATTAAGCCGAAAATATTGGAGATTATTGAGATCGAGATCTTAAGTTACGAATTGCCAGAGATAAAGTTACGAATTGTTTGTGGCAAAGGTACTTATATCAGGGCTCTGGCACGCGATATTGGAGAGGCTCTAAACAGTGGGGCATACCTCACGGGACTTCGCCGGACAAGGGTCGGGGATTACAACCTGGAACAGGCCATCAACCTGTCCGATTTTTTAACAACAACGCCGATGATTAGCGATAGACATTTGATTACAAATGATATACATTAACAAAAGCATAAATGACATCATCTATGAAGCTTTCAAAATTTAAGTACAACCTACCGGATGAATTGATTGCCCTCCATCCTACAAAAAACAGGGATGAATCGCGTTTAATGGTCCTGCACCGAAACACAGGGGAAATTGAACACAAGATATTCAAAGACGTAGTTGACTACTTCAACAACGACGATGTGATGGTGTTCAACAATACAAAAGTTTTTCCTGCCCGTCTTTATGGTAACAAGGAAAAAACAGGGGCGCAGATCGAGGTTTTTCTTTTAAGGGAACTTAACCGCGAACAGCGCCTTTGGGATGTTCTTGTCGATCCGGCACGGAAGATCAGGATCGGAAATAAACTCTACTTTGGAGATGATGATTTGCTTGTTGCCGAGGTGATCGATAATACCACTTCGCGTGGAAGGACTTTACGGTTCCTCTTCGACGGCACCTATGAAGAATTTAAGGATACCCTTTATAAACTCGGCGAAACACCGCTTCCCAAATTTATCAACCGTCCGGTTGAAGAAGATGACGCATTGCGATATCAGACGGTATATGCCACCCACGAAGGGGCAGTGGCAGCTCCGACAGCCGGGCTGCATTTCAGCCGTGAATTGCTGAAAAGACTCGAAATAAAAGGGGTTGACTTTGCGAACATTACTTTGCACGTCGGGCTGGGCAACTTCCGAAGTGTCGATGTTGAAGATTTGACCAAGCATAAGATGGATTCAGAACAGATCTGGATCAGGGAGGATGCAGTTGAAATCGTAAATAATGCAAAGCTCGATAAACATCAGATTTGCGCGGTTGGGACTACTGTTATGCGAACACTTGAAAGCTCGGTTTCTACAAACGGAATGTTAAAACCGTTTGAAGGTTGGACGAATAAATTTATTTTTCCCCCTTACGATTTTACGGTTGCCGACAGCATGATCTCCAATTTCCATCTTCCCCTTTCAACTCTTTTAATGATGGTTGCTGCTTTTGCGGGTTATGACAAGCTCATGAATGCGTATAAGGTTGGGATCAAAGAGAAATACCGCTTTGGGACCTATGGCGATGCGATGCTGATCATCTGATCGCCGTTTGGGGTTCAGATAACGAAGAAATAAAAGCCACAGAGGATGTCAATTCAGGCAACCTCTGTGGCTTTTATTTCTTGGTTTTACTTTTCGGAATTGACTCACTAAATCGCCGGCTCGCAATCCAGATTGAGCGTCATAAAAGCGATAAATATTCAGGCCATAAATTTAACGATAAACTAAGCCGGTACACTTTGTTGAGTTTTTCAAGTTGATTGATCAGATATTCCTTTTTGGTGATTTTTGCCAGCGCCAAAAGGTCGATCCGCATTAAAATATCTTTTGTAAAGGTCCTCTTCGCATCCGCAAAGGTGACTGACTGAAGGAATTGCGTAGTAATATCGGAGTTTAAAAGGATCAGCGAGTAAATTGCATACTCAATGGTTTCAAAACCTATAAAATAACATGTGTCATCAAGCATTACAGGTTTATTGTCCTGGGGCAGGACCAAGGTAAAATGGAAGGTTTTGTAGAGTCCCGAAATAGCAATTTTATAGGGTTTAAACGAATAGTCACCAATTCCAAAAATTGAAAAGGATGGTTTATTTTTATAAATACTTGATTTTCTGCCATCAAAATATGTTTTATGACTTTTTAGGTAGTTGTAGGTCAAGGGATAATTTTTTTCAATGTAATTTGTTTCCTGGCCCACTTTTTTTTGGGTCACAATTGTAAACTTCCTTGTCTGAGCGATGTACGTGTTTTTAAGGTCTGAGCTTTTAAGGATACCGTAAACCAAACCATCTTCGAGGTTAACCTTCTCATCAAAGCCATTTAGATAGAATTCGTTTAATTTGTCCAATTCCATGACCGAAGAGCAGTCGTGTTTCAGCCCTTGTCGCCATAAAAATGAACACATATGATCGATTAACTTGGTATGTAAGTAGTTATCAATATTTGACACAAATTTGCCATCACTCCAGCCAAATTTATTAAATGGATTCTGATTGTCGTAAAAATTAAAATCCTGACAGACAAGGGCGGGTTCTGAATTGAATTTACAAACAAACAACGACGCATTTACAGAAACATTGAATTCCTTATTCGTGTCGATACGCTGTTTTTCAAGTGAACCGATCCGATATTGATTGTGAATCTGGTCATGGACAAGGTTTTTAATAACGGAATTCTTCACCACAAACAATAAATGTCCGCTAACATGTTGAAAAGCCTCCATCATTTTCAGGGTGATCGACTCTGCAATATCAAAATTCCCTTTCCCCGTGATTGCATCTAAACCACTGTGATTCTTTAAATTATTTTTTTTGGGTAGGTTGATCGAATGAAGGCTTCCCAATTTTGCATTTGTAACCCAGGGTGGATTTCCGATTACAAGGGTTTCCTTTCCGGGGTGATGAAGTGCGATAGGTTTGAAATCAAAATCAAAGACATTGCAATGTGAAATCAAAATTTCAGGCCTCTTCCTGTCGGGATGCAGCAGGAAAAAATCGACAACATTAAATTTGGTTTCCCAAACGTATGGTTTGTATATCTCAACACCGAAAATATGGTTTAAATGCTTAAAGTTTCCAAGTGCTGCGAGGATGAAACTCCCCTTACCACAAGTTGGTTCGATCAGGATTTCAGGAGAGATATTTTTTGAGGCGAGATAGAAGATCGCTTGATTGGCTAAAATGGCATTGGTTTGAAAATCACCATATTCAGTCCTGTCAGATTCTGCCCGGATATGCTGTGTCTGCGAGATTGCTTTTTGTAGTGCCCCCAACTCCTCAAAGTCTTCAAAAAAATTGAGAATGCCAAAATTCCCGAACATCTTTTGATTGGCCAATTCAAATGATGAAATATTGCTTAGTTCATTAACCAGGTAATCTGAAACCCGATGAGTCATATTCGCCTCAAATATTTCCATCCTTTTATCGATTGCAATTTCTAATCCGATTTGAATAATTGGAATTTAGACAACAAAGGCCGGAAATTCCGGCCTTTGTTGTCTAATGTATTTGATGGTTTACTTCTTTACACGCTCATAATATGACCGGTCACGTGTATCGACTTTGATGACATCGCCCTGGTTGATAAAGAGGGGAACCATAATAATTGCGCCAGTCTCAACAGTTGCCTGTTTCAGGGCTGTTGAAGAGGCCGTGTTCCCACGGTCGCCACTTTCAGTATAAGTGATCTCCAGTTCAATAAACGGGGGAAATTCAACAGTCAGAGGTGTTTCTGTATCAGCATGATACATGATTTCCAAGGTCATACCCTCTTTCATCAGGTCGGCGTTGTCAACAAGTTCCGCCCCAATTGAAACCTGTTCAAAAGTCTCAGAGTTCATAAAATTGTAACCCATTTCATCCTTGTAAAGGAACTGGTAGGGTCTCCGCTCGATTCGGACAGTATTAATTTTGGTGCCCACAGAAAATGTGTTGTCGATTACTTTTCCTGTTTTCAGGTTCTTCAATTTTGTACGTACAAAAGCAGGCCCTTTTCCTGGCTTTACATGTTGAAATTGTACAATCTGGAACAATTGTTCGTTAAACTCAATACACAGCCCGTTACGGATTTCTGCTGTAGTTGCCATTGTCTTTTGTATTTATGATATTTTAAAACTTGTTTTACCCTCCCGGGAAATTTTTTGCAAAGTTAAATAAAACCATTTAAAGAATGAAAAAATATTCATCGTTTTATAATGTCGGAACAATTGTTTTATATGTTTGATATGCTGTGATATAGGAGATTTTAAAACCCCGCTTCCCTTTGTTTTAAACCCTCCCTGTTACGGATATTCCGTTTCGGCAACCATTTTGGCTATTTCGGGATCGAACAGACTGATTTTTTCCTGTAGTAAAATTAGGTTCATAAATATGTATTAGATTTGCAGGTATTAAAGTTGAACATTGATTTAAATTTAAACCAAAGAAATAGTATTATGGGAAAGAAAATTGCGATCCTCACTGCGGGAGGTGACTGTCCCGGATTAAATGCAGCGATCAGGGGTGTTGGTAAAACGGCAATTATCAACCATGGCATGGAGGTCATTGGGTTTACTGCCGGCTTTAGTGGTTTGATCAGAAAAGAGTATGTCGAGCTTGAGGTCAATAAACTTTCCGGTATCTTAACACTTGGGGGGACAATTCTCGGAACCTCGCGTGAAAAACCGTTTAAGTTGGACAAAGGGGAGGTTTTTAATGATAAGCCAGGATTGATCAAAAAGAATTACGAAGACCTGGGGCTCGACTGTATTGTTTGCATTGGGGGGAACGGCACCATGAAAACGGCCCATTTGCTGTCGCTTGAGGGGTTAAATGTTATCGGTATTCCAAAGACCATTGATAATGACGTTTTCGGTACTGATTTAACATTCGGTTTCGACTCTGCGGTGAGCATTGCAACAGACGCCATCGACAGGTTACATTCGACCGCCAATTCTCACCAACGTGCAATGGTTATTGAACTAATGGGGCATAACGCAGGTTGGATTGCCCTCTATGCAGGTATAGCAGGAGGTGGTGATGTCATTTTGATACCGGAGATTGCCTATGACATCAATAAAGTTTGCCGTGAAATTGAGAACCGGTTTTCAAAAGGGAAAACTTCGGCCATCGTTGTTGTTGCCGAAGGTATCCAGAAACCTGTCAACATTTCGGCAGCCTCCTATATTGCAGAACGAATCCAGCAAACCACAAATATTGAAGCCAGGGAAACAAGGTTGGGATATGTACAACGTGGTGGAAGCCCTTCTGCAATGGACAGGATTCTGGCAACCCGTTATGGTGCTTATGCAGCTGAACTGATCGCAAAAGGGGAATTTGGTCAAATGGTGGCCATTCATGGTGATGTTCTTGGAAAAGTACCCCTTGAAGAAGTGGGAGGCAAATTGAGTTTGGTTGACCCAAACCATCCGCTGATCATCAAAGCACGCAACATGGGTGTTTTATTTGGTGATGAATGACTTTAGTAATAACAAGAATTATTTATGATATGGGGCAGAGAATCAATTCGATGTACAGCGGTTTTACCAATCAGGCAATTGGTAGTTTCGGCAGTTACCGGATAAGAGTGACAATCGTTTTATTTGCGGTCATAGCGGGGTTTTATCCGGCCTTGGCACAGGATATGGCTGATATCCAGTTTGAAAAGATGGATTATAATTTTGGCAGGATAAAAGAATCTGATGGTATTGCCACTTATAATTTTAAATTTACGAATAGCGGTAAAATTCCTCTGATAATTCAAAAGGTCGTTGCTTCATGTGGTTGTACAACTCCCGAATGGAGCCATACCCCAATTTTGCCCGGAAAAACCGGGTTTATTAAAGTGTCCTACAACACAGAAAACCGTCCGGGAATGTTTACAAAAAGCATAACTGTCAGTGCAAATATCCCTCAGGCAATGGTATTCCTGACCATTTCAGGGGATGTGGTTCCCAGGGAGTTGAGAACCGAGGATATTTATCCGGTAGATTTTGGAAAAATCAGGTTAGCCTCAAATCAACTCTCTTTTGTTAAAGTTAAAGACAATGAGGCTAAAACAGATACACTTTATATTTACAACCCCGGGACATCAGATGTTACAATCGGGTTTAAGTCCATTCCTCCACATATAACGATCAAAACGGTTCCGGCTGTTATTCCGCCTAAAACCAGGGGCTATTTTCTAATCTCGTTTAATGGCACAAAAAAAACATCCTGGGGATTCTTGACAAGTAGCATCTCCCTTTCCTTTAATGGAGAAAATAAATTTGACAATGCCATTAAAGTGAGTGCAACAGTTGAGGAGGATTTTTCCAAACTCACCGAAACTGAATTGTCATCAGCACCAAAAATTGATTTCAATGGCAGGACCTTTGATTTTGGTGAAATCGTGGCTGGCAAAAAAGTGGATTATGTTTTCAGGATCGTCAATAAAGGGAAACGTGATCTGGCCATCAGGAGTGTTTCTGTCTCATGCGATTGTTTGACAGCTATACCGGCTTCAAATAATGTTCCTCCCAATGGCAGTACTGAAATGAAAGTAACTTTTGATTCAAAAGGTTTGGTTGGGATGCAAAACAAGATCATCACGGTCATTTCAAACGATCCTGGTCACTCGACCTCTGTTCTGAGGGTTGCCGGGAGTGTAAAAAGGTAATTCTAGTCGTCAACTAATACGAAAAAATGAGCCATCACCATCCCGAAAACGACCCGCAATACATCGGTCTGAATGTCAATGCAGGCATTGAGAAGCCCGAAGCCGTAAATGCCGATTCTGTAAAACGGTTCCTTAAAAAAGGGAAACGAAAGCTTCTCCTTCCTGATGATTACCTTAAAGGGATACTGGAAGGGAATATTCCGCTACTGAGCCAGGCAGTTACTCTGGTTGAAAGCAACAATCCCGATCATCAGAAAGTGGCGCAGGAAATTATTATCAAATGCCTTCCTCACGCCGGAAAATCGATCAGAATGGGGATAACAGGTGTACCAGGCGCTGGTAAAAGCACTTTTATCGAATCGCTTGGGAAAATCATTACAGGCGGAGGGGGCAAATTGGCTGTACTGGCTATCGACCCCAGTTCTGAACGGTCAAAAGGATCGATCCTTGGGGACAAAACCCGTATGGAGGAACTTTCGTCTGATCCAAATGCCTATATCCGGCCTAGTCCATCAGCAGGTTCCTTGGGGGGTGTGGCACGTAAAACAAGGGAAATCATTATTTTATGCGAAGCAGCCGGCTTTGATACAATTTTTATCGAAACCGTAGGTGTGGGGCAGTCGGAAACAGTGGTCCATTCAATGGTCGATTTTTTCCTGCTGATCCAGATTGCAGGGGCTGGTGATGAACTTCAGGGGATTAAGCGTGGAATCATGGAAATGGCGGATGCCATTGTCATCAATAAAGCCGATGGCGATAATTACGATAGGGCACAACTGGCAGCTGCCCAGTTCAGGAACGCACTCCATCTCTTCCCACCGACAGGATCGGGATGGATTCCCCCCGTTTTGACCTGCTCCTCCATGGATGGAAGCGGTGTCCTGAAAATTTGGGAAACTGTTGGCGAATATGTTGTCATGGCCAAAGGGAATGGCTATTTTAAAAACCGGCGCCACGATCAGGCACGTTATTGGATGTACGAAACGATCAACGAATCGCTAAGGCACAATTTTTATTTCAATCCTGCAATCCGCCACAAACTTCCACACTACGAACAGCTTGTACTTAGTGATGGGATGAGTTCGTTTATAGCTGCCCATGAACTGCTCGACCAGTATTTTAAGTCGGTTGGGAAGGGAAATGGCACCTTTTGATACAATTGGAAATATATTTGCAAAAAACAAAATTTGATGGGTTTGTTGACTGAAGCGACTATCCAAAAACTTTTTCCGGTTCTATCTTATTGGTTGCATTGCCATAAGCCGTGCAGCCCTGCATCATCGTTTTTGAGGGTGAATGTTCATTTAAGCCCGACTTTGTAAACGATGTTCCCTATAGGCGTGGTGGTCATTGTATTGCAGTTCTTTATAAACGAACTGATAATTTGGCCGATATTTTGTCAAATAAAATTACGGACTTGGGACGTTATTCTGCAAAAGATGTGGTTGATGTATTGGAACAATTCTTTATTTGATTTGTTTTAATACTTTTGCCCCTATAATATTTAAACATAAATTCAAACAGTACTGAAATTAATTATCAATGAGAAATTTACTATTAATTGTCCTGGCATTTACAGTGCTTTTCTCCTGCGCAAAACCAGATGGATTTGTGATCAAGGGAACGATCAAAGGAAAAGATAGCGGCGACGTCAGGTTGTTGAAATATGCTGACGGAAAATGGATTACGGAAGATTCAGCAAAAATTGTAAAAGAGAAATTTGTTCTTAAGGGTAAAACTGAGATTCCTGAATTGCGGTTGGTTACCATAGGTCCACAGCAAATGGTCGCACAATTTTTCGCCGAAAATGGCAGCCTTACATTGAATGCCCGTGCAGACAGTCTCGATAAAACCGAGGTAACCGGGTCAAAATCGAACGACGATTTTTCAATCCTGAATAAAGAATTAAAGAGTATTAACCGCGAAATTCAGGGATTGCAACAGAAATATAGTGAAGCGATGCAGAGCGGGAACGAAGAGGGGATGAAAAAGGCCCAGATCGACTATGAAGCGATGATGGGCAACCAAAAAGTTTATGCCAAAAACTTTATCCGCGAGCACCCCAAATCGTCTGTTTCCCCGTTAATCGTACTGATGCAATTTGCCCAGGAAATTACAGCCCATGATATTGATACCCTTGTGGCATTCCTCGACCCTTCAGTGCGACCATCGGTTTATGTGAACGAATTGAAGAAATTGGCTGACAAAATGAGGGTGAGTGATGTTGGTGCAATTGCCCCCGATTTTACCTTAAATACTCCGGAGGGTACACCTTTGAGTCTTTCTTCATTACGGGGTAAGATTTTGATGGTCGATTTCTGGGCATCATGGTGCGGACCTTGCAGGAAAGAGAATCCGAACGTTGTTGCCCTGTACAATAAATACAAAGACAAGGGGTTTGATATTCTAGGCGTTTCGCTCGACCGCGATAAAGCTGCATGGATAAAGGCGATAGCCGACGACCAATTGACCTGGCACCAGATTTCGGATCTTAAATTCTGGCAATGTGATGCAGCATTAAAATATGGGATTCAGGCCATTCCGTTCACCCTGTTACTTGACAAGGATGGTAAGATTATCGCAAAAAACCTTCGCGGCGAAGATCTTGCGAAAAAACTTGCACAATTGCTTCCGTAATTAATCATCTAATATACCGTATTATAAAAAAAAGTGCAGTGGGTTTAACCGCTGCGCTTTTTTTTTAGGAATTCAATTCTAAAATTCTATTCCCACTTTGACTCGTCATACGAAATCAGGTAGGTCGTGATCCCAATGCCATCAATTATTTCAGTTATTTCCTTTACTGAGTCCTGATAATGGATGTCATTCGGGCAAAATACAAGGTATGACCCTTTACAGAGTCCTAAACTCTGACAATAGTAAGCCAACTGTCTTTTACCGTCAACAAACTGTTTATAGGCATAGTAAATTTTTGTTTCGATCAGGTATTCGCGGTTGCCAATGTGGATGATCATATCGCTTTTCCCCAATCCTGTATTTGCTTCGCGGTAGATTTTTCCATCGGTTTGGGTGATAAAGGCATGGATGTAAGTCTCAAAGCTATAGATCAATGCTGCTTCTTTGAGAGATTTGTATTTCCCATTATCCTCTTTTTCCCTGAAGACATTAAAACCTCGTCGTTTTACATACTCTTTGTAGGTTCCGATCAGTTTTTCAAGTTTTAGATCTCCATTATCTTCGAAAAATTCAGGGGCATAAATTGACCGCGTTATTTGCCGTTGCTCACCGTTGGAATAAGGATAAAAGGCATCATGAAGTCTTTTCTTGTAAAATGGGACCCAAAAAGCTACAAACCCATCTTCGTCTTTTTTGATCAACCCATTGGTATGGAGGAGTTTTATGCTTGGCCTATCGATCTTAAATGGTATTTTCTCTTCCGTAAATAGTAGTCTTTCGACAAACTTTCGTTCTTCCCTCGCTTTGTTGAGTATATTCTCAAAATTTTTATCAATGGCTTCGGTCAGGTACCAATCCTCAACTTTGAGAAAATCATCGTAGGTCAGCATTAGACGGGTTGGAAAATTTTCAACCAGTTTTTTTGCAAATCCGTTCACCAATCCAGGTTGATTGGCTGTAATCTGACAAATCTTTTGGACAACTTTTTCGTCAAATCGCTGTCCTGTTTCAGTTTCATGTTGTCCAAACAATTCAATGACCTCTTCATCTGTAAAATAGGGGACGTCAAGATTGTCGGCAATATTGAATGGGCTAGCATTGTCGTTGATAACACCTACATTATTTGTAACACCAACAAGGATCACACTCTTTAAGCAATGGTTCTGCCGTGAATGATAGGCATTTCTGATCGAATGAAGAAAATCGCTAAAATATTCTTTATTGATACCTTCAACTTCATCGATGATCAATGCAAATCTCTTATCCTTTATTTCTGAAATGAGACTAAATATTTTCGCAAGATCAGTTTCACCGGTAAAATCCACACCCCAAAATTCCCTGAAATTCTTAATTAGTTCGTACAAAAAGCTTTCAAGTGAAGCGTTTTTGAAATTTTCAAAATTGATATGGGCAACCTTATATCCAATCTTTTCCAGATTTTCGGCCAACTGGTAAAAATAGGTACTCTTCCCGGTTTGCCGTGGTGCCCAGATTGTAAAATAACGATCCTTTTCGACAAGATCCATCCCTTTACGGATCAAGGCTTTCCGCTCAATCGTATAATGTTGCGAGGAAATATTTGGGCCGGATGTGTTAAACTCTCTCATCTTTCAAAGCGATATTTGTCCCAAAGTTACAAATAATTCTCCATGAGTGATTTATATTGAAGCTTCCTTTTTTTGCTTATCCTTTTTAAACGAATTATATATCAGATATATAACATACATTGTACCGAAGGCCAATACAATATAAATCATCTCCTTGTAATATTTATCCAGAAGTTCCTTTTGAGTATAGAAGAAATACCCCAGCATTGCAAGTATAATATTCCAGGCTGTTGCGCCGATTGCCGTGAAAAGGACAAAATCCTTGATTTTCATTCCTGCAATTCCGGCAGGCAACGAAATCAGATGTCGTACCCCAGGTACCAACCGGCCAATCAAAGTTGATGTTTTTCCATGCTTTAAAAAATATTTTTCCGTTTTATCAAGGGCTGCCTGATCGATCATCAACATGTGTGCAAAACGCGTGTTTACGAATTTGATGAGCAATGTATTGCCCAGCCATTTTGCAAGGTAGTAGTTGATCATTGAACCGCCGATTGCTCCCATTGATCCGGAGAAAATCAACAGGAAAATATTCAGATCGCCGTTCGCAGCTTTAAACGCAGCAGGCGGAATGACCAATTCCGAAGGAAATGGTATAATCGTGCTTTCAATTGCCATCAATAAAAAGACACTCCAATAGGTGATGTGTGCCATGTACCATGTTAGGACCTGCTGAAATAAATCTCCCATAATTCATTTTTTTGACAAAGCTAAACTTTTCTTCAATTAAATAAACATTTCTGTTTTGAGACCACTTCCCACATCCAAACGGTAGAAAACCTAGAAATTTACGTTTACACTAACCAAAAAGTTTCTACCAGCTTGGGGAAAATATCCATCCATCTTATTTCGGGTCCCTTTGTAATCGTATGAATAAACCCAGGCATTACTTTCATATTTGACGTTAAAGATATTGTTTATTAATAAATTGATATGTAGGGATTTAAACAGGTGTTGAATTACCGTATAATCAATTTTGAGGTTGTTTACAAAATAGGCATCCAGTTTCCTGTCATTACTGGCTGTATTGTCAATGAACTGTTTTCCGACATAATTTGACAGGAAACCGATTCCGAATTGTTTACCTGGCTGCCACGAGAGGACACTGTTGGCAGTCAATGATGGCGAAAATGCCAGGTCGGTTTTGCCGATCAGATTGTTGGTCAATCCTCCATTGTCCCAATCTTCGACATATTCCGTAAAATTGTTGATCCTGTTCCTGCTTAAGGTCATGTTCAGTTTCCAGTCAAAGCGTTTCAGGAATTTGACGCCTGCCATCATTTCAACACCTGCCCTGTAACTTTGATCCACATTGGTCATGATTGCAGAACCGACATCATTGATCTGTCCTGTAAGGATCAGTTGATTGCTGTAATGCATATAATAAAGGTTGGTACCCAGCATCAGATTTGAAGACCTATAGGTGTATCCCATTTCATAATCGTTCAGGGTTTCATAAGTTGGCTGTTTCCCGGCCGGGTCAGCATCGACAAAGTTATCACGGTTTGGCTCACGGTTCCCTCTGCTAAAGCTGAGGTAAGCCTCCTGATTAACGCCCGGTGCGTAGTACAACCCAAACTTAGGATTAAAAAAATTGTAGTTGTGCTCCTGATTCAGATTGCGCAGTTTTTCGTCAATACCTCCGATCTGATAATCGATTTTCCTGAATTGAAGGTCGGCTGTCGCATTCAACTTTTCAGAAAGCTGATAGCTGTATCGTCCGTAAAGGCTGTAATCCTTTTTTAATCCGGTGCCATGGTACCATTCATGGTCATATGCTGCATCCCCGGTTATCTTTGCCCAGATCACTTTTCCTGAATGACGGCCATCATAAATATTAGCTCCGCCACCTAAACTTAGTGAACCGGCCCCTTTATGGTAGTTTAACGAGAAAGTCGTACCATAAAAATCGTTGTCGAGCCATTTCCGGGTGATCATATCTGTCTGTTCAATGGTTGTACCGTTGATCACCGGATTGGGAAGTTGATAATCGGCATATTTCTGGTCGTTTTCGTATTGCTCATAGTAACCGCGGCCATAGGTGTAAAAAGCCGCGATATTCAGGTTGAGGTTTGGATTGAATTTGTGCGAAAAATGGAGTTGGTAATGGTCCTGCTGATAATGGTCCACCTGGTTTTCGTAGGTATATAAATTGTACGTGCGACTATTTGAATTGATCATGTTCTGGGTTTGTTCATGGGTGTAGAGGTAATTGTCCTCGTACTGCTGCATCCCGGCGAGGTCGTTATTGAGCCTCACAGAGGGCACACCATTCCATGCCTGATAAGTTTGCTCAAAACCTGAAAAGAGTGTCGCTTTCAGGATTGTATTGGGCGTAAAATATCCGGCAGAGACAAAATACGATTTCAGATCAGAAGCACCTCTGTCAACAAAACCGGAAGAGGAGATCTTTGACATGGAAGCGTCAACAGCGAATTTTCCGTCAATCAATCCCGTCCCCATGGATAAGTTATTCCGGAATGTGTTGAAGGAACCGGCCGAGGAGCTGTAACTTACATTTGACTCTGGTTTTAATTTACTTGTCTGGAGGTCTATTGTTGCACCAAAGGCACCTGCTCCATTGGTTGAATTTCCGACACCGCGTTGGATCTGGATATTTTCGGTTGAATTGGCAAGGTCGGGAATATCGACAAAATAGGTGCTGTGCGATTCGGAATCTGACATCGGTATTCCATTGACTGTGACATTGATCCGGTTAAGGTCTGTTCCACGGATCCTGAAATTGGTATAACCGACACCGTTGCCTGCGTCAGAGGTGGCCACAAACGAAGGGGTATAACTCAAAAGATAAGGAATATCCTGTCCCAGGTTTGATTTTTGGATCAATTCCTGTCCAACATTTGTATAGGCGACCGGTGATTTCTGACCGGCGCGGGAAGCCGATATGAGTACTTCCTCAGTCAGGATACTGGCGGATTTAAGAACGATCTGTATATCAGCTGATTGGCTCAATTCTACCTCTTGGGTCAGATTTTGATAGCCGATAAATGTTACCTGGAGCGTATAAATCCCATTTTTCAGGTTTGTGAATTTAAATTCTCCTTTTGTACCAGCTGTTGTACCGCGAAATGTATTTCCAAGTGATACATTGGCACCGCTCAGTATTTCACCTTTATCGTCCTTTACAGTACCTGTAAGCGACAATTGGGCAAATGTTATTGCAGCAAATAGTTGCAATGCGAAAAACAAACCAATCCGTTTCATTTTCATCTCTTTTTTTTTGTTGGGATTTCGACCCATCGTTATAAATGTTTGTTCCATTTGGATAAGCCAATGGCAAACTGAAATTTCAAGGCGGGACCGACTAAAACGAAACGATTTTTCATTTTCCCTTTCCGGCATTACCCGGACAGGTTCGATGGGTTTGATCTCAGCCCGCAATTTTCAGGCACCCCCTTATTCATTCACCGGCAAAACTACTGTAAAAATTTCGAAATATGGGAATCGTGTAAAATATTCCTAAAAAAGCTATCTTTGAATGAATAATTATCCAACTTAAAATCAATAAATATGAAAAAGTCAATTTTATTTCTGTCATTCCTGGTTGTTTTTTCAATCTATGGTTTTTCTGCCGATCCACCCAGAACACCATTCGTAGTCCTAAGGGTCAATGGGAAAGAGTATGCCCCGAATTCGGAAATCAGTGTGCGGTCCGGGGAAAGGATCCAGGTCGAGGCCGTCCTGATGGGTGGGAAACGTGATTATTGTTCCAATCCTGATAAATATGCGAATGTTGGAAAAAACACTGTGATCGAATCGAGAGGTGAAAATGGAATGACCTTTAACATAAACGGCGGGCAATTCCGTGGCGACTGGAAACTTGCAAACGAAAAAGCAAACTTTGCCTCAGGACCCGAAGTGGTGATTACGCCAACTCCGGCTGGAAACCTCAACCGGAGCGCGAAAGTAGAGTTTAAACCAGGAAATTACTCAAAGATATTCTTCAAAGTGAATTCAGTGGCCAACTGGCATTATGTAAGGGTAACCCCTGGCGGAAAGGCCGAACAGGATGAAAAAAACGAAGGTGCAGCTACTTTTAACTTTGTGATCGAAGCAAAAGCAGGTGTCTGGTTTTCATCGAACAATATCAGTGTAAGCGGGACCGAGGACGTTTCTGTCCGAAGCAACCTGACCAGGATCCAGGAGGCTTATAATCAAATCGAGAAAGCACTGATCGCCAAAAATTTCGCATCGGCAAGGATGCAATTGGGCAACCTGAAAAACAGCTTAGCCGAACTTCAGAAAATCATCGACAAAGCAAAGGAAAAAGACCCAAAATTCACGTGCGATGTTACCCTGATCGGATTGCCGACCGATGTTCCCATGCAGCACATCAATAAATTGGAATCACTTTCGGCCAAATACAAGGAAGGTTTCGACATTTCACAAGCCAATGCGATCGAAATCAATAAGATGCTTCTAAACAAGCAAATGAACTTTTCAGCAAATATTCTGCGGTCGGTTTTTAAAAATTACATCAACTGGGGGACTTCGATCCCAGGTGGTGTTGAAGACCTCCTTTCTATCTATGATCCCAAAAATATTTTTACCCCGTTGGACCTTCCCCGCAAGGTGATGAGTTGGTACGAAGATGCCAATAACGATGCCGGCGTTTTGAAGGACCAGGCCAACAACATCAAAAATCTCTCATCTTTAAGGGATTATTACCAGAAAAGGGTGGAAGGTTTTGTAAAAGATCGTCAGGGGCTGGTTGATCTTATTAAAGAACTCAATCCTGTCAAAGTGATCAATGGCGAGGCTGAGGGTGTGGTCAGGTCGCAGAAGGGTGTAAAATATACCCCAAAATCGAAATAGAATGGTCTGAATTGTTCTTCCAGGTCCCCAATTAGGTTAAATGGAGTGACAAAAATGGCTAAAAGATTCTTGAAAAAGCGGATAAGTAAGGATTGACCGTTAACAAACCCTATTTATCCGCTTTCCTTTCTTGTATTTTACAGTTTGACCGAAATACTCACCAATGAAATTGATTTTATCCTTTCTTGCTTATTTCATGCAATTCACGGATATTAACAATCACAATATCTTTTTCATGTAACCCGATCAATCCATCCTTTTCGAAGCCTTTCAGTAATTTGACAGCACTCTCAGTTGAGATCCCTGCAAAGTCGGCCAGGTCTTTTCGCGAAAGGAGTTGGAAAATATTTGGATTTTCGCCCTTAAAACCATCCAGATAGAGCAATGTTTCGGCAATTCGCCCATTCATATGCTTATAAAGGACCGTCCTAAGCGTATCGAACAGATTGGCATTTTGTTCGCAGTATCGCTTAACCATTGTAAAACCAAATAAGCCGTTTTGTTTGACCACTCCGGCTATTGCATCCTTCTCGACCAGAAATACCTGACAATCGGTCAATGCGATGGAAGAATAATTAAAAGTGTTTTTGGTGAACACTGCCGATAGTCCCACAAATTCACCTGGCTTGATGATGCGCAGGTTATAGGTTTTATTGCCATCTCCCTCAACATATTGTCTAGCCAACCCACTGATGATAAACAAGACATAGGATGCAAATGCACCCTGTTTTGTGAGATGGTCACCTTTACGAAAAAGCACCTGGGTTTTACTCGCCCTTACAAGTACTGCCTCTTCGGTCGAAAGCATCTGAAAGCAAGGGGCCTGAATATCGCAAATAAAATCGTTATCCGTTTCGAGAATGGTCTTCATCCTTTTATATTTCAAATTGATTGGCAAAGTTAATTTAAATCAATTAAAAAATTGTCCCAATTCAATACGTGGGTTGTGGTGCTTTAAGGGAAAAACCTCTATGCAAGGACCAAAACAAGGTAAATTTGCAATATCGATTTTAAAACAAAACGATCATGTTATACACAAATTTGAAGCACATCGAAACAGCCGCTGAACATGCAATTGCGATCAGCGAAAACGAAAATATCGTTGTGGTTTGTGGCCGCATGGGGCCAATGTGCATCCCGGTTTACCGAATAGCAGAAGAACTTGAGGCTAAATTCGTGCATGTTAAGTTCTTTGATTTTGAATTCGATAATCCTGAATCGCAGGTTGTCAGAAAGCTGCCGGAGGTGCAGGGATTTAAGGGAATACCTTTTACCATTTATTATAGAAATGGGATAGTTGCAAAAGCCACTTCGGGTATTCAAACCAGGTTTCAGGTAATCAGTATTTTAGATAATGAGTTTTCAAAAACTGCTCCGGATAGGGAGACTTCAATTAATGGGTCTTTCCACTTTGGGTGTGAAGTAAATGCGAATGTCACAATCAGGAGCCTTGATTTGAACGGTGAAGATCTTCATGCTTTCCGATTGTAATCAAAATAGATAAACTTAAAACTTATTGAATATGAATATAACACTGATTTTATTAGGGGTGATGCTGACAACATTTGTTGTGATGGTTTATGTGGCAAAATTGAAGATGAAGAATATTCCGTCTGTTGCTAACAACCCAAAAATTAAAGTTTTAACGGATAAGAATTTTAATCAGCAGATTAAAAAAGGGGTCATATTGGTCGATTTCTGGGCCGAATGGTGCGGCCCCTGCAAAATGATGTCTCCTGTTTTAAACGATCTTTCTGAAAATCTGGATGCGAACAAAGCAATCGGCAAACTCGATGTGCAGGAATTCCAATCTGTTGCAGCAACTTATAAAGTCAGGGGAATACCTACAATGATCCTTTTTCAAAATGGGAAAGAGGTTAACCGGTTTGTGGGGGTAAAATCGAAAGATTTCCTACTAAAGGAGATCAACAAATTTAATTGAAAGGCTCAATGAAAAAAGGATGGGGTGTCTATTCCAAAATGACCAAAACAGGAAAATTCCCAAGGTTACCAGGATTGTGATGAGCGGCAGGCAGCTTGCAACTTGCAACTTGCAATATTTATAAATCAATATAAATCAAATAATTAATGCGAAAGGTTTTAAAAGTAATGGTTGACAGCCGGATGATCATACTCTCAGTGTTGGGGGTTTCGCTCTACCTGGCTCTTTCACAATACCACATTTCGCTTTGGTATATCCTTGCGGCAGGAGTTATAACTGGGGTCATCTTTGGAAAAGTATTCTGTAGGTGGGTATGTCCGATGGGCTTAATGATGGAGATGATAATGAACCTAAGCCCAGGGGGCAAAGTCAAACAGATGTACATGTACCATAAAGTTGGGTGCCCGATTGCCTGGATCTCCGGGTTCCTCAACAAGTATTCACTGTTCAGAATTAAGTTAAATGAGGATACCTGCAAAAATTGTGGAATCTGTGACAAAAAGTGCTACATTGTGGCCATGGAACCGGTCAAATACAGTTTGTATAAACCCGCATTGGAAAGACCGGGAGATAGCTACACCTGCTCAAAATGTTTGCAGTGTGTTGCTTCGTGCCCAAATGGAAGTTTAACTTATAAAGTTTAATAATTAAATTATTAAAAGATGAAAGCAAACTTTGATTCGATCATCAATGAGAATAAACCGGTTGTGGTCGATTTTCATGCATTGTGGTGTGGCCCCTGTAAAGTACAGTCGCCCATTTTAAAAGATGTGGCTTCTGAGTTGGGCGACCGTGTCAGGGTGATAAAAATTGATGTAGATCAAAATAATGAAATTGCAAGCCGGTATCAGATTCAGAGCGTACCAACACTCATGATCTTTAAAAATGGCAATTTGCTCTGGAAACATTCTGGAGTAGTTAGTAAAAATCAATTGGTGAGTGTCTTAAAGCAAAACCTATAATTTACAAATTTCTGATATCCAATGCTATATAATATCCCAAACGACATAGATTATGCGCTACAAAATAATGAAATACGATGACTCAAAATAAAACCCATTGGTACGATGGCTGGTTTTACGATACAGTTATCGCACCCAACCAGGATCAATTGTTTTGGCAAATAAAAACCTTCATTGAACCACAATCAAAAGTTCTTGACGATGGCTCTATCAGCAAAACCATTGAATTTTTAGCTGGAAGGGAACATTACAGAAACTACAAAACTTACATGGCAAAGGGCGGCATCCATTATTTGGCACATACTGCCGGATTAAAGATTATCGATGAAATAAAAAATCGACCATCAGCCAGCCATATCGCTATCTTGATGAAATAAAATTACGAATATATTTATCTGTCAACTGATTAAAAGCATCACTTATGATTGTAACAATTTTAGTTTTAGGATTTTTATTTGGGGCAATTTTGCAACATGCAAATCTGAACCGGTACAATGTGATCAGTGGTATGGCCACACTTGAAAATTTTGCAGTTGCAAAAGCAATTGTTGTTGCCATTGGGGTGGGGGCAATCATCATTTCGATTGAAATTGGGATGGGATTCGCTTCTTATCATTTAAAACCTCTGATTTTAGGCGGGATTGTATTCGGCGGGATTCTGTTTGGTACAGGAATGGCAATTTTAGGGTATTGCCCTGGTACTCTACCGGTTTCCCTGGGTGAAGGTTCAATTGATGCCCTTGCGGGAATTGCAGGCGGTTTGGTCGGAGGCCTGGTTTACACGATATTGTTACCCTCCATTCAACCTATTTTAGGTCCTGATCTCGGTAGTATTTCATTGTTCACCCTTATTGGGCAAAACCATTTTGCTTTCTATTTCATCAATACGGTTGTTGGCGCAGTGTTTGTTTGGATTGCTTTTATGCTCCATAAAAAAGAAAAAGCTACGGATTATAAATGGCTCTATGCGGGAATCGGTTTGGCCATTTTAAATGCAGTGGTATTTCTGACTGTCGTTTCGGATCGTCCAATTGGAGCATCCACAGCGTATCCATACGTAGCCGACTTCCTTACGGGAATAACACAGAATAACTACTTTACGAAAATTCAGGTGCCAGGAAACTGGGAACTGCTGTTTTTGACCGGTGCTTTTATTTCAGGGATTGTTGTATCTGTATTAAGGAAAGAGTTCAAGATCACGATCGTTCATCGCAATTGGGCAAGATATAAAGGAAATTCTGTTTCAAAACGGCTTGTCTGGTCCTTTATTGGTGGATTTATCCTCATTATTGGGGCAAGAATGGCAGGCGGTTGCACTAGCGGGCATGTCCTTTCGGTGGTATGCAACTTTCGATAACCAGCTTGCTCTTTGCATGTTTTGTTTTCGGCGGACTGCTTATTACAGGGAAATATTTTTATAAAGGAAGGAACTAACGGATTAAGTTTCTGAAAGTTGACAATTTCAATTATACACAATTAAAAAAAAGAAAATGAAAAAAAACATGGGTACTATCGACAAGACAATCAGAATACTGGTTGCAGTCGCAATTGCGGTTTTATTCTTCACAAAAGTAATAACCGGCACTTTAGGAATTGTATTGCTCGTTTTGGCTGTTGTTTTTGTATTGACAAGCCTGATTAGTTTTTGTCCATTGTATTTGCCTTTGGGCATTAATACAGATCAGAAAAAGAAGTAAATTATTGAAAGGGTGCAATGGGTCAATTGTACCCTTTCAGGACTTCCCGCGCTAATTTCACTCAAATAGCAACGAAGACAACAAAAAACTTCTGATCAAAAAG